>Ga0070738_10001667_pt1 | contig 41832 bp, 28 predicted proteins | sample Coa_R2_2_FD_66446 | JGI IMG/M metagenome (GOLD analysis project Ga0070738, IMG submission 66446) | Surface soil microbial communities from Centralia Pennsylvania, which are recovering from an underground coalmine fire - Coalmine... | ecosystem: Environmental > Terrestrial > Soil > Unclassified ...
TCGGATGGACTCCAACTCTCGCGTAGCCCTTGGATCGAAACCGCCCTGCCCCTTCGCCGTCACCTCCAACGACGGCCGACCTGACACGCCCTCGAATAGCTCGCGGTAGGCCCGGTCAACCGTATGAATGGTAAGGCGAGTAGCAACAACCGTGGCCAAACCCAGGATGATACCGAGAAGAGTGAGGAGCATTCGGCCGGGCCGGCGCTGGATCTCGCGGAGGTTGTAGGTCCACAGGTTCATGGCGTTCCCCTGAACGGGGAGACATGTTCCAGCGCGTCGCTGGCGCAAGGCGCGACGAAAGCGATGGCGCTGAGCGGGCACGAGGGCGGAGCAACCGAACACTCCACACAGGGGATGTTCATAGAACGCACATCCGGGACGCTCCGCGTCCCGACATCTCGCTGATCAAGATCGAGTGCGGGCGGCCCAGAGAACGCGCGCCCGTCACGAAGGCAGACGATGCGATCCGCCATCGCGGCGTGGCTGGCGTCGTGCGTGACCATGAGCATCGTTTGACGGCGCTCCTCGACCAACTTTCGCAAGAGCGCCATGATGCGTTCGCCCTGAATGCTGTCCAGGTTCCCCGTCGGCTCATCGGCCAGGACAAGAAGCGGCTCGATAACCAGGGCGCGGGCGATGGCCACGCGCTGTTGCTCGCCGCCGGAAAGTTCGTGCGGCCGATGCTGCCGGCGCTGAGCCAGTCCCACGTTTCCGAGCATCTGAGCCGCCCGCTCGCCGGCTTCGTTGGCAGGGCAGCCGGCGATGGCCAAGGGCAGGGCGACGTTCTCCTGGGCCGTGAGCGTGTCCAGAAGCTGAAACGACTGAAAAATCAGGCCGATTTGCCGCCGTCGCAGCATCGCTCGCTCGTCTTCGCCAAGCTGCGCGAGATCCCTTCCGCCGATTCGGATGCTGCCGCCGGTCGGTTGATCCAGTCCGGCGAGCAAGTGGAGTAGGGAGCTTTTGCCCGAACCGGATGGCCCCATGACGGCGACGAATTCGCCGCTTCGGATTGTCATGTCCAAACCGCGCAGCGCTTCGACGCGGGTCGCTGCCGAACCGTAAACCTTCGTAAGCCCCGCCACGACCAGGACTGCATTGTCCGCTGCCGGCACCAGGCGATCTCCTGTTTCAGGATGCACGAAATAAAGGACAAAAAAGGACCGCAAAGGACACAAAGGACACAAAGAAAAACTAGTACTCTTCGTCCTCTTCTTTCTCTTGGCGTCCTTGCTGGTCCTTTATGTCATTTTTTGTATCGTGGTGTCTCTCTTTCACAGCGTTCCCGGCGGGAGGCGCATGTATTTGCCGTAGATGGTCGGATCGCCCCAGGTGCTTTGATCAAAGTGCATCTTGATCTGGTCATCGGCGCGGGGTTGGCCGGCGCTGTCCACTCCTGCGAACGACATGAGGAAACGTTCCTTCTTGCGTTCGGCGCCGTGGACTTTACCGCCGTTGCCCAGGTCGAAAAATGGCGCCCGCTGGCCGCCGCCGTCTACTACCACGCTATACAGATCCGAATACGAAACCATGTCGTAGGGGTGCGTTTTCGCCCCGGCCGGCACGCGCAAACGAGCGGCGCTGCCCAGGCCGAAGACCTTGTGCTCACCCGCTTTGAGAAACACCACCGGCCGGCGCGGCTGGTCGCGCGGCTCATCCACGATACCGGCCACCTCCCAATCGATGTCGTCCTTGAGCGTTTTGGCCACGCAATATTTCTTGTCTCGTTCCGGCACACCGAACATTTGCCGAGCCGCGTCTTCGATGTATCTTTCGACGAACACCTTGTGGAAGCAGCCGCAAGCGGCGATGGTTTCGTAAAAGAGCGGGGCGTTGTCGGCGTCGAGCGTAACGCGCACCACGCAGCTATCGATGTCCGCTTCTTCCACGTCAAAATTTTTCATGCGTGGATGGGCGGGATACCAGGCCGTGTAGGTGATCTGAGTATGGGGATGCCCTTCGATGGTCTGCTGCTTGAAGATGGCGTAAACCTTCGGCTCGCCAGCAACATAGGCTTTGAGCTTGCCCTTTTCGTCATAGCGAAGATGGGCCTCGCCGATCATGTCGTATTCGGGGGGGTAGGGGTGTTTGAGAGCCTGCGAATTGACGCGCTGCTGCACGAAGACGGGGGCGTAGTAGTCGGCCAGGATTTCCGGAGTCGCCGAGGCGAGTTGCTTGCGGCTCAAGACGGCACCATCCTTGCGCGGCGCGAAGACGATGCCATCGCCTCCCACGGCCTTGATGGGATCTTCAAGGGCGTCCTGGCCGAGCATCTTCCAGTGGGTCAGACGATTCGAGATGGCCTTGCAGCCCGCCATAGCCATCCCCAGGACCACAGGCAAGACAAGGACGAACAGTGGCGAAAGCGGGCAGGATGCCCGCGCTCCGCGATGACTTCGTAGCGACATGGCGCGACCCCTCCCTTCTTATGCCTTCTCGCTCGCCAGCAGACGGTCGAGCGCATCGACGAGTCCGTCCAGCTCCTCCGCCTCGACAATGAGCGGCGGCAGAAAAGTCAGCACATTGCGACCGGGTCCGGTCTTGCCGATCAGGTAGCCGGCATCCTTCAGGCGTTCGAGCACGGAATCCGTCAGGGCGGCCGCGGGGCTGCCGTCGGCTGCCCGCAGCTCCGCGCCGAGCATCAAGCCGCGGCCGCGAACGTCGGCGATGGCCGGATGGCGTTGTTGCAACTGCCGCAGTCTCTGGGCCAGATGCGCTCCCAGTTGCTCGCTGCGTTGTCCGAGCTGGTGCCGTTGGTGGAAACGCAGCGTGGCCAAGGCGGCACGGCATGACACGAGATTACCGCCGAACGTCGCGGCGCCCGGCCGAGTGTAGTGGGCGGCGACAGCATCGCTGGTCAGGTATGCGGCGATGGGGAAGCCGTTGCCCAGCGCCTTGGCCACGGTCACGATGTCCGGCACGACTTGCCAGTGCTCTGTAGCGAACCAACGCCCGGTGCGGTTCCACGCGGTCTGGACCTCGTCGGCGATGAGGAGCGTGCCGTATCGATCGCACAAGCGCCGCAGCTGAGGCCAATAATGGTCCGGGGGCACGATGATGCCGCCGTTGCCTTGAATCGGCTCGGCGATGACGGCGGCGATCGTCTTGCGTTCGAGCAATCGCTCGATGGCCGCGAGGCTACCGGGATGACTCGGCCCCGGCACGGCGTGCGCCGTCCGCAGCGGGTTCGGATCAGTTCGCCACATGTCCAGACCGGTGACACTCATGGCCCACTTGGTCCGTCCATGCAGCCCTCCGTGTAAATAGACGCATTCGCTGCGGCCGGTCGCTAGCGCGGCGAGCAGCAGCGCTCCCTCGTTGGCCTCGCTGCCGCTGGCGCAGAAGAAACTGCGGCGCAGCGGAGCTGGTGCGATCTCCGCGATAGCACGGGCAAGCTCCAGCATCGGCTCGGTCAGATAGATGGTTGTCGTGTGCTGCAATTGTCGCAATTGCTCGATGGCGGCGTCGAGGATTTCCGGATTGGAATGTCCGGCGCTGACGACAGTGACACCGCAATAGCAGTCGAGATAACGGCGCCCCTCGCTGTCGAACAGGTAAGCCCCCTCGCCGCGCACCATCACCGGCGGCCGCTGATAAAAGTGGTAGACGCAAGGGACAAGAAAGTCTCGCTTGACGGCCAGCAATCGCTCTGCGTGTTGCATGTTCTTCTCCTCCTCCGTAGGACGGTCTTCCTAGGCCGTCCGGACGGCCTAGGAAGACCGTCCTACAGTTGGCATGCTAGACGAGCCTCGAATGCGCTCTAGGCGGCTTGTGGCACGCGCTGCGGCGTGCCCTCGATGATGTCGATGTCTGGTACTCGATCGCACAATCCCAGGTCCGCCACCTGGCCCAACAGCGTGCGCAGGCCCTTGCGCACATCGGGGGGCATGCACACGGAATCCTCGTTGGCGAACATGGCGACGAATTGATTCGTGCATTGCCCTTCCGCGCCTCGGCCGAATCGGCAAACTCGGCCCAGCGTCTCGCGGGGATGCTCCAGTCCGTGCAGCAGACTGCGGCGGATCGCGGTGCAGATGCGCTGCATCGCCGGGATGCCCAGATCGCGGCGAATGACGTTGAGACCGACCGGCAGCGGCAGATCATTGCGCCGGCACCACTCGGCTCCCAGGTCCACGACGCGATGGAGTCCGAGCTGCGGATAATACAGCAGCTCCTCGTGAATCATCACGCCGGCCTCCAGCTCTCCGGCGGCAACCGCGTCGGCGATGCGATCGAAGGGCATCTCGATGGGCAACGCCTTGGGGCAAAAATGGCGGAGCAAAAACCAGCCGGTCGTCGGAATGCCGCCGACGCCGATGCGCAGACCGGCCAGGTCTTCCAGAGTCAACGGCTCGCGGCTCACAAGGACCGGCCCATAGCCGCGGCCGACACTCGTGCCCACGCTCAGGATCGCGTAGCGTTCGGCGATTTGTGGATAAACAACAGAGGAAATGGCAGTTACTTCATGGAACCCCTCGCCTGCCGCCCGATTCAGGATGCTCAGCGGTTGTCGATGAAACTCCAGTTCGTAGCCGGGCAGGGAAACCTGCCCGGTCTCCAGGGCGTCGTAGTAGAAGGCGTCATCGCTGTCGGGAGTATAGGCGATTCGCAGTCGTTTTCGGGGTTTCATAAGCGCCTCCTTGCGCCCTTCCGAGCCGCGACCGTTAGGGAGCGGTGGAATTCAATAAAGTCCCAGTTGCAGCCGGCTGGTCAACGGGACTGGCGGACGTGGATTGCGCAAACCGTCGGCGTCGCCTCCCAGGGCCAGGGCGGCCTCGCTCGGCGCGATGCGCTCCGCCTCATCGCGCTCCACAACACCCACCAATAGGCAGCTCTCATCCAAGCGATGGAATAGCACGCGCCCGTTTTGGCCGCGTTCGAGCCGGCGCGGCGGCCAAGCGCCGGTCCTCCCGGTCTCGCCATCGGTCCAATCCACGATCTCGAAGAGCACGCGCTGGGACAGGGGGAAGTAGTCGATATTCTGCCGCGGCGTGTCGGCGACTTCCATGACCACGCCGAACAAGGTGTTCCCATAGCCGGCCAGATGAACCGCGTTGGGATAGGCGTCTCGAAAACGATTGACCATCTCCGCGGTCAGGCTCATGCCGCCGTAGTGGACGCCGTGGATCGCCTCGCGCTGCCGGTCGGTCAAGCGCTCTGTCAACGCCGCCAGCGCCGGGGGCGTGATGAATAAGACGCCGATTTCTTCGCGCTCGATCACGTCCAGCGCCTGGCTCGTAACGTGATCGAGATAGCGCTGCCGGGCCAGCGATCCCTCGGCGAGCTTTTTTGCCCATCGCGGATCGAAATCGACGCTAAAAGGATCCATGCTGCCCGTCTGCCGGGCCAGCTCGCGCACCACCTTGCCGATAATGTGCGGGCCGGAAGGACCGACCCACAGCCACGGCTCGCCGCGGGGAAAGCCGGTTGCCAGAGCGACGCGCACAAAGGGCGCGACGAAGGCGTCTTGGAACTCGTCCTCACGATAAGCCGTGGCCAAGGGCGCGCCGCTGGTCCCGGCGGTTTCGCCGATCACGAAGCGCGGCCACTGGCGATGAAAGGCTCGCGGAATGAAGGCACGCAACGGGAACTGCCGCAGATCGGCCGGCGGAGTGGGGCCGAGCATCCACAGATCCTCGCAAGTCCGCACGCGGTCGCGGACCTCCCATCCCAGACGCTCTTGCCGCCGGAGCCAATATTCGCTGCCGTGCTGGGGGTGGAAGTGCAGGGCGAGTAGTTCTCGCAACCGCTCATCGCGATCGAGAGTCTCGCGCCGATCCGATCCCTCTTCCTGGTTCCCAAACTCTGTTTGGGAACCCTCTTCGCGAAACTCTGTTTCGCGTCCCGTCGTGGGCTGGAGGCGCGAAACGGAGTTTCGTGGACGGCGTTCCCAAACGGAGTTTGGGAACGCGGATGATGAGGAGGGCGAGGAAGACAACGAGGGATGAGGAGGCGCCGTCATATCGCGTGCTCCTGAAGGAAGGCGAACACGTTGTCCACCAGCCACGGCTCATGACCGCGGAAAAAATGATTGTCCAGGGGAGCGTGGATTAGCTCTTTTTCCGGCGGAAGGCCATCGAACCATTCTCGCAAGCGTTCGGGGTCGCCAGTGAAATCGTCTTCGGACACGATCACCAATAAGGGACATTTTACCTCGGTAAATCTGCTGTAGTCGTGCTTGCCGAGCGGTGGGGCGATCAGCACGATGGCGGCGGGAGGTTCCGGAAGGCATACGGACGGCAACAACGCGCAGCCGAAGCTATAGCCAATCAGAATCAGCGGTTTTCTGGGTCCGATAATGGGACGCAAGAAATCGGCGGCCCCTTGCACGTCGCGCCACAGCTCCATTTCGCCGGCGACGTGAGATGTTTGCCAGAACTCGGCCATGTGCCGGGCGACATCGACCGAGGGTCCCTCACTGCGGCCGACGCCGCGGTAGTTAAAACGCAAGGTCGCCAGGCCGCGCTCCGCCAAGCCGTCGCCCAGGCCGCGCACGACGTTGTTGTGCATGTTGCCGCCCAGGAGCGGATGCGAGCCCGCCAGCACGACGCCGCCCATTGGGTTGCACGCTCCTTCGTCGTAGGCCAGCTCTCCTTCCAGGAGGTGCGGCCCAGCACGGAACCGGATTCCTTCCACGAAGGTGCTTCTAAAATTCGACACCGGCATGTGCGGCCTCCATCCTTGGCGTGGGGCGATCCGAGGATTCCGCGAGGAAATGTTCGATGAAAAAGGCCAGTTTGAGCGCCTTTTCCATATCGCCGTCGATTTCAATCTGGCCATCGAAAAAGGCCCGTTGCGGCGATTGCCGGCCTTGAAGCAGGGCCTCGAAAATCGACGAGTCCATGCGATAGGTCACGACGGCGGCGGCATCGAGACCGCGCCGCACGTTCAGCATGCCGTCGGCCCAGCAGCACGACCATGTGCCTCCACCCTCGCCGCGAATGTCCAAAACGAACAGTAGTCCGTGCGGCAGCGCGCTCGCGATTGGGGAATGACGCACTTTCTCCGGCAAAACGTGCTCCAGGTGATGAGCAAGGTCGAATGCCTGCGGGAGCTTGCCGCGTCGCTCGCGCCCCCAATTGTCGTCCTGGGCAAAGCGCAGCAGGCGGATCACTAGCTCGCGATCAAAGGGAGGCGGCGGTACGTTGGGCAAGGCTTGGCGCATGTTCCGGCAATCGAAAACCAGATCGTTGTCGAGATAAGACCAGTAATCCTGAAACTGCTCCAGGACCAGTTTTTCCAGAGAAGTCGGATTGGCCAATCCGTCGCGTCCGGTCCACTGGATGCCCTCGATCCGCAGCAAGTCCTCGATGATTTCCTTGATCTCTTGCAGCCGAACAGCCTGCCACGCGGCGAGGTGGAAAGTACGGCCATGCCATTGCGGAAGATTCAGAAGCGACAGGATCGCTCGTGAAACCCAATCCACGGGGACAAGGTTTTGGGTTTCGTTTCCTGTCAACGGCAATCGTATCGGCAATCGCTGCCGGCGCGGTTTGTGATTCTCTTGGTGGGCCTGGATATGAGGGGACGAGAGCCGCACGGCCAATTCAAGAAATCGGTAGAAGTGGTGGTACGTGCTGGTGTAGCCAGTGCGGCTGTCGCCGACGATGACCGAGGGTCGGTAAATGGTGGTGCGAAGGCCGTGGAAGCGACGGACGAGTTGCTCGGCCGCGAATTTGCTCTGCTCATAAGCGTTGCGGGAGCCTTTGCCGCAATCCAATTCGTCCTCGTGAACGATGCCGCGACGATCGCCGCAGATGAACGCGGTGGAGAGATGGTGCAGCTCGGCCAGCCCCAGCGACCGGCACAGCTCCAAGAGCCGGCGCGTGCCATGAATATTCGTCTCCCACGGCTCGCCGTCCGGTGTGGGATGGTACGAGACGTAGGCGGCGGAATGAATGACGGCTCGGGTGTGCCGTGCCAACCAGCTCCGTTCGGCTATACCCAAGCCAAGTCCCGCCGCGTTCAGATCGCCCTGGAGCAAAGTCGGTCGAGGCAGCTTGCGGTTCAGCGATTCCTCGCCGAACGCGAGGAGCTGGGCAAGTCGTTCCTCTGCCCTTTCCGTAGGCGATTCGCGAATCAGCACGGAGACGGAGCGGCCAGAGTACAGCAGGTCGCGCAGGAGATACCGTCCCAGCAAACCCGTGGCCCCCGTAAGCAAGATGCCTTGTCGCAAGCTCATCTCAATCTCGCTCCGTCGATTCAGGGTCTGTTCCAGCTGAGCCGCGACCGTCAGGGAGCGGTTTTTCGAGCCATTTCGCCACCGCTTCCTAACGGTCGCGGCTCAGCACTCTCTTAGGGGCTATTCCGCCATCAACTTGGCGATGTCTGCCCCGATTGCGCCAACCGCCGCTTCGGTCAAATCGCCGTTCTTGAACGCATGATTGGCTTTGACGGTGAAGTGATGGTACAGCAAGACGGTAACGTCCGCGGCGGGCGAAAGGCGATACTTCTCCGGACCACCGGCCTTGTACAGAGTGACAACCGTGTTCTGGATGCCTTCCTTCTGAGCCATGGCCTGAAGCTGCCGGCCGATTCCGTCGGCGTCGCTGCAAAAAACGACGTAACTGCCGAGTCCCTTGTCCCGATTCATCGCGGTGGCGCGATCAATCGTTTTGACAAGCTGGACCACTGCCGGGGTGACTTCCTTGGCAAAGACGACCGCGACGGGACGAGAGCCGTTTTTGCAATACTGGCAAAATTTCTGGCCGGCGTTGGGGCCGGTGATATTCAGGGGAGCGAAGGCGCCGGGAACCTTGTCGCCGACCTGCGGTCCGGATTGTATGGGATCGGCTTGCAGCGCCCTGGGGAAAGCCAATGCCGCGGTGAGGGCAATCAGCGTGACGGCAACGATTTTCTGCATACCAATTACCTCCTTGTAACAACAACTGTCCCGGAAAAACATCTTGCCGAGAGCCTCATCCCTCGAAGCGCGTCAAAATGGCCCGGAGCCGGCAATTTAGGCGAATCGCAAGAGCACCATCCGCCTCACTACGCAAAGCGGGCTTTATCTAATCGCAACAGCGAGGCAAAAGCGGGCGCGGAATTCTGCAAAACATGTCCGAGCCGCGCACGCAGCGCAGCGGAGTAAGCGGTTTCTTGGGGCGGCCGCTTACTCCGCTCCGCTGCGTGCGCGGCTCGGACAAGCAAACTGTTTGCCCATAGCTGAACCATTGCCTCGTTATATTCAATCGGATATAACGATCATTCATCGTCTGGTTCCGGGCTACGAACCCGTCGCGGTGGAGGCACGAAAGCCAAACCGATGGAGCCAACGATGTGCGGACGGGGAGATGAGAAAGGCGAGCAGAGCGCGGGCCGGGGGCGATTGCCGGCCGCGCCGCGTGAGGGCGGCGGTATAGCGAATGGCGGGCTGCGCCGAGCGAGTTGTGAAAAGGATGCGGGAATGCTTGGTGGAACTGGCATCGCTGCGATAGACCAGGCCGACATCCGCCTGGCCGGACTCGACGGCGGCCAGAACCACGCGCGGATTATCGAGGAACAGCGCACGCTGGCGAATGGCCTCCCACAGTCCGAGCGGCTCCAGATAAGCGCGCGTGTAATGGCCAAGCGGACACGAGGGATCAGCCAGGGCGACGCTGCGCACCGCCGTTTGCAACAGAGCGCGTGCTCCGCCCACCTTCGTGATGCGGGGCGAGGACGTGATGGCGGCCAAACGGTTGGCGCCCAGGATGACGCGGCTTTCGGGAGCGAGAACGCCAGCGGCTTCCAGGCGGTCGAGCGGGCCGTCAGCGGCGCTGAGGAAGAGATCGACGTGAACGCCATTAAGGACTTGATCGGCCAATTCGTCGGAAGCGCCGCAAATGGTTCGCACCGAAGCGGACGGGTGATGAGCGGCGAAGTCGGCGAGCAGACAGTTCAAGACGCTTTCCAGGCTGGCTGCGGCCGCGACGTGGATGATGGAGGGCTGATCCGAGGGCGACCCGAGCAGTGGAGAACTGGCCGCCTGCTGAACGCGCGATTGCAAGGCGTGATACATGCGGATCGCTTGATAAGCTCGGTCGGTCAGGATCGCGCCGCCGCCGTCTCGTCCTCCCGTTTGCCGACGGACCAGTTCTTCGCCGGCCGCCCGGTTGATGCTTTCGACCAGCAGCCAGGCCCGGCGGTAGGACATGTTCAGCTTCCGTGCCGCGGCGCTGATGCTGTGACAGTGATCGATCGCCTCCAGCAGTTCCAGCCGCCCCGGACCCAGGATCGCCTCTCCACACCGCTCCACCCACAAGCGGACGCCGACTGTCCAGTCGTTCATCCACTCCGGCCCCTCAGTGTTCATCGCCTGTTTCCTTTTTCGCCAGGAGGTCCCATGCCCGCAACCTCATCGGTGCGATGCCGCACCGCCTTCACGTTGATCGAATTGCTAGTGGTCATCGCCATCATCGCCATCTTGATCGGCCTGTTGCTGCCGGCGGTACAAAAAGTCCGCGAGGCCGCCAATCGCATGCAATGTTCCAACAATCTCCATCAGATCGGCATCGCTTGCCACATGTACAATGATACGCTCGGCGTCTTGCCGCGTTACCGTCTTTGTCCGGCGCCCTGGCAGGGAGGCAACGATATTAACTGCGAAACCTTGACCTCGCCGACTAAGTACACCGGGCCGAACGAGGTTTGGTGGGCGCCCTATGACAACCGCGTGTCACCGGAGGATATGCCGTTGCCGGATTTCGATCCCACGACCTCGCTTCTCTGGAAGTTCGTCGAGGGCAACCGGAAGGTGTTTAATTGTCCCAATGGACTCGATCCAGCCACCGGCAAGTTCTTCCAGATCAGCTACGGCATGAATTACGTTACCGGCGGTCCCAACGGCCGGCCGCTTATTCACCTTATCAACGGCAACGGCAGCTCGAACATCCTGATCGTCTGGGACCACGGCAGAACGCCGGGCTGCGCCAACTCCAAGATCGCGGCGCCGCGCGGGCCGTGGCAGCCGTTCAACGATCCCACCGATACCGTCCACTATCCGCAGCGCCGCCATACCAACGTCTTCAACGCGCTCTATTGCGATGGCCACGTCGTCGCCATCTCGCAGAGCGATTTGCAGTTGCCGTTGTTCTACGCCGATTGATCCCGCCGTCCGTGTACAATAGGTGGTTGGGTGGTTAGGTGGTTGGGTGGTTAGGTGGTTGGCGTCAATTGTTCGCCTATCTAACAACCCAACCACCTAACCACCTAACCACCCGACCACCTATGTGGGAGGACGCATGGGCTATCGCAATCTGCGCGATTGTATCGCCGATCTGGAGCGGACGAGGCAGCTCATTCGCATCGAGCAGGAGATCGATCCGGACCTGGAGATGGCCGAGATCCATCGGCGCGTCTATGAAGTCGGCGGGCCGGCGCTGTTGTTCCCGCGGGTCAAGGGTTGCTCCTTCCCGATGGTGAGCAACTTGTTCGGTACGCCCGAGCGCATTCGCTACCTGTTCCGCGATACTCTGCGGGCCGTGCGGCATCTTGTCGAGCTGAAAATCGATCCCAGCACCTTTTGGAAGAATCCCTGGCGCTATCGCGATGTGCCTGGTGCGCTGCTGCACACGATGCCCAAGCATGTCAAGAACGGGCCGATTCTCGCGCATCAGACGACAATCCGCGAGTTGCCGCAATTGCGATGCTGGCCGCTGGACGGCGGCGCTTTTGTCACGCTGCCGCAGGTATACACGGAAGACGTGGGCCGCCCCGGCTGGCGGCACTCCAATCTCGGCATGTATCGCGTGCAGCTCTCCGGCAATCGGTATGAGCCGGATCGAGAAGTGGGGCTGCATTATCAGATCCATCGCGGCATCGGAGTGCATCACGCCGCGGCGCTGCGGCGGCGCGTGCCGCTGCGCGTCAACGTCATCATCGGCGGCCCGCCGGCGCTGGCGCTGGCGGCCGTCATGCCGTTGCCGGAGGGGCTGCCGGAGCTGGCCTTCGCCGGCGCCCTAGGGGGCCGGCGCATTTCGCTCGTCGCGCCTCTTGAGGCGAACGGCCGGCGTCAGCCGGCTGGTAGTAGTCTCGACCAGCCGGCTGGTAGTAGTCTCGACCAGCCGGCTGGTAGTAGTCTCGACCAGCCGGCTGACGCCGGCCGTTCGCCTTTGCCCATTCCGGCCGAGGCCGATTTCTGCATAGTCGGCACAGTCGATCCGCAACGGCTGTTGCCGGAAGGACCCTTCGGCGATCATCTCGGTTATTACAGTCTGGTTCACGATTTTCCCGTGCTGCGCGTGGAGCGCGTTTATCATCGTCCGGGCGCGATTTGGCCATTCACGGTCGTTGGCCGGCCGCCGCAGGAAGATACCTGTTTCGGCGATCTCATTCACGAATTGACCGGCCCCATCATTCCAAGCGTGGTGCCGGGCGTACACGCCGTCCACGCGGTCGATGCGGCCGGCGTTCATCCGTTGCTCCTGGCCATCGGCAGCGAACGGTATGTGCCCTATGCGCAGGAGCGCCGGCCACAAGAATTGCTGACCTGCGCCAACGCTATCCTAGGACAGGGGCAGCTATCGCTGGCCAAGTATCTGCTGATCGTCGCGCGAGAAGACGATCCGGAATTGGACATTCACGACATTGCCGGGTTCTTCCGGCATTTGCTGGAGCGCGTGGACTGGAGCACCGACCTGCATTTCCAGACGCGGACGACGATCGACACGCTGGACTATTCGGGCAGCGGCTTCAATGAGGGATCGAAAGTGGTCATCGCCGCGGCGGGCCGCAAACGCCGCGGCCTGGGCGTTGAGGTGCCGGAGAAATTGGTTCTGCCGGAGGGATTCCGCGAGCCGGCGGTGTGCCTGCCGGGCGTCCTAGCCGTTGAAGCGCCCAAGTATCCGGGACCGACCGGTGAGACACCGGTGGATGTGGCGAAGCTCTGCCGGGCATTGGAATCGGCGAGCGGGGTCGCGTTAGCGCCCCGAGAGACGAGCACTCGGGGCGCTAACGCGACCCCGCTCGCCGATTTCCCGCTGATGGTGCTGGTGGATGATAGCGACTTCACGGCCCAATCGCTTAAGAACTGGTTATGGGTGGCATTCACGCGCTCGAACCCAGCGGCGGATATCCACGGCGTCGGGGCATTCACGCACCAGAAGCATTGGGGCTGCACCGGATCTCTGGTGATCGATGCTCGCATCAAGCCGCATCACGCGCCGCCGCTGGAGGAAGACCCGGCCATCACGCGGCGCGTCGAAGCGCTGGGCGCGCCCGGAGGGCCGTTGTATCGCATCATCTGACTGGACTTGACCGGCGAGCGAGACAAACGTATCTCCTTTCGTTCCTGGGCGGAGCCTGGGAACGAGGCCCGAGGAGCAAGAGCATGAAGCGGACGACAAGGCCGCGCTGGGTGTCGCGATGCCTGCTCTTGTTGATTGCCTGGTCAGCTCACCCGGCCCTGGCTCAACAGCTGCCCCTCGGCGCCGATACCGTCTTGCCGCCGCCGCGCGGCGAGGAGCCGGTTCCGCCGCCGGCGCTGACACAGCCGGCCGCCGCTCCGAATCCCGGACCTTTCGCGCCTCCGCCTGCCGCTTCTGATAGCCCTTGGGTATTCCTCACCGATTGGCCGGCTTGGCCGGAGAATTTCTTTGCCGATTTCGAGATCGATATTTTGAAGCCGCACCTCAAGGCGGCCCTGGTCGGCCCCGTGAGCTTGAGCAACGGCGTTCAAGCCAGTGTGCATCCGCCCACGGCCCAACTAAATTGGACGGCCGCGCCGCGGTTTGAGGCCGGGTGGTTTCTTCCGGGCAACGTTGGCTACTTCGCCTTCAGCTATCGCGGCTTTGCCGATGATGGCCGGCAAGATGTCACCGCTCTGGACGGCACGCCGTTCGCTCTGCGGTCGCGCCTGGACGTGAACCAGATCGCGTTTGATTGGGGTACGGTGCCGTACTCGTTCGCGCCGCGCTGGTTCGTGAGCGGCCGGCTTGGCATGGCGGCGGCAAACGTGTTCTTCGACAACCAGGCGAACAGCGCCCGGCAGGGGCTTGATGCCAGCAACGATTACTACGGCGCAGGACCGCACCTGCGCGGGGATGTTTGGCGCGAGTTCAATCTCTTGCCGGGACTGGCGCTGTTCATACAGCCCGATCTGATGGTCCTGGTCGGCCGGATTCAGCAGCACTACCGCGAGAACGATACTGTGAACGGCTCAACGATCTCGGGATCGTACTTTGTGCGAAGGACGCAGACGGTGCCCGTGTTCACACTGCGAGCCGGCCTGTCGTACACGCCGCGGAGCTTGAGCCAATGGCGCTTCATGGTCGGCTATGAGTTCGAGGACTGGTGGAATGTCGGTCAGCTTCCGGGAGAACCTTCACGCGGCGAATTCTACACCAACGGCGTCTTCCTGCGCACGATGGTCAGCTTTTAGACTCGTAGGGCACGCTCCCAGCGTTCTCTCGTTCCCACGCTCCGCGTGGGAACGCACGTCCGGCCGCTCTGCGGCCCGAATCTCGCTACTAACGTGGGCACTGGACGCGACGCGGAGCGTCGCCAACATGCGTTCCCACGCGGAGCGTGGGAACGAGAGATAATCACGTTTGCATCGCTGATCGAGAATCGGCCTTTTTCCCGCGAGATTCTGGTTGCTCGCCGCGCGCGCGTAAGCTAGAGTTGGTCAACGGACTCCTAGTTTTTGGCTTCCCCCTCGACAGGTAGATTGTCATGCAACCAATTGTGTCCAACATGGCCGCCCTGGCGGTGGCGATGCTCTTTTACATCTGGCGCGCTCACCATCAAGCGCGGCTCCAACGCCAGCGCAAGCTGTGCGAGCGCGTGGCCTTTATGCTGTGGACCGTGGCCGAACAGGTCACCGGCAGCGATTCCGGTCTGTCGGCGGTGTGTCGCGGTTGACGAGTCAATGATTGTGACCTAGGTTTAGTCGCAGACATTCACGGATGACGAGGTCCATGCGAATCCGGCATCTCCCCGATTGCCTCGCGTCGGTCCCCCTTCCTTGACCTTTCCGCCTGAGTCGTTCTTTATCTTCCTCATCTTCCGGCGGCCAATCGGTAACCGCCGGCGATGTTCGCCCCCTCCCCCTTCCCTCTCTCCGAAAGGAGAGAGATAGGGGAAGGGAGCGACGGCATCCTCCACCGAGACAGGGGTCTCATTTCGCGTTCTACGCGGTGGGGCCTCTGTTTTTTTGCGCGCATTTCCCGAAGCAGATGATTGACCAATGCCCCCCGAAGCGGATACATTGTGAGAAGTAATCCCACCCCCACCCGCCCCTCACGAGGAGAGATCTCATGCGATCGATCAATCGCCGTGACTTCTTGCACGATTCCGCCATTCTGACCGCCCTTGCCGGGGCCGGGCTTGGCTCGGAGTCCCTGGCCGCCGAGACGAATGCCGCCAAGAAAAATCAGGTCAACGATCAGCTGCGCGTCGCTGTCGTCGGCGTCCACGGCCGCGGCAGGGAACACATCCACGGATTTGCCGGCAAGAACAACTGCATCGTGACCACCATCTGCGATGTGGATTCCGCCGTCATCGGCAAGGCCATGAAAGACGCGGAGACGCAGCAGAAAAAGATGCCTCGCTACGAGCAGGACATTCGCAAGGTCGTCGAAGACAAGGACATCGACATCATCTCGATCGCCACGCCCAACCACTGGCACGCCCTGGCCGCCATTTGGGCCATGCAAAACGGCAAAGATGTGTATGTCGAGAAGCCGGTCAGCCATAACGTCAGCGAAGGGCGGCGCATTGTCGAGGTCGCTCGCAAAACCAATCGCATTTGCCAGGCCGGCACGCAGAGCCGATCCAGCAAGGGCATGCGCGAAGCGATGGCATTCTTACATTCCGGCAAGCTGGGCAAGATCCGCCTGGCGCGCGGTCTGTGTTACAAGCTTCGCCCTTCCATCGGCAAGGTGGATGGGCCGCAGTCGCCGCCCAAGACAATGAATTACGACCTGTGGTGTGGTCCAGCCCCGCTTAAGCCGCCCCATCGCAAGACCCACTTTGGCACCGTTCATTATGATTGGCACTGGATCTGGGATTACGGCAACGGCGACCTCGGCAACCAGGGCATCCATGAGATGGATAAGGCCCGGTGGGGGCTGAACAAGCACGAACTCGCCACGGGCATCGTCAGCGTTGGCGGCCGGCTTGGGTACATCGATGACGGTGAAACTCCCAACACGATGATTTGCGTTTATGACTACGGCGATTGCGAGTTGATCTTCGAGGTGCGCGGCTGGCCGTCCAAATCGCCGTTCCCCGGCAAGAAAAGTCCCAAAGACAGCATTAAGCCAACCAATTTTGTCGGCAATATCTTTTATGGCAGCGAGGGCTTCATGGTCTGCCCCAGCTACAGTAACGCTGTCGCCTACAGCAACGACGGCGAGGTCATTAAGGAATTCAAGGGCGGTGATGACCACTTCGCCAACTTCGTCAAGGCCGTCCGCAGCCGCAAGGTCGAGGACCTCAACGCCGACATTCTCGAAGGCCATCTGTCCAGTGCGCTGTGCCACCTGGGCAACATTAGCTATCGCCTCGGCGACGAGCAGCCGTTCGGGCAGCAGCCGCAAGCGTTCGCCAAGGACAAGGACGCCGGCGAGACCTTCGAGCGCATGGAGCAGCACCTCAAGGACAACAAGATTGACCTCGGAGCGATCAAATGCCGCATCGGCCGCAAGCTGGTCGTCGATCCGGCCCACGAGAATTTCCCGCACGACTCGGATGCCAACGCCATGCTGACGCGCGAGTATCGCAAGGGATTCGAGGTGCCGGCGAAGGTTTAAATCGTTCGACCCGTCCGCGGCGAGCGGCGAGCGGGGTCGCGTAAGCGCCCCGAGAACTTCCTCGGGGCGCTTACGCGACCCCCGCCCCTGTTGTGGCGGGGTCTCCGGACCCCGCCACGGTCCGCGACCGAAGGTCTCCGCTCATGCACAGCTTTGGAGACCTTCGGTCACAGCCGGTGGCCCGGTCCGGAGACCGGGCCACAACGAGGGAGGTGCCGGCGAAGGTTTAAATCTTTTGACCCGTCCGCGGCGAGCGGCGAGCGGGGTCGCGTAAGCGCCCCGAGAACTTCCTCGGGGCGCTTACGCGACCCCGCTCGCCGGCACCGCAGGATGGTAGGGGAATTCGTACTTTTTGCCGCTCTTCCGCAAACGGCATTCGCGGTGCGCGAAAACGCGCCGTTCGTCGCTTTTTTGCAAAGCGCCATTCCTGTTTCGCAGCCAATCCTTAATATACTGGAGACGAAACCGCCGGAGGTGGGGAGCGTCCGGCGCGTTGCAAGTGACTGATTCTCCAGGTGATCCATGAGTACCTCTCTCGGCGTTGTGCTGCTCGGCACCGGCAGCAGCTTGCCTGCACGCACCTTGCGCAACTGCGACTTCCCTCCCAGCCTCGATACCTCCGACGAATGGATTCGCTCGCGCACCGGCATCCTCGAACGGCGCATCGTCGCAGCCAACGAAACATCAGCGAGCCTCGGACTCGCCGCCGCTCGCCGCGCCCTGGAATGGTCGCAACTGGACCCTGCCGATCTGGACATGATTATCTGCGCCACGGTCACGCCCGAGATGCTGGTGCCCTCCAACGCTTGTCTCATTCAGGCCGGCTTGGGCTGCCGTCCGATCCCCGCCTTCGATATCAATGCCGCTTGCACCGGCTTCTTATATGGCTTGACTGTTGCCGCGCAGTTCATTCGCACCGGCTCCTGCCGGCACGTTCTCGTCGTCGGCACCGAGACCCTGAGCCGTGTTGCCGATTTCAGCGATCGCACCACCTGCGTGCTGTTCGGCGATGGTGCCGGCGCCGTTGTCGTGGGTGCCGCCGATGGACGCGGGCGCGGCCAGCATTGGTTCCGCCTTTACAGCGACGGCAGCCGTGGCGACTATATCCGGCTCAATGGAGCGCGCTTGCGCCGCCCGGCGTCCACGCCGGCCGAGCCGCGGGCAAGCGATGAATTCGACTATCTCCGCATGAACGGCCGCGAAGTGTTCAAGTTCGCCGTGCGTACCATCGTTGAACTGGTCGAAGAGAGCTTGGCCGAATGCGGGCTTACTCCCGCGGATATCGATTTGGTGATCCCACACCAGGTCAATCAGCGCATCATCGACGCCGCCTTCGCCGACCTGGATTTTCCCACAGACAAGCTGATGGTGAACCTGGATCGCTACGGCAACACCTCGGCGGCGTCGATTCCGATCGCGTTGGATGAGGCAATGCGCACCGGCCGCGCCGCGCCCGGCGATCGCGTACTGCTCATCGCGTTCGGTGGCGGCCTGACCTGGGCCGGCGGTGTGTGGACGATTTGAAATAAATCCGAAATCCGAAATTCGAAATCCGAAAGAAATTCCAAGTCCCAAAAATGCCAAATCCGAAACGAAGCACGTTGATCGCCTTCGTTTCGGATTTGGGAGTTTCTATCCTTGTGGTTTACTTGGGATTTCGAACTTCGGATTTCGTATTTTTTGCCCGTTCGTCGAACTTCAGCGCTTCGTCGGTGCTGATGAGGCCGTCGCCGTCCGTGTCGAGTTTGCGGAAGTCTTCGTCGCTGCCGAGGAACTCGCGCGGCGAAATATCGCCGTCCTGATTGCGGTCCATTTTCTGGAACCACGTCGGCGGACCTTTCAGCCGGACGGCGGCGGTTGTCCGCGCGGGCCGGCCGGGCAAGACCCGGACACGCCGCTGTGCCTGACCGACCGATACATCTAGCCGGCGCGGGATTTCCTGCCGCGACAGGCCGCTGGCGTTCTTGGCCAACGGCTGCATCCGCGACCAGGCCGTCCGTAGCTCGCGCAGAGACAGGCGGGTGTCGTTGTCCTCGTCGAGCACTTCGAACAGGCTGCGACCCTCGTCGGTAATGGTCAATTGGAGCCGGCTGCCCGCGCCTTCGGTATGCATGTCGAGATAGGCGTTCAGCTCCTTTTGGGTAACTTTGCCGTCGCCGTCGTGATCGACGAAGTCGAAAATCTGGGTCAGGAAAACGGCGCTCATGGCCTGCTTGCGATCGACGACGCCTTTTTTGCCGATGTCGGCTTCGCGGAACTGTTGTTCGAAAAATTGACGCGGGAACTGTGCGAATTGCTGATCGGCCGCCGATAAGCCGATGTGGGCGTCGCCCAGGGTGAACGCCAAAGCGGCCGGATCGACGCGCCGCACCTTGCCGGCCATCGGCATGGCGCGTTTGCTCGGATTGAAAACCTCGGTCCGAAGCGCTTGCAACGGCCCGACGGTTTTCCGCAGGAACCCGACAACCGCGCCTTCTTTCTGCTCGATCTTGCCGATGCGGGCGATCAGCTCCAGATCGGCGTCGCGGCGGAAGAAGCCGGCGAACTCCTTCGCATCGAGCTTGCCGTCGTGGTTTGTATCGAGCTTTTCAAACAGCGACTTATCGAGTCTGCTTTCAGCCAGGCTTAGCTTGCCGTTCTTGTCCTTATCGTAGCGTGCCAGCACTTGCCCGCTCACGCCGTCCACGGCGCCGGGTTTGACTTCGAGAAATCCCATGTCGGCATTCGGTCCCCCCATCCCGGCGCCGGGAGCGAAGTAGATGCCGTTGGTGTCCTCGCCGCCCGGCATCAGCTCCGCCGCCGTGAGCATTTCGTTTTCGTCGAGATCGAAACGCCGCAGCGCCGCCTCCGCCCGTGTCATCTCCTCGGCGGACAGCTTACTGTCCTTGTTGCTATCGAGGCGTTTGTAGATCGTTTTTGTCACCGCGTCGGTGTTGGCCCGGTTAGAGTTGGAAGAGAACTGCAACGTGGCCATGCCGCCGCGGCGATAAAACTCCTTGAACTCGGCGAGGCTGACCTTGCCGTCCTTGTTACTGTCGAACTGGGCCATCTGGCCCTTCGTTGCCTGATAGGGAAGGCCGATCGCGCCTTGCAGATGGAATTGCAAAAACTGCGTGGTTGGCGCGCGTTCGGCCTCACCCTGGTCGAGCTTGCCGTCGCCGTTTTTGTCCAGGTAGGTGTAGAGCTTTTGCATGTAATCGTCCCAGGCCGTGGAATACGGCCTGCCGTTGTTGCGCACGTGCAAGCGCAAGAGGACAGGCCGATCGCTGGCCACGAAGACGTAATCGAGATAGTCGATCGGTTCGACAAACCTGGGCTTGGCCTCGGCGAGGTTGGCGGCCTGGGCCTTCGATACCGGCTTGCCTTCGGAGACGGCATCGTAAGGTTTGGCCTCGCTCAGGTCGTCGGCGGCCAAGAGCGGCGGCGCCAGGCCGGCCAGCAGCACAAGGCCGCTCAGCCAATGTGTCCTCATGACAGCACCTCCTCGATCGGCTTGGAGCCGGCGTCGGCGATGCGGATGGGCCGGCCGACGTTCGACATGTTCTGCTTGGTCGGATCGACGCCTACCGCCTTGGCCACGGTGGCCAGGAAGTTCGGCACGTTGACCGGCTTATCCTTGACCTCCATCCCATCGGGGCTGGTCTTGCCATAGACGGTTCCGCCCTTGATGCCGCCGCCCGACAACACCGTGGTCCAGGCGTTGGGGAAATGATCGCGGCCCACCTGCGGATTGATCTGCGGCGTCCGCCCGAACTCGCCCATCCACACCACCAGCGTCGTATCCAAAAGCCCGCGCTGCTCCAGATCTTCCAGGAGCGTAGACCATGCGGGATCGAGCACTTGACTTAGCTTCTGCACCTGATCGAAATTCTGCTGGTGCGTGTCCCAGGCAACCTGCACGCCATTGATGGCGCTGAGTGTGACCTCGATGAACGGCACGCCGCGCTCGACGAGCCGGCGGGCCAGGAGGCAGCCCTGACCGAAGAGGTTGCGGCCATAGCGGTCGCGCAGCTTCGCCGGTTCATCCTTCAAATCAAAAGCCTTGCTGGCTGCCGTGCGCATCAGCCGGACCGCTCGCTCATACGCCGACTGATGGCTCAACGCCGGCACGCCGGGATGCTTGGCGACGAAATCGCGCTGCAACCCTTGCAACAGCTCGATGCGCGAATCGACCTGTTCGCGCTTGACATCATTGGGAGCTTGCAGATCCTCGACCTTGAGCGCCCGGTCGTAGTCGGGCGCGTTGCCGAATCCGAAGCCCTGATTGCCGACAATGAGAGGAGCATATTCCGGTCCCAGGAAACCAGGCGTGAACGCGGCCGGACTGATGAACGTCACCGGCGCGACGCTGACGTAATTGGGCAAGGGCGAGCTGGCATCGCCGAGTTCCTTCGATAACGTGGCGCCCAGCGGCGGATACTGCACAGGCCCCTGAGCGCGGTAGCCGGTGCGCAGATAATACGTCGCCAGGCTGTGATCGCCCTCCTTGGTAGACATTGAGCGCACGATGGCCAGGTGCTTGGCCTGTTTAGCCAGCTTGGGCAGATGCTCGCTGAACTTCATGCCGGGGACGGTGGTGGCGATTTCCTTGAAAGGACCACCATTTTTGTGTCCGGGCTTGAGATCGAACGTGTCCATCTGGCTGGGGCCGCCGTTCATCCATAAGAGGATGCACGAACGTTTTCGTTCGGGATTGCCGGCCACGGCGTTGGCCAAATTTTCCAGCCAGCCCGACATGGAAGCACCCAGAACGCCCGCCGCCGACAACCGCAACCATTCCCGCCGCGACAACTGCAAATCAAAACGAGACATGGGGAAGCTCCTTGGGATGGCGAGCGGGGTCGCGTTAGCGCCCCGAGAATTTGCCGGACTCGGGGCGCTAACGCGACCCCGCTCGCCAAGAGGTTAATGATTCAAGAAAAATTCCGGACTGTTGAGCAGCGCCCAGAACACGTCGCCGAGCGCTGCCTTCGGGTCTTTGGCCGCGCCGCCTTTCTCGATGTAGCGGTGATATTTTTCCAACTCGTCCGGCCGCGGTTTGCGCGAGAGCGCGGCGAGGTACAGTGTTTCGATGCGCCCGTCGGTGTCGAGGAACGGGGCGTTCAGGACGGCCGCCAGGAACACGCTTCGGGATGGATGCGTGGCGTTGCCGACCAGCTGGCTATTCATCAGGGCCAGCGCCTGCGGAATCGACGTTTGATACTCGGTGCGTTTTTCCTGGTTGGTAAACTTGTTCTCGAACCCGTTGACATTGAAGTTGAAGCCGCGCCGCCCGCCCTGGGACGGCGTGCCCGTCACCAGATGGAAACTGTCGATCAGTTGATCCTGCGACAGCCCTTTGACCGGCATGTAGGCGAAGAGATGCACATCCGGGGAAGCCGCGGAGGGGTAGACGCTGGAGAGCTGATACGTCTTACTCATCGTGATGGCCCGAATCAGAAAACGCAAATCGAAGCCGTGGCGAACGAACTGGTGGGCCAGCTCGTCGAGCAGCTCCGGATGACTGGGCTTGTTCTCATCGTTGAGATCGTCCACCGGCTCGACGATTCCGATGCCGAAGAAATGCGCCCACACGCGATTGACAATAGCGCGGGCGAAGAAAGGATTGTCCGCCGCCGTCATCCAGTCGGCGAGCGTGTTGCGCGCGGTGACTTTGTAGCGCCATTGCGGTTCCTTGCCGTCCAGGAAACGGGCCTGGGCGACGCGCTCGGTGCCGGGTATCGCCAGCTCGCGGCGATCGGCAACCTCAGAGAGCGGCGAAAAAATGCCGTTCTGTCCCTGCGTGCGAATGCCGCCGAAGAACGCCGCCTGGCCCCAGAACTGCTCGCGGGTCCAGTGGCTAAAGGGGTGGTTATGGCATTGGGCACATTCGAGGCGAATGCCGAGAAACAGCCGGGCCGTGCTCGCCGCCAGGTTCTCCGGCTTGCCCTGTTTCGATTGATAAAAGGCCAACGGCGTCGGATCGCCCTGTTGCGGCCCATAATAGACGGCCATCCCATTGCGGCCGTTCGGCATCGGCATGGTGAGCAGCTCGCGCACGATGCGATCAAAGGAGGCATTCTCGGTGAACTGCTTGCGCAGCCAGCGCTCCATGTTGGCGCTGAGGAAACGCTGCTGAAAATCGGCATTGGCCTCCGGCATCAGCAGATCGCGCCAGATGTTGCTGAAATTGCTTACGTAGCCGGGACTGTCGAGCAAACGTTCGATGGCTTGCTCGCGTTTCTCCGAAAGGGAATCGCGAAGGAAAAGCCGCGTCTCGGACACCAGCGGAACACGACCAATCACGTCGAGCGACAGCCGCCGCAGGAAGGCGCCGTCGTCGGCCAGGGGCGCGGGCGTCACGTGTTCGGCCTGCCAGCGCGCGGCAATGAGCTGATCAATTTTCGCAGCAAGCGCGCGGGCGTCCGCGCGAGGGTCTGGGTCCGCCCAGGCCGGCGTCGCCAGCCCAAGGACCGCCAGCGCCGCGATCCATAAACGAGGATGGGCCATTTCGTTTACCTCCACGATGGGAATAGATCCGCCTCATCTCTCTGCTCTGTTGATTCGTATCGAGCCGCGACGCTTCGCTGAAGCGCCGTTCCTCGTCTCTTCGGTGTGCCGTTGGTGTGTCGCTGCGCTCTATTATGACGATCGAGCGCGGACGGCACAACGCTTGGGCATGGGGAAACTTTGTTAATTCTTCTCTTGGTTCTTCGCCTTCGCCGCGGATTTCTTTCTACTGGCTTGATGTCCGAATCCTCTACTTATCCTTCCGCGCCACCTCCCGCGACGGTACGTCCCACAGCATCGCCGTGCCGTCCATGCCGGCCGTGGCCAGCGTTCGGCCGTCCGGCGAGAACGCGACGGACACGGTTAACGAGCGATGCGCTTGGCTGTACGCGACTTCCTGCCAGGTTGTTGTATCCCAAAGCTGCATGCTGCCGGCGCCGCGGCGGGCGCCGCCGCCGTGGCCGGTGGCCAGCAGCTTGCCATCCGGCGAAAACGCAAGATGACGCACTGACGCCGACTCGGCGATCTTCGTGATGAGCTTGCCGCTATTCACGTCCCAGATGTTGACCGAAGGAGAGGTCGGTGAGGCGGAGGCCAACATTTTGCCGTCAGGCGAGAAGGCCACACTCAGGGCCGGAACCTTCGCTCCCTCGAAGCCCTCGCGCTCGCGGTTGGCTGCGAGGTCCCAGAGCTTGATGGCGCCGGGCTTGCGGAAGTCGCTATCATCGCTGGCGCACAGAGCCAACAGCTTGCCGTCCGGCGAAAAGGCCACGCCCGCCGCTCCGGACTCGAAGCGGGTGACGACCGATTTTTCTTTACCGCTTGCCACGTCCCAGAGACGGACGGTTTTATCCGTACTGGCCGAGGCGAGCGTTTTGCCGTCCGGCGAAAAAGCCAGACAGCGGACCACATTTTCATGGCCGTTCAGCACGGCGATTTCTTTATTGCCGATCAAGTCCCAGAGATGGATCGTCTTGTCGAAACCACCCGTGGCAAGCACCTTGCCACCGGGCGCGAGGGCGGCGCAGGCGATGGTGCCTTTGTGGCCCTTGAAGGTGCGGGCGGCTTGTTGGTGCAGGCTCGTCAAATCCCACAGGTTGATGTGGCTGGGCAGTCCAAAAGTCCCGCCGCTGGCAGCGACCGTGCGATTGTCCGGGGAGAAAGCAACCGCCTCGACCCAGTAGGGCGTGACGGGAAGCTGCTCCAGCAGCTTGCCGGAATCGACATCCCACACCTTAACCTCGCCGAACTTTTCCTTGGTGGAAAACGTCGTGCCGCCGCCCGTGACCAGCTTTTTGCCGTCGCCGGAGAAGGCCAGCGATAGCACCTTGGTACGCAGCCCTTGGAGCCGATGTAACTCTTTGCGTCCGGCCACATCCCACAATTGCGCGCCGCCCGGTTTGTCATCCGAACCACCAAGGGGATTATCGTCCGGTCCCGTATAGGGGTTGTAACAGACGGCCAGCGTTTTACCGTCGGCGGCGAAGGCGATGGCATTGATCGCCGCCTCCGCCGTGCGCAGCGTACCCACTTCCTTGCCCGTGGCCGCGTCCCAAAGGCGCACGACGCCGTCGAATCCGCCGCTGGCGAGCAACTTGCCATCCGGCGAAAAAGCGACGGATCGCACCGCCTTGGTGTGGCCCTCCAGGCGCCGCAGCTCCTTGCCCGTGGCCGCGTCCCACAGACGCACCGTTTGGTCCCAACTTCCTGTGGCCAGCGTTTTGCCGTCGGCGGACCAGGCCACGCCGAAGGCCGCGCCCGTGTAGCCCTGGCAAGACAGCAGTTCCTTGCCCGTGGCCACGTCCCAGACCTTGACCTCGCCCGGCTCCTTCTTGGTATCCCAGCCTCCCGCGGCCGAGGCCAATTTCTTGCCATCGGGCGAGAAGGCGAAGCTCCAGACCCAATTGGCATGGCCGTTCAACGTGGCCCGCAGCTGGCCGCTGGACCGATCGAACAGCTTGATGCTGTGATCACCGCAGCCGGCCGCCAACAGCTTGCCGTCGGGCGAGAAGGCGAGGGCGTAGACGTTGCCGGTCGGCGCCTGTACGCGCACGTCCTTGCCGGCCTGGTGGAGCGGCCGGATTTTCACGCTGCCGTCGGCACCGGCGGTGATCAGATCCTTGCCGTCAGGCGTGATAAGAGCCACCCAATTCTGAAAACCGTGATCCTGCACAGTGGCGCGCGGCAAGAGTGGCGGTCGAGCGGCCGGCCAACGCTTCACGGACTTATCGGCGCCGCCGCTGAAGAGCGCCAGACTGTCCGGAGAGAAACATAAACACGTGACGGATTCATTATGGCCGCGCAGAAGCGTCCGCTGCGTGGCATTGGCGGGATCGAGGATGCGTATGGTCTGATCCTGACCGCAGCAGGCGAGCATGCCGCCCTTTGGTGAGAACTCGATCGCCAGCACGAAGTCGCCCATATTGAACGACGCAGTTTGCTTGTTCGCCGTCACGTCCCACAGACGCAACGTGTTGTCTTCGCCGCCCGACGCCAGCGTCCGGCCGTTCGGCGCGAACGCCAGTGAGCGCACCGCATCCTCATGGCCCTTGAGAATCTCTCGCGTTTCCTTCGTTTTTGTCGGATCGCTCACGTCCCAGAGCCGGATTCCGCGATCGCTGCCGGCCGAGGCGAGCGTTTTGCCGTCCGGACTATAGGCCACGGCGCGCACGCCGCCGCGATGTCCCTTTAGCGAGACAATCAATTTGCGATTTTCGATGTCCCATAAGTTCACCATCTTGTCGTAGCTGCCCGAGGCGAGCGTTTTGCCGTCCGGACTGAAGGCGAGGCTATAGACCCAGCCCCGATGTCCCTTCAAGAGAGCCAGTTCCTTGCCCGTAGCGACTTCCCAAAGCTTGATTGTGCCGTCGAAGCCGGCGGAGGCGAGGAGCTTCCCGTCCGGCGAAAACACGACCTTGCCGACGGCGTCGCTGTGCCCCTTGAGCTGGCGAATCAGTTGACCGGTGGACGCATCGAGAATGCGGATGGTCTCTTCTTCGCCGCAGACGGCCAGCAGCTTGCCGTCGGGCGAGCAGGCCAGCGATAAAGGCGGCGTCATGTTCTCCGGCCGATGAATCCGCGCTTGCAGCGTGGCACGCTCCTTCTGGTCGGCCGCGTCCCAAACCTTGACGGTCTTGTCCCAGCTTCCCGACACCAGCGTCTTGCCGTCGGGACTGTAGGCGACGCAGTAAAGAATGTTCATGTGCCCCTGAAGCACGGCGAGACTTTCGCCGCCGGCCACGTCCCAGATCCGCACGGTATTATCGTGGCTGGCCGTGGCGAGGGTCTTGCCGTCGGGCGAAAACTCGGCGGCGTTGACCGCGCCGTTGTGGCCGGTGAGGGTCCGCAGCTCCTCGCCGCTCTGGGCGTCCCACAGTTTGACCGTGTTGTCCTGGCTGGCGGTGGCCAAGATTTTGCTGTCCGGGGAAATGCCGACGCCCTCGACCCAGTTATTATGCCCCTTAATGGTCCGCAATTCCTTGCCCGTTTTCACGTCCCACTGCCGGGCTGTATGGTCCTTGCCGCCGGAGAGAATGAACTTGCCGTCGCCCGACGCGGCCACGGACAGCACCCAATCGGAGTGCCCCGTCAGCGTTCGCAGTTCCTTGCCGTCGGCGGCGTCCCAGATGCGGATGGTGTTGTCGAGTCCAGCACTCACGAGGGTCTTGCTGTCGGGCGTGAAGGCAACGCCGTTGACGCCGCCGGTGTGGCCCTTCAGCACGCGGCGCACGGCGAGGGTTTTCGGATCGCGCAGCTTGATCGTTCGATCGAAGCCGCAGCTAGCCAGAGTCTTGCCGTCGGGGGAGAAGGCGACGCGGCGAATGGGCTGTTCTTCGCGCACGGCGACCAGCTCTTCGCCCTTGTCGAGGTCCCACAGGTGCAGATCGCCCGGTTGCTCGCCGACGCCGCCGCTGCCCACAGCAAGGAGTTTGCTGTCCGGCGAGATGGCGACCGACCATATTTCGCCGCCGCCGCCGAGCAAAGTCCGCGGTCGGGATTCGATCGTCGTCGGCTCGGCCTTCTGCGGTTCAGCGCGGCCGGGCGTGAGCGGCAGCAGAACAAGGGCGATCCCAAGCAGCGTCCTTCGGCCAAGCCGAGTATAGTCAGATGGAGCATTTCGGTGCGAATTCATGGTCCTTCTCCGCTTGAGCGAGCAGGTACGTCCAATCCCCTAGCTGACGGCAGCAAAACGACGAGCGAGCTCCGCTCGTATAACCGCGAAACCGGCCCGTCGAGGACACGAGCCTGCCGTTTCGTGAACTCCGAGCCTCCTGTCACTTGGAGAAGTGAACAGACTCGAATTTAAGACAGGGCGTCTGAGGTGTCAAGGAAAATTTCGCAGTTTTCTCGTTCCCACGCTCCTGCGTGGGAACGCACGGCGGCGGCGCTCTGCGTCGCGACGGACTCAATCGCGGGACGGGCCGCAGAGCGGCCGAGCTTGCGTTCCCACGCGGAGCGTGGGAACGAGAGGTTGTGCTCTTTTCAGATTGCGCTAAGATTGTTCGCGCTCAGTCGAGCCATGCGCGCCAGGCCAATAGGCCAAGCAACAGATAGGCCGTCAGCGTCGCCGGCCATGATTTCGAGAAAAACTTGAGGGCGCTGCCGGCGTACTTGTTGGCGCGCAGACGCGATCCCATGAAATCGACGCTGTACATCTCATCGAGGACCAGATGCGACAAAAAACCGAGCATGACGGCGCCGCCGAGGAATGTACGGAGCCGTGCGTTGTCGCTGGGATAGAAGAGATACATCGTTAGACCAGCAATCAGCATGGCGGGGATGCTGTGAAACATGCCGCGATGGACGGTGAAATGCTTGAAGATTTGCGACAAAACGTAGCGGATAAAGAGGTAAACTGCGGCGAGTACGACCAGGGTTTGCTCGGTCGATTCGTGACACTGGGCGTAGACGCGGCGGAGGAGCAGGATAGGCGCGACGGCGGCGGAGACGGCGAACAACTCGCGCACCGGCACGCCGCTGTCGCTATCGAGATCGGGCAGCAGTCCGCCCAGGGTCGTCAAGCCTGCCGCGATCAGGGCCGGTCCCCAGTCCCAGTGCCATTCGAGCAGGGCGAGACTGCCGTAGCCGGCGCCGAGCAGCCCGGCGAAGGTCAGATGTCCGCGATAACTGGCCATCGGTGAAAAACCGAACCGCGACCGTAAGGGAGCGGCGGACCCACCGCTCCCTCACGGTCGCGGCTCAACAAAGCGTCCTCACATCAGGCCGAGATCGAACGTTTCGTTGAGCCAGCGCCACACCCAGTGAGCGCAGGTTTCTGGCTGGCAATAGATCTTCACCTGCGCCGCGGTGCCGGGCACAATCGATTCATCCGGATCGAGGATCTCGACGTAAACCAGGTATTGCTGCGTGGTGGGCACCAACTTTTCGGCTTGCGTTCCCGCCTTGACCGCCACGGGGCCGCCCTGGTGGTTGGACAGCATGGGTGGGACGGTCTTGGCCTCCGATTCGGGTAACTGGCGGATCCTGCCCTTCCACGTCCGGCTGTCGTGACCCTTGATGCGGATGGTCACATCGAGATCGGCCAGCCGCCGCCCGCCCGCCGGCTCGCCGCGCTCCTCACCGGTACGGATCTGCAAATAGCCGTCCTCGGGTGAGTCCGGATCCGAACGGACTACGTAGCCCAGACCATTTTGGCCTAAGATGGCGTCGAGCACCAAGCCCAGGCGATGCTCCGTGGCCTTGTAGGAAACCGTCAGATCGTCTTTGACGCTGGAGTCTTTATCCATCGTCCATTTCAGATCCTTGACCTGCTTTTGCAAATCCGCCAGTACGTCGGCCAGGCGCGTCTTGTCGTAGGAGACGGTGACGCGGCGTTTCATCAGCCGGCGCGTGCGGATCGCGGCGGGAGAAAGCTGTTCCAAATCTTGCCGGAGACGGTTGAAGTCCGGAGTGACAACGGGCATGCAGACGCGGACGCGGCCGGGCGTGTTGATCGTGCAGAAGGGATTGGAGAGATCCTCCTGGAACATCCGCGTGACTTCCTCGACGGACGGGGCGAAACCAACCGTGCCCGAACAGGGAGCCCGCAGGATGAGCTCCTTATCGCGTATCCTTTGAAGCGATAGCACCTGGGTGGCGGCAGATTCGCGTTTACCCTCGATTTTGGCGATCTCCTGATTAATTTTGCTCCGTTCGTCCTTATCATTTGTTCGGTCGAATCGGGCCTTCAGCACCTTCAGATTCTGGTTGGCGTCATCGCGTTCCATTTCGGCCTTGAGGAGTTTATCCTCCAAATCGGGATCGCGAAACTCGGCAATCTCCTCGCCCTTTTCGACATAATCGCCGGGACGAACGGTGAGCTTGGTGAGGATGCCGGGATGGTGGATGTACACCTTGCCGGTGGCCAACGGGTCCGCCATCACCAAGGCCTGGCCGCGAATGCGGCTGACGGGCACCGGCACCAGGAAAACGAACAGGACCAGCGCGATCAACACCGTTGCGCTGGCCACGACGCGCCATTTCTTCATGTCAGGAATTCTCCCACGCTTGTAAAGCGCTTTGCCCAGGCGGTACAAGGGCCAGCCGGCCATCGACGCCGCCGCGCCCAGGGCCAACATCTGGCTGATGACTTCCAGTTTGTAAGGTCGAAGGAACGAATACAGAAACCACAGAATGGCAAACGTGACCACCCAGCGGTAGATATAGCTGCCGATGGCATACGACACGAACAGAATGCGCCGCCACAAGGCCATGTATGGCTCCGGCGTCACTTCCACGCCCAAGCAGTGCTCCAGCACCAGGTTCTTGAGGAAGCGATTGGAGCGCTCGCGCAGGTTGGGGATTTCCAGCCAGTCGGCCAGGACGTAGTAACCGTCGTAGCGCATCAGCGGGTTGGCGTTGAAGACCACCGTGCTGACGCTGCATACCACCATCAGGCTAAGCGCCAGGTTGTTGATGAACGGATACGGGGCGCTGTTCCACCATACAAACGTGGCAATGGAGGCGATAACCAGCTCCACATAGATGCCGGCGGCGCTGATGATGATGCGGTGCCACTTGTTCGGCAGCGTCCAGGCGTCGGAGACGTTGCAATAAAGGGCCGGCGACAGGCACAAGAGCAGCGCCCCCATTTCGTGGACTTCGCCGCCGAACACCTTGCAACTGAGTCCGTGGCCGAACTCGTGGATGATCTTGACCGCGCCCAGCGCCGCCCACATGTAGGCGATGGTTTGGAAACGGAAGAAGATATGTTGTTCCGGCAATTTCGAGCGGAACGTCTCGAAGTGGGTCGCCACCAACGCCGCGGCCGACAACATGAGTCCGACGCTGAGAAGGAAAAACGTAAAGGAAAAAATCCACCCCACCCAGCGGAGCATGCGCTTTAGAAGCCAATCCGGATCGAAAATCGGCAGCTTGATGTAGAGAATGTTGGTGAGCGTCTGCATCCACTCGCTGCGCCGCCGTTTCCTGCGCTGCTCAAAGAGCTGCTTGCCGGCGCGCGGCGACTCATTCTGGGCGAGGCCGGCGTTGATGAGCTGCTGCCCGAACGCCTCGACATCTTCCAGTTTCAGCCGATCGGGGCGATAGCGGATCTCGTATTCTTTCTGGGCTTCTTCGAGGGTGTGCTTGCCGTCGAGATATTGCAGCAGAAAGTATTCGTTGTCCTTCAGCCGGTAGTAGCGCAGGCTGACGGGATCTTTGACGACGTGGTAGGTGCGCCCCTCGTATTTCTGCGCCTCGATGACGAGATCGCGGCGCAGACGCAGGCGCAGCTGCTTGCGTCGTTCGAGTTCACTGGCGGGGGTGGCGGTTTCCATAGTTCAGTTTTCGGCTTTCGGTTTTCGGTTTTCAGTTCTCGGTTTTCAGTTCTCGGATCTAGTTAAAAACGAATACCGAACCTTAGAAACCGAAAACCGAAAACCGAAAACCGAAAACTACGAAGTTACTTTTTCGGCGGCACAATGACCATCGTGGCATGGCTGCCGGGGATGAGCCAGCCGGGGTTATTCAGCTCGGCGTGGACCTTGACGTGCCGCGATTGCGTGTCGAGGTATTTTTCCACCAGCGACAGCCGCGCTTCCAGCCGGCTGTCGATTTCTTGCGGGCTTGGCATCGCCCAGACCAGCACCTTGTGGTCTTGCGTGCCGGTGACGGCGAACGAGCTGTCCGGCGCGAACGCTCCACAAGTGGCCGTGCCGTTGGGGGTGTTCCAGATGAGCTGGCGCAGCTCCGAGCCGCGCGTTTGCGTCACCGGCGTGCGCCACAATTGCAGCTTGCCGGCCGCGTTGCCGTTGGTCAGGATGGTCTTGCCGTCGGGCGAGAACAGGGCCATGGTTGAGAAATTCCCCTCGCGGGCGGGATTCTGCAAGGTGCCGGCGATTTGTTGGTGTGCCAGGGTCAAGATGCGCAGCTCTTTGCCCTGATCGAACAGCACGGTTTTGCCATCGGGACTGACGCCGAGGACCGGCACTTCGCCGCCGCGGCCGTCGAAGCGCTGGCCGATCGGATGCGCCCGCCGGGCATCCTCCACGTCATAGACGTACAGGCGAAAATCCCTGCCGGCCGAGACCAACCGGTTCGCGTTGGCGAACTGAACCGAGGTAACAGGGCCGGAATGGTTGGTCAGCGTGTTCAACAATTCGCCCGTCTCGGTGCTCCACAAGCGGACCTTGCGATCGTCGCCGCAAGTGGCGATGACTTCGCCATCGTCGGGTCGGAAAGCGATTCCAAAAACGGGTCCCTTATGGCGCTCGGCCAATTCCCGCGGTGCTTGCTCGGGATTGTTCAAATCGAGCAGACGCACGCTGCCGTCGGCGCAGCCGAAGCAAGCCAGATTGTGCTTGCTGGCCGGCGGCGTGCAGGCCACGGCGCGGACCGACGAACGCAGACCCGTAACACGCCAGAGCTTCTCGCCGGTGGCGGCATCCCAGCCGCGCAGCATTTCGTCGTCGCTGCCGGAGACAATGACCGGCTTCTTGCCCTTGCTGACGGCCACGCAGTTGACGGTGCCCAGGTGCCCGCTGAGGACCAGTTGCGGTGCTTCCGGCCGGCTGGCCTCGACAAGCGCCGTCATACCTGGCTGGAGTTTGAGCGCTTCTTGCAATTCAAGCCGGCCCTCCACACGCAATCGGTTGGGATTCTCAATCCGCATGATCGCTTCGTAGGGCTTGACCGCATCACCCTGATGGTTCTTGTAAATGAACTTGATGATGCCGTCGATTTCGGCGCGGATTTCGTGCATTTTCAGGTCCGTCGCCGCGGCGTTGAGGGTACGCTGCGCTTCGACGGTCTCCGCCATTTTGACATTCTCTTCCGAGCGTGCCTTTACGATTTGCAATTGGAGTTCCGCCAGCGTGTCCCTTTGGATGGCACCTGGGGCGGATCGATTGACATCGTGATAATTGCTGAGGCGCTTTAGGTATTCAGACTTCGTTTCGTATGCAGCTTGTCGTTGGACATCGACTGCTTCGAGTTTGGCTATTTTCACGGATACATCATCTGACGCCTTGGCAGGGTTCACCTGGGCTAACAGTTGGTTGCGCTTAACCCAATCGCCGAGCTGGAGTTTTCGCACCGGCCGCGGTTCTTGAAGAAGAGCTACCCTTTTCGGCTCCAGTGAGTCAGTCAAACGCCATCGTCGATACCAGTTCTTTGGATCGCCGGCGACCCGGAAGCAGTTTTCCCCCTCGACAGGTTTCTCCCCAACCTTGATAGCCAAAAAGCCCAACTGCGCTGGGGGGAGTTGCTTGTCCTTCGGCACGTCCTCGCCCGTTTGGACATCGGTGCCGATGAAGAGGATCTTTCCTTCCTTTTCGCTGGGCACTTCCTGCTTCTCCGAACAATCGAGAGTGCATTCCGCAATGACGATGGGTTCGGCGACCCCCTGCAAATTCTGGTTATGATAGACGTGGACTTCGGCCTGTCCGTGCGTTCCCGTATCGAAGGAAACCATGTGTTCCGGCCGAGGCGCTTCCTGTTCGGGTTGCGCGCGCTGCGGCTTCTTTTTCTCGACCGGCTCCGGCGGTGCGCCGGCCGAAGCCGTCCCGATATTATTGACATGGGGAAACAGCGTCCACACCGCAGCGACGGCACAGGCCGATAGCAGAACGGTTACGAATATCCAGCGAAACATGGGTTTGAACCTCCCTCGGGTTGCACTCTCTCTGAACACGTTGTCGATGCGATGATTCGATTCGGTAAGCGACGCTTCGTCGAAGCGTCGCTTACCGGAAATCCTCGGCGGAAATGGGTATTAGAAGAAGAACACGACTTTTTCGTACAGGAATTCCCAGACCCCATAGAACAGTGAATAGCCGAGGGCGTGCTTGCCGCAGCGAACCTTGGCGCGCACTTCGGTACCGCTGGTCAACGCTTCGCGTGAGAGACGATAGTTCACATCGATGTTCGGATCATCGATGCTGACATAAGCGATGACTTCCGGCTCGGACTCGTCTTTCTCATCGCGATTGGGGATCGCTTCGCTAGAGATGCGCTCGCGTTTCAGTATTCCGCGATACGTCCGCGTCGGATCGCTACGGAGTATAAAGTCCACGTCGAGTTCTTCGACGCCTTTGCGTTCGTAGGCCTTAAGGATCTGGCTAATGTGTTTTTGCGGGATGCGCAGTTCGATTTCCCAAGGACCACCCTTGGCACCCAGCTTCAAGATCGGGTCGGAAGGTTTGGCGCTCTTAAGAAGCCATTCATCGCGGAAGTTGCCGTTCAGCACCGTCCACTGCGGGGTGCCGTTGGTAATGCTGTCCTTCTCCTCCGGCGTGAAGAACGGCGCTTTCAGAAAGTATTCACCAGGCCTCAAGGGATTGGCGTTATTGCGTTTGAGGAATTCCTCGCGTTCCTTTTGTTTTCGCAGCTCGAATTCCTTTTTGGCTTCCTCGTTCTCCCAGGGGTTGGCACCCTCCTTGCCGGGTTGCCCGCTTCCCTGACCGCCCACGCCGCTGCGGATTGCCGCTAACGCCTCGTTTTTGGCTCCTTCGATCTCGGCGTCCAAAGTTCCCAATTTCGCGAACAGCTCCTGAGAGAACAACACGGCGAGATCGCTTCCCTCGGGGATTTCACTTCCGGGTTCCACCTTGAATTCCTGCACCTCTCCGGTAGTCGGGGCGTAGACGACGCGGCGCGCCCGCGGCAACAGCTTTCCGGTGGAATCCATCTTCAGCTCGTAGGGCACCAAAAACATCATGGCGATGAGGAAACTCGCCAGGCCGATGCAGACGGCGGTGATGGCCTTGGCCTTGCCGCCGATGCCGTCTTGCAACGAGGCCAACGGCTGCCAGACCCATCGTCCGGGAATGCGGCGATGCTCGACGGCGTTGTACAAGGCGGGCGTGGCATGGCGAGCAACGACATCGAGCCGGGCCAGCAACTGCTGCGGCTCTGTGGGCGGCTCGAAGCACTCCATCACCAGCGCCGAGCGCGGCGGCCGGCGGCCGGACTCGCGCTCGTCTTTCAAGGGCTGAACGACCAACAATTTGGTGTTGCTCTCAGCCAAATAGGCATCCAGGGCAGAGAGCACTTTGGGCGGCAAGCTGTCATCGCGGGCGCCGTTGAAAACCAGCTTCTCGCCCCATTTGATGACCGCTTCGCTCAGCTTCTGCATGAGGCGAATCAAGTTGGAACGGCGTTCCACCACGTCGGCGCCGCTGACGGCCTCGATGCGCGCCTTGGAGCCGTAGTAGCGGATGGCAATGCTGACGCGATCGCACTCGACGAGCCGGCGACCTTCGTTGGCCACATGATAAGAGACTTCGGTCGGGTTCAAACTGGCATGGACCTGTCGCGCGAACGCTTCCAGCTGCGTCCATACCTGTTGCTGCCCCGTGAGTTGGCCCATGACCTGATTGCGCTGATAGCGCGAGCACAACTCGGCCATGTAGGTCATGAATTGCAGCCAACCGGCGATGGCCTGCGTGGGGCGGTTGCCCTGTTGCCAAACCTCGATGATGCCGGCGGTCTGTTGATTGACCATGATGGGCGCGATGAGCAACAGCTGATCGGTGAGGTTGCCGGCGGCCGGCTTGCCTTCTTCACGGACGCCGACGCCGCTGCGCGGCGGGACGTGGAATGGCCGCATTTGCGTCGCGGCCTGGCGCAGCAGCTCTTCGTGAGCGACGCGCGTCTCCTCGTTCTGGTCCAGACCAATCTCTTTGAGATTGATTTGATATTGTAACTGCAAATGTCCTTGAGCGGTCCGCGTCCAGACGGCGCCGGCGGGGGCGGCGAGCGTTTCCAACAAACGCTTCAGCATCTCCCCATAAAAGGCGCCCGCGGGGACGCTGCTTTCGCTCAACCGGGCGGTCTCTTCGAGCCGCTGGGCAATTCGTCGACGTTCCTGTTCCAGATCGGGAGGAGCGGCTTTCACGGCTCTACCTCACTTCTTGGGATTGGGGGGTCATCAGGTTGCGCAACACTGCGATTCGATTGGGAAATCACTTCACCATATTGATTCCATTCACAACATGCAAGCGGCAAATCCACGGAAGTTGTGGATTTATTTCCTTGGTCCGTCAAGCCGCCGCTGAGGTCCGGCGTCGCTGCCAAAACTGATCGCCCTCCCACGAGACAATGGTCTGCATCAGGTCGCAGGGATCGGCGCCGGCTGGGGGCAGCGGCCAGGCGAAACGCTCGGCGGCGGCCAGCTGGCCCGCGGCCCCGCGCGCCCGCTCCAAACACCACAATCGAACAAAACACGCCAAGGCCCGCCCGCGCCGGCACAGCCAATCCACCGCCGTCGCCGCATCCTTTTCGCTAGCCAGTTTCATCAAATCCTCGGCCTGTTCAACCAGCCATTCCACCAGCACGCGCGCCTCCGCATCCCCCAATCCACGAGTCAAACGCTCGTCGCTCAGGATGTGGTGGAGCAACGGATTGGCCACCATAGAAATTGTCCCCCTTGCCGCAACCGCCTCCCACAGTTCTGAGTTCTGAGTCCCAAGTTCTGAGTCTTGCAAATCCAGGCTCAGAACTCCGTAGTCAGAACACAGAACTGAGCGCAGCGGCTCCCCCGCGGCCCCATCCCCTGTTATTATCCGACAAGAAGGGACGTTCTATAGCGATGTCGTTGCTCACAGGCAACATCAAATTATCACGCGGGCGTAACAGCAGATTTCCCCATTAGCCCGGAGCGCCCGGCGAGCGGGGTCGCGTGAGCGCCCCGAGAGAAGTTCTCGGGGTCGCGTGAGCGCCCCGAGAGAAGTTCTCGGGGCGCTCACGCGACCCCGCTCGCCGTCCACTGAATAATACGCCCTTGGTTTCCATTTGTGACATATCTCGGTAAAAATAATCCGCGACCTCGCTCACGGGAGCAATCCTCATGCCTTCCCTGCACCTGACGACTTTTCAATCCGACGCGACGCCGCCCTTAGGGCATCCGCTCTGCGGCGGCTGGATCGAGCCGGTGCGCGGCGTTGATGATCCGCTGCGCGTCCTGGGCATCGTCTTGCTCGGCGCGGGTGCGCCGGTCGTTTTGTGCGTTGTGGATTGGTGCGGACTGCGCAACGACGCCAACTTGGTTTGGCGTCGGGCGTTGGCGCAAGCGGCGCACACCACGCCGGAGCGCGTCGCCATCCATTGCGTTCATCCGCACAACGCTCCGTTCGCCGATGTCGAGGCCGAGCGCCTGCTGGAAAGCGTTCACGGCCCATCTTCGCTGGATCTCAAATTCTTTGACCGCATCGTGCGGCAGTCCGCGGACGCGCTGCGCGAAGCGTTGAAAAAGACAACGCCCTTCTCGCATGTGGGCATCGGGCAAGCGCGGGTTGAGCAAGTCGCTTCCAATCGCCGCATTCTCGGCGCGGACGGCAAGGTCCGCTTCATCCGCTACAGTGCCACCTCCGATTTCAAGGTGCGTGCCGAACCGGAAGGGCTGATCGATCCGTGGCTCAAGACGTTGAGCTTCTGGAAAGAGGAACAGCCGCTCGCGGCCCTGAGTTATTACGCGGTGCATCCGATGAGCTACTACGGCGATGGCCAGGTCACGGCCGACTTCTGCGGCCTGGCCCGGCAAAAGCGGCAGGACGAAGAACCGAAAATCTTTCAAATGTATTTCAACGGCTGTGCCGGCAACGTCACGGCCGGCAAGTACAACGACGGCTCGAAGAGAAATCGTCCCATCCTGCGCGAACGCATGTACTCGGCCCTGAAAGCGGCCTGGAAGGCGACGAAACGCTATCCGCTGTCCACCTGGGAATGGCGCGTCGAGCCGATCCGCCTGCCGCCGCGCGGTGAAAAGTTGTTCCGCGAGGAAGAAAGCCGGAAAGTGTTGGAGGACGCCAAGGCGGTCAAGGCGCGGCGCGGTAATGCGGCCTTCCAGCTGGCCTGGCTCAAACGTCTGGAGCGGCCCATCGAATTGACCTGTCTCGATTTGGGCAAGGCGCTGGTGTTGCATCTGCCGGGCGAGCCGTTCGTCGAATATCAGTTGAAGGCGCAGCAAATGCGGAAGGATGCGTTTGTGTGCGTTGCCGGTTACGGCGACGGCGGGCCGGGCTATATTCCAACGGAGAAGGCATTCCTGGAGGGCGGCTACGAGCCAACCGTGGCCCTGGCCGCGCCGAGCGAGAAACGATTGACGGAGGCGATTGCCAAGGTGTTGAAAGCAGAGCCGCGACCGTAAGGGAGCGGTAGGAACAACCGCTCCGTGGTACAATAGCCGTGGAGGAGATTCCATCATGAGCGATGATTCAACCATGCAGGTGCCGGTTCTCGTTGAAGCGTTGCTGGATCGACCGGGCTACGTCGCGCGTTTGGGTGAGCCGTTTAATTTGAGTGCCGAGGCGGATTCACCCGAAAATGCCCTCCGTCAATTATCGCAAGCGGTTCAGCAGCGGCTGCAAGCGGGGGCACGGGTTCTGCCCTTGGTCTTGCCGATGAAATTCCCCAGTCTATCCCACGCCGGTTGGCTGCCCGACGACGACCTGACACGCGAATGGCGAGAGGCAGTCGAGGAATATCGACGTGAATGTGATGCGGAAGATCGCCGCCGTATTCTCGGCGAGTCGAAGAACGAAGATGTTCCCTCATGAGCCTTTACGTTTTCGATACCGATCATCTCTCGCTTTATCAGGCAGGACACACTCGCGTGCTTCTAAACGTGATGAAGCACATGCAGGATCAATTAGCCCTCAGCATCATCACAGTCGAGGAACTGCTGAATGGTTGGCAAACAGCCTTGCGGAAAGCGCGAGATGATGTTCGCCGCGCCGAAGCATACCGGCGTATGGCACTCGCCGTCGAGGATTTGTCCGGATGGGCGATTTTCCCCTTCGCATTGCCGGCAATGGCTCGACATGCTTCCTTGCTTCGGCAGCGTTTGAATGTGGGCAGCAACGACCTCAAAATTGCTGCCATTGCAATGGAGAGCGGTGGAACGATTGTCACTCGAAATGCTCGTGATTTTTCGCGCATTCCCGGCTTGATTTGGGAAGATTGGTCTGTCTAATGGCCATAAAAGATGAGCCGCGACCGTGAGGAAGCGGTTGTGATAATCGCTCCCTCACGGTCGCGGCTCTGCTCTTACCGCTCCCTCACGGTCGCGGCTCTGCGCTTACCCCTTCGCTTCGCTACCGGCGCCGACCAGCTCGGGCGTGCTGCTCGACGTGGCCTCGAAGAACAGCTTCTTCTCGCCGCCTTCCTCGCGGACGCGGACGGTGATGGTGTCCTTGCCAGCGAAGTGGCCGTGGAGCAGATCCTCGGCCAGCGGGTCTTCGAGATAGTGCTCGATGGCCCGGCGCAACGGACGGGCGCCGTATTCCAGGCTCGTGCCCTTCTCGATCAAGAAGTCCTTGGCTTCCTCGGTCAGCACCAAGGTCAGGTTCTTCTCTAACAAGCGCTTGCACACCTTGCCCAGCTCGATGTCGATGATGCGCTTGAGGTTGTCCTTGGTCAAGCTGCGGAAGACGATGACGTCGTCCACGCGGTTGAGGAACTCCGGCCGGAAGTTGCGTTCCATCTCGGCCTTGAGCTTCTGCTTCATGCCCTCGTAGGTAGCTTCCTCATTGCGCCGCGCCGCGGCGTGGATGCCGAACTCCTGGCGGCCGGCGATCTGCTCGGCGCCGATGTTCGTCGTCATGATGAGGATCGTGTTCTTGAAATCGATGGTTCGGCCGACGTTGTCGGTCAGTCGGCCCTCTTCCATGATCTGCAAGAGCATGTTCCACACTTCCGGATGGGCCTTCTCGATCTCGTCGAGCAGGACCACGCTGTAAGGCCGGCGACGAATCTTCTCGGTCAGCTGGCCGCCTTCTTCATAACCGATGTAACCCGGAGGCGCACCGATCAAGCGGCTGACGTTGTGCTTCTCCGAGTACTCGGACATATCGATCTGCACAAGGGCATTCTCGTCGCCGAACATGAAGTGGGCGAGGCGTTTGGCCAACAACGTCTTGCCGACACCAGTGGGGCCGGCGAAGATGAAACTGCCGATGGGCCGTTTCGGATCTTTCAGTCCAGCCCGGCTCTTGCGCACCGCCTTGGCGATGGCATTGATGGCCTCGTGCTGGCTGACGACCTGCTTGTGCAGCTCGTCCTCCATGTTGAGCAGCCGCTGCGTCTCGTTGTCCTCCAGACGCTTGAGCGGCACGCCGGTCATCTTGCTGACGACCTCGGCGATCACCTCTTCATCGACGATGCCATCGATTTCCTTCGATTTTTCGCGCCATTCGCGGGTGATCGTTTCCTTCTTTTTCTTGAGCTTGTCGGCCTGATCGCGCAGGTGGGCCGCCTTCTCGAAATCCTGCTCGGCGACGGCGGCTTCCTTCTCCTGATTCAGCTGCTCGATCTGGGCGTCGATTTCCTTCAGGTCCGGCGGCCGGGTCATGGCCTTGAGGCGAACGCGCGCCCCGGCCTCATCGATCACGTCGATGGCCTTGTCGGGCAAGCACCGGCCGCTGATATAGCGATCCGACAGCTCGACGGCGCTGTCCAGCGCCTCGTCCTTGATCTGGACGCGGTGGTGCGCTTCGTAGCGATCGCGCAGGCCGCGGAGGATCTCGATCGTCTCGTCCTTGGACGGCGGATTGACGATGATCTGCTGGAAACGCCGCTCCAGAGCGCCGTCCTTCTCGATGTATTTGCGGTACTCATCGAGAGTTGTGGCGCCGATGCACTGGATTTCGCCGCGGGCCAAGGCGGGCTTGAGCACGTTGGAGGCATCGATGGCCCCTTCCGCGCCGCCGGCGCCGACGAGCGTGTGCAATTCGTCGATGAACAGGATGGTGTTCTTGGCCCGGCGCACCTCGTTCATGACGGCCTTGATGCGTTCCTCGAATTGGCCGCGATACTTGGTGCCCGCGACCATCATGGCCAGGTCGAGCACGACGATTCGGCGATCGCGCAGCAGTTCGGGCACGTTGGCATCGACGACCAGCTGGGCCAGCCCTTCGACGATGGCCGTCTTGCCCACGCCGGCCTCGCCCAAGAGCACCGGATTGTTTTTGGTACGGCGGCTGAGCACCTGAATGACGCGCTCGATCTCGTTTTGCCGCCCGATGACCGGATCGAGCTTGCCCTGACGAGCCAGCTCGGTCAAATCGCGGCCGAAACTATCGAGTGCCGGCGTTTTCGATTTGCCCTTGCTGCCCTGACGTTCCCCGGCGCCTCCGCCAGCTTGTTCTTCCGCTGCCATATTGTGCCCCAGTAAATTCAGGACTTCCTCACGCACATCTTCCAACTTTAGCCCCAAATTCATGAGAACTTGGGCGGCCACGCCCTCCTGTTCGCGGAGCAAGCCCAGCAACAGGTGTTCGGTGCCGACGTAGTTGTGATTGAGGTTCCTGGCCTCTTCAATGGAGTATTCGATAACTTTTTTGGCCCTTGGCGTTTGGGGCAGCTTGCCCATCGTCACCATGTCCGGGCCTGACTGGACGATTTTTTCGACTTCCAGGCGAATTTTACGCAGATCAATGTCGAGGTTTTTCAGGACGTTGGCGGCAACGCCCGAGCCTTCCTTGACAAGTCCCAGGAGGATGTGTTCCGTGCCGATGTACTCGTGGTTGAAGCGCTGGGCCTCCTGGTTGGCCAGCTGCATCACCTTACGAGCGCGGTCAGTAAAACGTTCATACATTCCAGCGTCTCCGAAGCTGCTTAACGCCTCGCGGCGCTTTCCGCACGAGCGCGATCCGTAAAGCGGTTCCGCTTATCAAAAAGTTCGCTTAACGCCTCAAGGCGTTCCGGACGTTCCAGGGCCAAGGGTAGCGGAAAGGTGTGATTTACTTAAAGGGGGCAACCCATGACCCTCAATGGAGATTATATACGCTATGGCGAACGAGAGCAATGCGGGGGTGCGGTTGCCGTGAACGCGTCGAAATTAAGTCCGAGCCGCGCACGCAGCGCAGCGAAGTAAACGGCCATGTAGGAACCGCTTACTCCGCTGCGCTCCGTGCGCGGCTCGGACTTGACAAAGGATTTAGCTCTCCGTGCTTAAGCGGGAAAACAGCTCATCCACCAGCTGCTCGTTCCACGAGTCCGATAACGTCGTCATCGAACGTTGGGACCGCACTCCCAGGCTTGCGCTGGAAGCGAGCAGCTGACTCGTGATCGGCTGAGTCGCCGTGCTCGTGTTCGCAGCGGTGGGAGGTTCGGCAACGGAGGAGGGGTTGCTGCCCAGAACCTGGAGATTTCCGTTCAGCAGGTACGGAAG
>Ga0070738_10001668_pt1 | contig 41809 bp, 41 predicted proteins | sample Coa_R2_2_FD_66446 | JGI IMG/M metagenome (GOLD analysis project Ga0070738, IMG submission 66446) | Surface soil microbial communities from Centralia Pennsylvania, which are recovering from an underground coalmine fire - Coalmine... | ecosystem: Environmental > Terrestrial > Soil > Unclassified ...
TGGCTTGGCATAGCCAATGCCGCCGTGATTTCCCATCCTATCGATGAACCATTGGATTCCGAGCTCTCTGCGGGAGAGCATCAGTGGAGCTTCAGCGAGCATGACCTTGAAGAATGGTTTGAATTGGGCGGCATGAAGCTGAAAGAACAACTGATATTCCCAATGGGGAGCTACAGGATAGGCCTAGCTTATGGAGTCCGTGAGGTAAGTACATGACAAACAGAAAAAAGGCGATTGCTTTGGCGTTCGCGGTTCCGCTCCTGGCAATCCTGATCATTGCCCTGTGCGGCATGGCCGAAAACACAGTCGCGCAAAATCAGCCAGCCTCTATCACCGATCCATGCTTTTCGCAATTCACCGCGAAATCCAGCGTGCCCATAAACGCCACTACGGCGACAACGACACAGCTTGTTGCCCCGGCAGCGGGAAAGGCCGTATTCGTGTGCGGAGCTTCACTGACAATTGCTCCGTCGTCCACTTCAGCGGATACGGCACAATTTATCAGCGGAACCGGACCGACTTGCGGCACCAACACGGTTACGAATACAGGCACATTCGGCAATGGCGATCTAACAACGGCAGCGCCGCCGCTGTTCATCTCATTTGCCGATCCCGGATCAACCTTTAGCTCGGCGGTTGGCGCGGGGGTCTGCCTGGTAAGCGCGGGGACTACGGTAAACATTCAAGGCGTACTTACTTACGTCCAGCAGTAAAAACAGTTTAGGAGGATAGTCACATGAAGAAGTTTCTTTCAGCGGCACGAAATGGATTTGCTGGCTTCGGTGTTCTGGCCATGCTTGTCCTTCTGGCAGTGAGCTTATTCGCGCAAGGGACGCCATTTGGAAATGGCAGGGGAGCTTTCCGCGGCGATGTATACGTTCCCTCGGTATTCAATCTCTGGTTCGGCGACAACTCTTCGAGCGATGTTGCGCTTGCAAAGAACGGCAGCAACGTCGTCGGAATCAGCGGGAATCTCGGCGGAAAGGGGGCCACGGCGAATACCACGACTTCGCCAGCCGGACCCTTCTCGTGGGGAACAGTGGCGCTATCGTCAAACACCGCCACCGTGACGTTCAACAAGCCTTTCCAAAATACGCCAGTGTGCGTTGTGACGGATGTAACAACGCCACAATTGGTCAAGGCGGCTCCCACGCCCACCACCGTTGTGATTACAGATACCGTTGGCGCAACGGATACAGTGCAGTACATCTGCGTCGGCAATCCCAATTAAATTTCCGCCTCCCGGCGGGAAGGGGCCGCGAGCGAACGACGACACGGAGTGAGCTGCCAGGCGCGGCCCCAGAATTATTGTCGCGGGATGGAGTAACTGGAAACTCGGAAGGCCCATGACCTTCAAATTCAGGTTCAAATCCTGATCCCGCCACCAGTTTTACACAGTGCCGCGACGACGAGCCGGGGCACACAGGAGAAGTTATGAATCTACAAGCGACGAGCGAAGTGGATAGATCAAACGAGGAGGCGATAGTCAGAGCCGTCCTCGGACAAAGCGCTGAGACAGAAGCACCCGAGGCCACAGAAGCAGAGGAGCCAAATCGGGAAGCAGAAGTTCCAGTAGCCGAAGAGGAAAGCAGTGCGGATCCGGCGGAAGAAATAGCGGAAGCATCCGACGAGGAAGTGCCCGCAAGCGAGCCGGAAGAACAGGCGGAAGAAGCAGAGCCAACAGAGGCAGCAGAGGAAGAAGAGGGCGAGTTTGCTCTTCAGGAGACTGACCGCGACTATTCCGATGCTGCTTACGCACGCGCCGCACAGCATTACTCCAAAACGCACAAAGTCCAGTTAGACCCGCAAGACCCCGCACACCGAGCCATGCTCAAAGAGATCATGGATCGCGGCGAGGCGCTGAAACGCCAGGCAGAAGAGCGCAAGGCAATGGAGCAAAAGGCCGACGAGGCCAAGGCTTCCGACGAGGAAAAGCCGGTCCAAGCGCATGCGCCGACGCCAGAACAGTTTCAAGCCTATCTCAACCAGATTGGTGAAATCGCCAAGAGGCGCGTGAATCCCGCAGTAGCGATGCACGTGTCCAACAGAATCGTCAAGGCATTGTGGCCCGACTTTAAGGGAAATATTTCCCAGGAGCAGGCAAATGATTTGACTTCGGCGTTTCACGAGATGTTCATGCTGGCCTTGGATGATGCCGCACCGATGGTTCTCGGCATGGTCAACAACAATCTGGCCAGTGATCCAGTCTGGGGAAGGACGCGCACCGAGGCAATCCGAGCAAATGCTTTCGAGCACCTGGAAAGCCTGAAGGATGCCACCGGAGAAATGCGCTATCCAGACCTCGAGCAGATGGTTGAGAGCGGTCGCCTTAAAAAGGTCATGGCGGCGAATCCTTGGATCAGCGCAGTTAAATCTGGGAAGGGCAACGACCCTGTTCTTGATTATGCCGCGCAGATCGAGGTTGCCTACAAGATCGCCAAAGGCGAACAAGTAAATCCAGATGTCGTGCGGAAAGCAGTGGAAACTGGAAGAAAACAGGCAGCGGAGACCGCCAAGAAAGTCGCGGCTTCGCGCGTGGCTCCCGGAAAACCAAAAGGCGGATTTAGCGGACCGGTCAATGAGGCTGAAAAAATAATCGGCCAAATCACGAGAGGGCCCGGAACCAAGAGTAACTTCTCGGAAGCCGTAAAACAGCAGCTCATGAGAAGGCGTTAAAAACCGGACCGCGCAATCCCAGCGGAGTAGTGCATGGCCATTAACACCGTGCCAAGGTCAGTAGACCAGGCAATTCAAGAAACAGTACAACAGCGAGTATTTTTCGGGGAAAGAGATATTCTCTTCAACCCGAATCTCACTCCGATTCTGACCTTAGTGACAAAGATCGGTAATCGGAAAAAAACAACGGCATCAACCCGCGTGGAATGGATCGAAGACGACTACGTGGGGTACTGGGGCCAGGCAAACAACACGACCGACTACAGCTCGGTTGCCACGTCCATCACGGTTGTCGATGGAACCCTGTTTGCTTATGGCGACCTGGTTGCCATTCCCAAGGCTCCTGCCAGCTCGGCGGCGGAAGAAATTGCCCGCGTAACCGCCGTCGCTGGCAATACAGTAACCCTGACTCGCGGCATTGGCGGCGCTGGAGCGGACACTATCGGGGCATCTTCCGATATCCGCATTCTTGCATCGGCATATGCCGAAGGCGATTCTTTTGGAACGGTGCGCTCAACGAGTAAGTCAGTGAAAATCAGTTATACACAGATTTTCCGGCGTCCTGTTCAGCTCACCAAATCAATGGTCGCCCAAGCGCAATTCGGACCGTCGAATGAGCGAATTTTTCAGCGCCAGAAGGGGCTGGAGGAAATTCGCCGCCAAATGGAGCAAGCAGCTCTGTTTTCCAGGCCTTCGGAGTCATTGGCTCTTGGCGCTCCCGGAACGGTTCGCACGACGATGGGAATCAAATCCCGAATCGTGACCAACGTTTACAACGCGAACACAACGCTGACCGAAGGCGGACTGGAAAGCTTCGCGGAAATGGCCTTCTCCACCTACTTCCAGGGAAACGAGAAGCTCCTGGTTGCATCCAAGAGAGTAATCTCCGCATTCGACTACTTTGCCCTCGGCCATCAGCGCACCGAACAATCCGAGGAAATTTACGGAGTGAAAGTGCGCAGGTATGTGACTTCACACGGAGAGTTCCTCATCTCACGAGACCTGTTGCTTGACAACGGTCCGGTGAGCGGTAACGGTCCTGGACATGAAGCCTATGCAATTGACGTGGATTCATTAGAATTCGCTCCACTTGTCGGCAACGGTGAGAACCGCGACACGCATTTGCTGACCGATGTAATCAAGGACGGCAGCGACAAATACTCGGATGAATACCTGTGCGAGGGCGCATGGGTAATTCGCTTCGAGCAGCGCCACGCCCGTCTGTACAATGTCAACGGTTACAACTGAAGCAGGAGGCCGGAGCGCATTTATCGCGCTCCGGCCACGCTTTTCGGAGGATATATGAACAAGCTGAGGATAAGGAGAATTAACAACATGGCTTCCGCGGTAGCGTACGAAGAAGAGGGCATGGAACCTGATGTGGACAAGGACGTGGTCTTTTACGCATGGAGCGATGCTGGAACGCAATCAATGCCATCCAGCGTTACGATCCACATTTCTGGAGGAGAACGCGTCCGGGATGCCAGCGGCAAGATCATGGCCGTTGGGCACAAGGAAGTCCAGTTCAACAAGGGCATTCTCCGCACGCGGGACCCACAAGTTATCCGCGCAATCCGCAAGCTGATCGAGGGCGGCGACACGATCACCGAGGATAAGGAAACCTATCTCTCGATGGTGGAACCTGGAGAGCGCCGCGCTGCCCGCTTGGTGGCTAAAAATTATGCGCTCGTCAGCGAACTGTCCGCAAAGGACAAGGAAATCGAAGACTTGAAAGCAAAGCTGGCAAACCGGGAGTGACCATTGTATTGCACGAACAAGAAATGCAGACGCGAGACCAGCAAGATGCTGGTTATTTTCGCCAAGGATGGAAGCAAGCGAGAGGGCTGCCCTGCATGTATCATGCCTGGCGGAGACAAGCGCGTGCGTACCGGAAAAAAGATATGGGCGGGCAGCGAAGTGTACACACGGTCTCAAATCGAGCAGAAAAATTACGATTGGATCGAGCGCACCGCCGCGCGTGCGGCTGAAATGAGGCGCAGATCGCCACTTAGGTTCGTAAAGGAGTGAAGTGACATATGACGTTGAATATTTACGGGATAGCCTACAGGAACACGCCGAAAGGCACCTTTGGGCCGCCGCAGTTTCAGCGGATCGCCGCAGGGTCCTCCGAAGAAGCCGCGTCCTTCTTTGGCGAAGATGTATTCATCGAATCCATCTCGAACATTTGCAGCGATGTTCTGATTCCCGACTCAGCGGAAACAGCGGTACTGAAGAATGAATTGGAAGAGGCAAAGAAGCAGGTTGCCGAACTCAATGCGGAACTTTCCGCGATGAAGTCATCGCCAGCGCCAGAATCATCGGAAATATGGCCGTCGTAGATATCGTAATACCAACACAGCGCGGAATCGAACACGAAACCAACAGCAATCTCTCGCTGATGATCCGCGATACGCAATGTTTTTGCGGGACGCATGAGGCATGGAAATGCCCCAAGGGCCGCCACAGCGTGCGGCTGCTTCCTGTAACCAGCGGAACGGTTGTTCATTGGGCCAGAAATCAAGCCATCACGATGGCGCTCTATGGCCAGGTTGATGATGGAAGGCCTCCGGCGGAATTTCTTTTCCTTATGGATGACGACATGCTATGCCAGCCGTGGCACCTCAACCGGCTGCTTAGTTATCGCAAGGACATTGTGACCGGAATCGCTACAGTGCGCCGCGATCCGCCACGGCCCAATATCCGCATGTGGGATGCCGAGAAAGAGCACTTCATCACGCCCGTGGAATGGGATTGGGACACCAACAAGCTGATCGAGATTGATGCCGTTGGAGCGGCGTATCTGCTTGTCAAGCGAAGCGTGTTGGAGGAGATGGCCGCAGCGTATCTCAACTGTCATTTTGAGCGGCTGGTTGACAAGAGAAAATTTCCCAACTGCCAGGAAATCGATGCCTACTGGAACAAGAAGGCTGAACGCCGCCGCGCCCGCTTCGAGGCCGCTACGTCAGAAGGGGGCGATTGGAAAGAAGCCGATGGCCAGTGGTTTCAATTCCTAGATAACATCGCAGACTCTCAGGCAACCGAACTCGGAGAGGACATAAGTTTTTGCTGGAAGGCGAAAATGCTTGGATTCAGAATTTTTGCCGATCCGCAAGTCTTGCCCGGGCATATAGGAAAATATGCTTATTCGATCATCGACTACCGAGACTGGGTGGAGAGCGGCAAGGACTGCGGGGCACTCCCCGAAACCATGCCGGCAAATGCGGTGCAGTTGAACCCGGAGGCCCATGTGGACAGTTCAGCAAATCGTTGAAGAGGTCTCGAAGAGGACGGAGCGCCGCGCGGACCAGAAAATCAACTTGCGCATGGAATTCTTCCTTGGTTTGGATGAATTCGTTAGCGAGCAGCATTTCTGGTGGAGAAAGAAGCGCGGAACGTTTCAAACAGTCATCGGCGCAAATATGTATGACCTTTCCATGTCGGCGGCTTCTGGAACGATACAGCCGGGCGGCGGGATCAGTGATTTCGCGCAGTTTGACGAAATAATCCTTCTAAATGCCGATGGGATTACCAAGCAGCTTGAGATCGTTCCCATTCTCGACCCAGTGGGGCAACTGGTGGCGATCAAGAACACGGTTCAGGATGTTCCCGCAGCATTTTTCATCGACCCCCAGATTTCTCCAACCACCGTTGTCTTTCAAGCTCCTGCCAGCGTCGCTCAAACCGTTCTTTACACTTATTGGGCCGTGCCACAAATCTCGGAGCCGGACGAGGACACCATCCCTATGGTGCCGAGTTACCTGCACTGGGGATTGGTGTACATGCTTGAGCGCCGCGTCTATGAATTTCTGTATGGCGAGGACGATCCGCGATTCACCGTTGCGAATTCGCGCTATATGGAATTCTGCCAAAAAGCGGCAAGAATGCCGCATTGGACGGCGAAGCGCGTGCAAGAGATGCGTGCGTCGAGCCACAGCGTAAAAACAGTTCAGGCACATAATTAGACATGGCAATGCGCAAGGCAGATCAGTACACGCTTGGCGGAGTGGATTCAAGGTCCAATCCTGCGAATTATCCGCCGGAGCGTTCTCTCCGCTGCCGGAACTTCACTCCGCTGCCCTCCGGACAATTGCGTTTGCGTTATGGCTACACAAAACCGGCGCAGGTTTCTACTCCCGCGCCAATTCATTCGGCTGCCTACTATCAGCAGTACGGAGGAAGCCAGTTTGTCCTGTACGGACAGGGTTCGCAGCTAAAGCAGGTGGCAATTGGCACCGGGACTACGACTACGATTGCCACGCTTTCAACAGGAAATCCTTGGGGGTATTACCGCGCCGCAAATAGGATTTTTATAGGGAATGGGCAGGACCTGGAGAGCTGGGACGGCACCACCCTTCGCTCGGTGGGCATACGGCCACCGAGCGCGGCGGAAACTTCAGGGATCACTGTATCGGCAGTAAGTAATTCGAGCGCCAGTTTTGCCACCACGCTCCTTTCGGGCTACCAATTGTTCATGGTGTATTTCAACCCCGTAACCGGAGCGGTTGGGAACCGTGTCCCGATCGGCAATCCGGTGACCATAGGAACAACCACGACGGCGCTGTTTGTGAACGGACTCCCGGACCTTTCTGGAATCAATGGAGAATGGGTAAAGGGATTTGGACGCACAAACGATGGCGGCCAAGTTCCGTATTGGCTGATTGACGCAAACGGAAACCGCGTGGTGGCAAATAATACGGCGACCACCGCCACCATCATTAGCTCGGTCATAGACACCAATCAGGAATTGCCGTTCCGCAACGGTGTGCCCATTTCCGGCTTGAATGCTTTTGCCAAAGTCGGAAGCAAGATTTTTGGGATTCGTCCTGGAGATGTGAACATATATTACACCGAGGACGACACAAACCTGACCAACGGAATTTATGTTGGTGTCCCGGCGGAATCATGGCCACCTGACAACGTAGAACCATTCCCTACGGCAGAAGTGCCGACAACGATACACGGTTACAACCAGGAGGCATGGATTTTCAGCCAGAACTATCTGGCGATTTGGTCTTTGTTCTTGTTCCAGCAGGGGCAGAATCCCTGGCGTGCCATCTGGAATGTCGGGTGCGCCGGGCAGCGAGCATGGATCGATACTCCCTATGGGCCGCATTGGGTTACTCCCGACAAGCAGCTAATGGGTTATAACGGGACCGGCCCGACGCCGGTCAGCGAAGAGTACGAGGCGTCGCTGCTTGGAAGGATCGGGGATCAATTCATTGGACAGGTCGAACTGGCGTACTACCGCAACATCGATCTTGGCATCGACCGAATTTACATCCTTGCGAAAGACGCGAATGGCAACCCCTTTGTGATTCTCCATGATTTTCGTTTGCGTGATTTCCGTAATTCGATTGCGCAGGGCTACGAAGCCATTTACTCGGGCATGTCGCCCAATACCATGATCGGTTCTGGTTACACCCCAAGGCAGAATGTGCGCGATGTGAATGGGCGTGAGCGGCTCTGGACTGGCGCGACGGATGGCAACTTGTATCAGCTAGAAGATGGAAATTCGGATAACGGGAACAACTACACTGGAGACGCGATCTTTTTGATCGGCGCAGGAGACGGAAAGCCATTGCTCGATTCCATCCAGTGGCAGGGAGATGGGAACGTGCAAGTATCCGTGGCCGTGAGAGCCACACTGCAACTCAGTGATTTTGAGTCGCGTAATACGGAAGTGGTGGAAATCGACAATCCAGATAACCGCTACAAGATCAAAGTGGGTCTTGAGACGCGCTGGGTATATGCGCGATTCCAGTTAACATCACATCCGCAGGACGGTGATTTCGAGATTACCGATCCGCCTTTTGTGCCGATGCCATCTTACGGAACCATAAACGTTATTACGCCTGATTTTGGAAGGACAAGGGCAAATGCCCCATGAGCATCTACCAGGCACTCCCATCAACATATGAAGCGGCCCAGCCATTGCTTCAGCGGGCCCTTCAGGAAACAGCCGCATCCGTTCTGCCACTGGTAAGCTCACGCCGCAGGCCGGATCCGCCGCGCAATTTGATATCGCAGCCGGGAAGCCTCGAAGCGCTGATTACGTGGAACGCGCCGATAAAATTCAACGAGGTTGCGGGATGGAGAATCTATCGTGACAACGAGGGGAACCTTGTCGATACAATTCTCGACCCGAATAGCCGCCAGTATCGCCCTAAGCTTCCGGCAAACACGGCAACGGCGTTTTACGTTTCCGCCATCAACAACGCTGGACTCGAAAGCATAAAGGTGCAAATCATTGCAAAGGCAAACACCGATCAGATGGTGCTAACCGGAGGTACGGGAGGAACCGCCCCGTCGCCCCCTCCGGGATATGGAGATGAGCCAACGGGTGGCCGAGGCTTCCTCAGGCAATAGGAAAACATGCAGATAATCCCCATAGAATTCGAAGTGGGCACAGGAGCCCCTAGGGACCCGCATCTTTACGACGCGCTGCAAAAATATTTCGAGCAGGAATTCGGCAGCAGGCAATTGATCTCGAACAACATCAAGACCTGGGCCGTAGTGGAGCATGATAACGACGGATACAAGATTCTAGGCGTAACAGCGCTCCGCTACATGATTGATTGCCCGATGTTCCATGTATCGGAAGGAAGAGATGAAGAAACCTGGAAACGCGCGGTGGAGGCGCGTGACATGCTTTTTAACCGGGCCCGGGCATTCCTGCAAGATCAGGCGGGAACCGGCACTCGCGTGATGGTATATGTTGCGCCGCTGGCGCAGCGATTGTGGAAAGGTTTTTTGAAGAAGGCTGGCGCAGTTCCAGCCAATCGATTTGAAGTCGGAGTATAGCCAGAAAGAGGATTCATGTGCGGCGGCGACGCGCTTGCTTCTCAAAAACAACAAGAAGCCAATCAGCAAATAGCTCTAAACCAGCAGTTGATGAACATGATGCAGCAATACAAGGCGCAGACGGACCCGTTCTGGATGAGCCGTCTCAGCGGCGGGTTGCCATACATGAATCAGCTCACCGATTACAGCAAGGGTGCGACCGCCCAGGCATTTGCCCCTGCCTGGGGGCAGTTGAATCGCAATCTGGCAGGGTTCGGCGATACCCTTCCGTCTGGGATGAAAGAGCAATTGATGCAAAATCTAAGCGCCTCGGAGGGCCAAGCATTCGACAGCAATATCATCAATGCGCTACAGCAGAATGAGGCCACCAAACAATCCGCAGCCGCTTCTCTGAACCCGTTCCAGCCAGCCCAGTTGGCGAGTAACGCGGCAGGCAGCGTCCTTTCCGCGCCTCCGGTGCAAAGTGGAGGCATAGGGAATTTCCTCGGCGGTGCGGTCAGCGGACTCTTCAACGCCGCTGGCCAGGCGCACGGATTTAGCAACCTATTTGCCGGCATATAAAAGGAATCTCATGTGCCACACGCAACAAACACAAGATATGCCACTGGAAACACCGACGATCACGCCGCCGGATTCCGGTCCCGGCGCAGAATTGTCACGCACACTGAATGCCGAGAAAGAGGCTAACCCGCAGATGGTGTCAGTCAAGACGCCAACAAAATTCGGGATGCTGATGAACTTGATGGCGCCAATGCTAGAAGGGGCAGCCGTTGGCGGCTTCACTGGAAAGGGGCATCCCGGAGGAGGCTTTGGCGCAGCCCAGGATTATTTCGTCCAGCAGCGGATGCGCCAGATGCAAGCGCAGCAATTTCTTGCCAATATGCAAAAAACGCAAGCTGACGTGGAAAAAGCGAGGGCTGAAGCAGAATGGAACTTGCGCCGCCCTGGCCTCACGAGAACGGCCCCGGCAATACATGGCATTGGGCCCTCCGGCGAGCCTGTTTTCATGGCGCAAAATCCGAACACGAATCAATGGGAAGTCATCAATGGCATTTCTCCAGAAGGGCCGCTGCCAGACTATCAAACCATCGGAACCAACGCAGGAATCGTAAAGTATGACAAGCGCGGGATAGCGCCAACCCTGCCGCTCACCATGCAAACGCAGCAATCTGCCGCTGTCGGCAATCAACTGCCAGAGAATATAGCGCCACTCGCCAATTCTGAGCTCTGGGGAGGCCCCAGCAGGAGCGATCTGCAAGGTCCATTGCCTACAAAATTCAATTCTGGACGGCCCAGGATGAGCGCAAGCATTCCGTCTGCGCCGCCAACGGCAATCCCACAGATACTGCAACCGCCGCCGAAACAGGAGCGCGAAGAAACCCCAGAACAGCAAGATTTTGATTATCTAACCACGCCAAAGGAAAAAGGCGGCATGGGCCTTACCCCGGATCAGGCACATGCCAGAATGCGAGCCCAGGACCGCAGGCCAGATGAAAGCGATCAGCCGCTGACGGGCCAGCGGTACAATGTAGCAAGGCAAAAAATACAAAGCGCCTTGAATCGCCAGTTCGCGGAATCCGAATCACGCAGAAAGGCGGACTTGGCAGCGCTCGAAAAGAAGCATAGTACGGGAGAAATTACCGACGACGAGTATGCCTCCCAGAGACAACAGATTGAGGAGGACAATGCCGACCGCAAGCAGGCCGCACACGAACAAGCTGCGGCGGAAGCCCAAGGAATGGGCATTAACCTTGGCGTTGTCCCGAACTATCGTGAACAACTACGCGGCGGAGGAGGACGGGGTGCCACATCTGGACAGGAGGCAAGCGGGAAGACGGTAACAATGGACGTTGTGGATGCCTGGGCCAGACACAGTGGAATTTCGCGCGATCAGGCTTTAGCGCAATTCAAGAAGAGAGGCTATATCGTTGGCAACGGCAGTGTCCGATGATCTGGACCAATTTGTGGCGAACTATCGCGCCAAGGGTGTGCCCAAAAGTTCTGGCGATGATGAGTTAGATCAATTCGTCAAGAGCTATTCGGAGGAGAAATCGGCGCCCCCAGACACCCGTTCGCCATTTGGAACACTTGCGGAACGTTCCGCGCGTCTTGGCGAGCCTATGATTCCGCTGGCTCCCCCAAAGAATTTATTCGTTGATACGACAAAAATTCCAAGGAATCCATTTACGAACGAGCTTGAGCTTGCCCCCCCCATAGCGACCGAGGAAGAGAAGCAGCGTGCCGGAACTATTGGACCAAGGCCAAATACCGAAATCCCCATGCCATTCGGTGCCGCGCCCGCGCAGGTTCCAGATATTACCGGAGCGCTGCCGCGTGCCATTGCCGCAGGGGCATATCCCGGATCCTTTGCAGAGGAGCTAAAGCGCAGAGCTGGAGTAACGGACGCCGAGCTACAGCGCGAGCAAGCTGGCGGCCTGCGCCTTTTCGATCCCGCAGAGTTGATGACGGAATCTCAGCAGCATGAACACCCAATCGCCACCGGAGCGCTCCAGGCCATTGGCGGACTGACGACACCGGAAAACATCGGCATCACTGCCGCAACGGCTGGTATTGGCGAAGCACCGGCTGCTGTCAGGGCCGGATTGAGCACTCTCTTTGCAATGCAGATGGCCAAGGGTGCCTATGACGCCATTCCCGGGATCCGCGACGCTTGGAACCGTGGCGACTATGCGGAAGTCAAGCGCCTTGCGACGCTGGCCGGAGTGAATACGGCACTGGCCGGGGCCGCTGCTGGGCACGGCGTAAATGAATTTCGAGAAGCGGCTTATGGAGAGCCCGCGCCATTAACACTGCCCCCAGGAACGGTCAGTGCGCCGCTTAAGGTAGACGAAGCACTTGGCCGTGGCGCACGCCGAATGCAAGAATTCGAGGCCAACAATGCTGCCCGCGAAGGCATGGCGAATCTCGCCAATGCCGAGAGCGCGATTGAGAGAGCAAGACAGGAGCGCATAAATGCGCCAGTAGCCATGCCTCGCACGTTTAACCCAGATGAATATCCTCGCTTGTTGCCCGGGCCCATCCAGGGTCCAGAGACAAATCCCCTTGAACGAGAAGCGACTCAGGTTTTGGAACAGCGAAAGCCCACCGGGCCGCAGGTTGTGGATCGCCGCCGCGTAGGCGCTGGAGAGAATCTTGCGCCGGAATCACCCGCAACACTGCGCAAACAAGTCGATATGCTGGCCGAAGGCACGAATAAGGTTGTGTACTTTCCAAAGGGAACGGAGAATCTCCCCGCGCCGCCGGACAACGCCGTGGTGACAAACGTGCCCGGTGATAAGCCGGGAAGCGGAATTTACTACCACGACCCAAGCATCAAGTCCGAGGACATTTATTCAGCGGTCGATAATGGAACCTATGGGAAGCTGCTTGGCAATGTACAAACAAAGCAGGAAGCGGAAAAAGGAAATCCCGGAGTGCTTGTCTCGCGGGATGCAAACGGAACGGAACAGAAGGCCAGTGTAGTTGATCTTCGCCGAAAGGCAATCGTACGTTTGCAGGAAAAAGAGCTGAACCGCCAGTTTCCAAATGGGCAAGTCAGCGTGGAGACGCCCGAGAAGGTGATTTCCGAACGCCAGAAAGAACCGGCGCAACCCTTGCCGGCGAAATTCAGGACGGACAAGGCCGCAAATATAGCTGCGGCGCAGCCGACAAAAGAGCAAATGATCGATGCCTTCCGTACGGATAAGGGGCGCCTTGAAACAGAACGCCGCTCTGCCTCGCCGGAAGAGCAGTCTCTTATCGATGATCGCCTGGCAACCATCAACCAGCATCTCGAGGAACTAACCGGACAAAAGCCGTTACAGAAATTCGTAGATCGCCCTGGCACTGACATTGACAAATTTGTCGAGCAATATGGTAAGCCATCGAGTTCGGAGCAGGCCGAAAAAGCGGCTGTTTCTCCAGGCGACTATGTAGAAGCCAGCAATGGCGCATTGGCTGGCAAAACGCTGGAAGTTACCAAAGCGGGGAAAAGCGGCATTTACGTCCGCGAGGGTGATGGCCCCATTAAGTTCGTAAAAAACGGTGAGTATCGGAGACTAGAAGCAGCAAAGGAAGTCAAGGATTTGATCGGTGCCGGGAAGAGGTATTCTGGAGCCGATCCGCGAATCCTAAAGAATCTCATTCCTGAGCCACTGCGGGAGAAATTGGCGGAAGAAAATCGCTACGTTGCCTTGTCCAGGAATGTCCAAGGGGGCATGTATGATCTGGAATCTCAAGCGGCGGCGGACATGCTCCGTGCGCGGGAGATACTGAAGAATGCCCCAGGAAGCCCCAAAGACCTTGAAACGATTTATCACAGCCTCGAAGATTCCAGTATAAAACTCACCCCCGAACAGGCCAAGATTCGTGAACAGTATGTTAAACCCCTGATGGATGCGTCGCGCGAAGCCTATGAGAAAATCACCGGCAATAAGGTCGCCGAGGGCGATGAGCACGTTCACCGCATTGCAGCAGAGCGCGGCGGCATACTGGACAGGATACTCGGCGGAAAGGGCAAACTGAACGCGGGGAACCCATTATCCAAATCGGCCCCTGGGGCGAAGCGCCGCACAATGATGGCGCTCGAAGATGAGAACGGAAATCGCCGGGTGGTATCGATCAAGGACAACCATGTCACGGCATGGGAACAGGGCCGCCCTGCGGACATGGGAAGATTTCGCACGCCAGCGCAGAAGGGCGTGGACGAATACTACGACGAAAAAGTTATGTCGGGACTCGAAAAGCTGGCGTCCGATCTCGGAATCTCTCATGAGCGCACGGCCAAAAAATTGGGCGGAGAGGAAAAAATCCCCGGCACGTTTGTTGATAAGTCAGGAAAGCGATGGAATGTTAAGCAGGCGACAACGAAAGAGATAGAGGCCAACACCAATATCCGGTACTACAAAAACGCGCTAGCTTCGGCGGTTCTAGATTTCCTGCAAATGCGGCGTGCCGAGCGTGCATACGATTACCTGGAGGGTTTCAAGAATTCACCGGAATTCGGCGAGATCGCGCACAAGATAGGAAGCGGAAATGCCCCGGAGGGCTGGCGTCCAACCATGCTTCCACAGTTCCATGGCTACTTGTTCGAGCCGCATACGGCGGAAGTGCTTGACTGGTTTGCAAAAAGGATGAATGGCGGTGATGCCGGGGTAATCGACCGGGCGATGCAGGGGATCAATCACTTTTTACGGACGGCGGCATTTTTCAATCCGCTCATTCACACACCAAACATCGGGGTGCATTGGGCCGTCGAGAAAGGCGTGACCGGATTTGGGCCGAAGAACTGGGGAACCATCCTCCGCACGGGATCACGCGCCATTGATGCTGTCATCCATCAGAATCAGGATTTTCTAGATGCGCTCGATTCCGGCGCCCCGCTGCAATCGCAGAGGCTGGATAACGACGTTGTAAATAAGCTCATTATTCAGCGCATGGGAAAAGAATTGGAATCGAATCCTGGTTATGCCGCAAAGATTGCCGGGGCTTTGGGCTACGCAAATCCGCTAAAGCTGGTTCGGGCCATCTATGACTTTTCCAACAAGGCCACGTGGATGACGAACGACATAGCCCTGCTCCAGGCAACGTATGAGCACATGGAACGAACTGGGCAACCATTCAAAGAAGCAGTTGCGGACGTTGCCAAGCACATACCGGATTATAGGCTGCCCACCCGCATTTTTGACAGCAAAGCGCTTGGCACGCTGATGAGCAATCCCAATCTAACCATGTTCGGAGCGTACCACTACGGTGCATTGCGCAGTTACGGAGAAATGATAAAGGAAATGGCCGCAGAAAATGTTCCGCCAGCGCAACGGCTGAAATCGCTGGATCGTATGGCCATGCTCGGACTTGTCACATTCGCAGCCTATCCGGCAATGGATCAGCTTGCAAAACTTGTAACAGGAGACAAGACAGCGCAGCTCCGCCGCGCCGGAGCCAGCACCTTCATCTACAATCTCGCACAATTGCTCAAGGGAGATAAAACACCAACGGAGGCACTTCAAGCGGTGGCAACTCCGGCGGCTGGCACCAAATCCGCGGTGGAACTGGCATTTAACAAGGATTTGCGCACCGGGCGCGATATCTATGATTCATCGGCCCCAGCGCGGACGATTGCCAAGCAAGTGGGTCGCTACGCGCTAAAGAGTGTAAACCCGGTGGGCATGGGCATGGATTTGGAATCCGGCAAAAAAACACTGAAGCAATTGGGAGCTGGCCTCTTTGGCGTCAAAACGAACGTGCAAACTCCGGCAGAAGCGCTCGCTTCACGATTGCTGGCAAAGTCCATGGGAACCGCCGCGCCAGACGAGGATACTCTGGAACGCGCCACGATGCGGCGGACCTATGAACAAAGGCTGCGCGACAAGGAGATTACTCCGGCTGACGTTGCGAAAGATCGTGCCTCGGGAAAACTAAATGCGCACGATCAGGAGATTATCTTGCGCAATGCCGCGCGGACACCCTTGCAGAATGCCATGCGCAATCTTGGCCCCGAAGAAGCATTAAAGGTTTGGAACAAGGCGACGCCAGAAGAGCAGCAGCAAATCCGCACGCTGTTTGCCGGAAAACTAAGCTCCATGGGAAAAGTGCCGCCAGAGCGCCGCGAGCAGGTGCGCCAGCAGATTCTATTGGCCCTCCATCCGCACACTCCAGCGGCCGGCGGCCTGCCTCGCGTGTTTTCAGGAATCTGAATTACCAGGCCAAAGAAGCTGCTTGATGAGCAGTAGTGGCGAGCCGATTGCCGCTATTACGAGCAGCGGAACCATGATTGCTTTGGCGATGGAGAAGCCGGCAAGCCCATCGAAAAAGCCATAAAGAGACCCGATCCAGAAAGCAAATGCCAAAATGGATATGAGGACTTTAAGCCATCTCATGTCCGAGATTCTTCACTGAAATCGTTCCAACATTCAAGACAAAGGAAAAGCGAAAGAGCATGAAGCGGCTTCTGCTGATTTTCATGGTATGCCTCATGGTCCCGCTTGGGCTGCGGGCGCAAGTCTCCGTAACCGGGAACCTAAAGGACGTTGGTGTCGCAAACGTTACAGGATCGAACACGTTCGTGCGATTTACGCTGACAAATTACGGGTCCAACATACCGAAGGTTGTAGGCTCCAATCTGATTGCTGTGCCCGTAAAGGATTTCCATCCCGACATAAATGGGAACATCAGCGGAACAATCCAGCCAAATTCTTCGATTTCGCCAATCGGCACGCTATATCAAGTTTGCATTTTCTACCAGGGACAACAGTTCCGCTGCGCGACGTATTTGATCAGCGGCCCGTTTGACCTGGGTACGGCGGTGCCAATCAGTTCAACGCCAATCGTCGGACCAAACCAGCTTGTGACACAAATTTTTCTCTGCCCTCAGTTCTCTGCCTCAACGACATGGACATGCGTCCACAATTTTGGAGACTTCAATGTCGGATGGCAGCTCTACGACCAAAACAACAACGGAATCGGATTTCCCAACACCGTTTCCGAGCCGGATGCAAACACCATTGTTTTTACATGGATTACTCCGCAGGCCGGAAGGGCGGAGATATTGCACGCTGGCGCTGTGAATATAGCGACAAATCAGCCGAACGCGGTGGTGCAAAATCCGCTGGGCAGCCAAACGGTTTGCTGCTTTCCGCTCGCTGTCACGAGCGCGTTCAATGCCACCGGAGGAGGGTCCTTTTCCGGCACATTTTCCGGGAATCCTACCTTCTCTGGCAATCCGGTATTTTCAGGAAACCCCGTATTTTCCGGCGGCGTAAAGGCTGGATTTTTTTCTACGGCAGCGGCCAATCCGGCACAAACCGGACTGTTGCGCCTGGCAGCCGCCGATTCGATTGCATTCCGCAACAACGCAAATTCCTCCGACCTCGCGCTTGGCATAGACGGCTCGAACAATCTAAGACTTGACGGTTTTCCAGCGGATGTGGTGGCACGCCTTGTTTCGAGATCGGCAAACCCATCGCAAACAGGAAGCATCTCCCTTGCGGTCGCCGATTCAATCTCTTGGCGAAACAATGCCAATAGCGCGGACTTGGCTCTTGGATTGAACGGCAGTGACCGTCTCGTATTCTCACTTGATCCGGTTGTCACGGATGCCTCTACTGACACGCTTACGAACAAAACGCTAAATTCCCCGGTTGTAAGCACTCCGGTCATAAATGGTGCCAGCACTGGAACCGGGATTCAGGGAAATGCTCCTAGGCTCCTAACAGACGACGCCACCGGATCGGCTGGGAATCCGTTATGCCGGGCCTCGGGCGGCGGATCAACCGCATGTTCGGTTACAAGTATTCCCTATCGTCGCGTCGTTTCCAGCAACAGTTGCGCGAATACTGGATCGGCTGGCGGCGCAACGCAAACCTGCACCATCACAATCTCGCCAGCCGAAGCGGATACCAGCTATCACGCAATCTGCGGCGGCGAGGGCACCGTAACCGGATATCCACTCATGCTCGGTGTAAGCAGCAAGGGAACAACCACGATTACAGTCACATATTCCGATGGAACAAACAACATGGCAACAGCTTCGGGATGGTCCACGATTTCATGCGAAATTCTACGATGAAAAGACTGGCGCAAGCATGCTTCATTCTGATGGCATGTGCATTCGTGCGCGAACCCGCTCTCGCGCAGATGCAGACGGACAGTATCGCGGCACGCGGAAACGTAACCGCCAAAGTTCTGGCAAACTCGCAAACAGTAACGATTGCCGGAACGACGCCGAACGTTTCAGGCGGCAACGTGTTTCTTACCAACAACAGCGGCCCCACAACGATAACCAACTTCACCGGCGGGATCGACAGCCAGCAGATCGTCGTGGTATGCGGAGATACAAATACCACCATTCAGAACAACGCCAATATCGCACTTACTGGCGGAACAAACTATGCGTGTGCCCTGAATCAGGGGATTCAGCTCGCCTTCGTTGGCGGAAAGTGGATTCAGACCGGCACGGCGACTGGAGGCGGCGGAGGCGGTTCCAGTCCTGCTGGAAATAACGGAGACGTGCAGATACGGAATGGCACATCCCTTTCCGCGGCTCATATCAATGACAATGGAGCCACCATTGGCATCTCCGAAGACACCAATTGGAAGGGGCCAAATCCCTCGGTAAATTTGTTCCAATATGGCGCTTATCTCGGCTCAACAACACCGCCAACCATTTCTTGCACAACGGCGGCCTCATCGGCGAATTTAACCTGCTCCGGCGGGACCGGTGATTTTGCGGTCGGCCACGGAGTGGCCGTGCCAATGGCTGGACCGGCCCCAGTCGTGACCACGCCAAATGCTCCCGTCTCCATCGTGTCGCTTTCAATAAGCAGTAATGTGGCAACGATAGCAATGGCCTCGACAGCCGGATTCAGCAACGGGTCATCCGTCGTCGTTTCGGGTGCCAGCGACTCGACGCTCAACGGCACCTACACTGGCGTAAACACGGTAAATGCAGGCACGTTCACCGCGTCGATTACGCACGCAAATTGCTCCCCATGCACCATTGGAGGGAGCGCTACGGTGGTCGCAAGCACACCAGCCCTCGTTACTCCTGTTGGACAGGTTGGCGGCTCGACAACCTACAATTACAAAATCGTAGCTCGGGACTTTAACGAAGGACTGTCCGCCGCCAGCACCGCAATTACTACGACTTCGGGATGGGCGACGCTTGGCGTTCAAACTTACTCGATTGCCAATAATGGCTGTTCATGGAACAGCACAAGCGGGCTGGAGACCTTTACCACGACCGCGGCTCACAACATCCCCAATCAGCCGGACATTGAGATTTTCGTATCGATTAACGGTGTCGTGAATTTGACCGGCGCATTCGTGACGGCGGGAGCGCCAACTGCAACGACTGTTACCGTCGCGATGCAGGGAATCGCCACACAGACGCAGACATGCCCATCGGGCGGGACGTTAAAAGTCGTCGCGCGAAATTTCGTGCAATGGACTCCCCAGCCATATCAGGCTCTTGGTTGGCTTGTTTACCGGTCTGTAGGCGCAGGAGCATATTCTCTTGTAGCCGTGCTCAACGGCCAAGACTCGAGCTTCTATGACTGGGGATATGGAAGCCCGGTAAAATCCGGCGCCCCGGCGGTCTACATCCCATCGACGCCGCCGAGTTCGCCGCAAAATGGCACGCTGGCCGCGCTCATCACGGCGATCAACGGAACGACCGTTACACTGTCCAGTGCGGCTTCCGCCAGCCTTACAACTACGGTTCTGCATGACAATTCTCCGAACGTGATGGCGGCTTGCAACTCGCTTGGAACTGGAGGGCTTGATATCTACTATCCCGGCGCGAACTCCTTCATGGTGTTCAATTCGCCGCTAAAACTTTATGGCTGTTCCTCGGGACAGATGCGCCATATCCTGGGCACTCAAATCGTAGCCAACGAACCGATTATCCCGAAGAGTTTTACTTTCTTCGAGGGGCGTGCGCTCGGCAACAACAGCCAGATTCCGCCGTTCATGACCAGGCCAGTTACCAATATGTTCTGCGGCGTGATGCCATGTTTCCTGCTGACTTTCCAGCCGACTGTCGGTGGCCCCATCAGCTCGATAACCCTGAAAGACATAGCCATACAGTCAAGCCAGCCCTACGTGAGCGGAATCTACATGGATCAGGATGCCACCGGGGCGGGTATAACCTCAATTACTCTTGACAGTGTGTATGTATCGGCGAACAAGGGAGGCATTGCACTCCGCTTTGGTGGCGGTTTTTACTTCAACATCCTCGGAGGATTTTACGGCATCACGGGGGCCAACGGCGGAGACTGGGGCTATCCTCCGGCAATTTGGGAGACCGTAAACCAGGGACTAGGACAGAACACGCAGGGGCTGTCTTATCTATCGCAGATGAAAAATGCGACGATAGAAGGCGGCGAGTTTTACTTTGACACAAACAGAGAACAGTTTTTTGGAAATTTCGGGACATGGCCAGGCCAGTGGGAATTCAGCAACATCCTTTCGGAAAGCAATCAGTATCCGATACTGCATTTCAACACGTCGGCGTCAACATTTTTTCTTAACGGCATCAGCGTGAAAGACCTTTCCTACGCGGATCCGCTGGGCAACATCGCCACGCCGCTAATTGAGCTTGGTGATTCCCGCTTCAACTTCATCCGCTTTTCCACAAAGGGAGGCTTCAGCGTTTGCGGCAATGGCTCCCAGCCTATTTTTGCGTCGATTACTACCAGCCCGGCAGTGGATATTGATGGAGGCACAAACTGCGGAACTATTGGGCTGTTTAACTACGCTGTACGCTCAAATGGATCATTTGCTATCGTTGGAAAATCAACCTTCGAGTCGTACGGAGTATCGACAATTGGCTATGCCATGGGTGCTCCAACGATTTCCAGCGTGAATACTGTATCCGGCAGTCTTGCGGCTGGCACCTACTACTACTCCATTCGCGGGGTGGACAGAAATGGAAATGTTACAACGAGCTCGCCTGTCGTCGGTCCCTTCACATCGAATGGAAGCCAAGCCCTGACACTGAATTTCAGCCTGGTGCCTGGACAGGCTTTCACGATGCTGTGCCGAAGTAATAGCGGTCCAGTGATTAATAGCTGCGCTGGATTCGGACCCTCACAATTCATTTCTGGAACGAGCTTTACGGACAACACGCCACAATTCAACTACTTTAACTCCAACACAGAACCAGCGCTGAATGCCAACGGAGCTTCCTTCGCATCAGCACAAGCCGTTTCTTTGGGAGCCTCTGGCCTTTCCAGTTATAACTTGGCACTTACTGGCGGAGGGTTTTCCAGTATTCAGTCTGGCACTTTCACGGCGAATCGCACCATAACTTGGCCGGACGCATCTGGAACACCGGCTCTGCTCGGCGTCGCGCAAACCTTCACACAGCCGCAAACATTCACATCTCTCAGCGGCACAGCCTCAAGCTTAACGATCAATTCGCTTACGCAGGGAAGCGAAACACAAACCGCCCTTACCCACCCGCCATTTACCGTGCTTATCCCCGGAGCACTCACCGCAACATCAACAGCGGCCACATGGACTCTCGACAAAGCGATAACAGTAACGCGAGTGCAAATCCAAACAAGGGTAGCCCCATCGGGATGCAGCCAGAATGCGGTCATCCGCTTGACCGATGGGTCGGCCAATCAGGATGTGGCCATTTCTGGATCATCCAATGATTCTGGCGGCATCGCTCAAAATTATGTTTCTGGAGCTGCGCTTACGATCAGCGTGCAAACACCAGCAAGCGGATGCGCTACATCTCCAGGCGATGCGCAGGTAGTGGTCCAGTATCGGAACCAATGACATGAGAAAACTACTTATACTTTCATTGTTTCTTTTTTTCACCACAAGCCTCGCGGCGCAGAACAACCCGCTGGCGTCCCGGCCCTACGGCCAAGAGACCGTTGCTTTCAGCGCGACTCCGGCATTCAACTATGCGACGAGTTACGGAAAGAAAATCGTTCTAACTGGCAATGTAACCAGTTCCACGGCCACGGGCATGGAACCTGGCATGTATCCCACCTTGGAGGTATGCCAAGACGCGACCGGGGGCCGCACATTCGTTCCGCCAACTGGTTTCAACGGCTGGGTAGCGATTCCATCATCCGCGAATGCTTGCATTGTCGAGTTCCTTTACTACGACGGCGTACAAGCCACTGTAGTAACAACGGCGACTGGAGGCGGAGGCGGCTCCGGCACAATCAATTCCGGCACAAGCGGAAAAATCGCTATCTACTCCGGTTCCACCACCGTCTCAAGCGATGCCAAGCTCGATGACGGCCTCACTACGGCAAATACCTTGACATATACCGATACCGGAGGAATGGCGGCAAAATCCTTCAATGCCACGGGCACAGGCGCCGCCGTAGTCAATGGCACAAATGGGGCATGCGGCGCTGGCGTTGCCGGACATTCCCTGTTATGCCTTGGAGACTCGCTCGCGCTGACAGCGAAGATCAGCCTGAATGGCGGCGCGTTTCTTTCCATACCGCAATGGTCGAATGATTCCCCGACGCCATTTGGGCCGCTTTGCGCCGATGGAACATTTCCACGCCTCATAACTGTTCCCATTGGATCCGCCGGGCAGCCCCTTCTTTCCACCGGATCCAGTTCATGTTTCGGATACGGCGCTCTTGACCTTTCAAGTTCCTCGAATGTTACCAATCGCCTTCCCAAGGCAAACATGGCCCTGACAACCGTGCATACGGATCAGACCAACACATTTACAGCAGCGGGAACCATCGACCTAAGCGCAGCAACTTCATCGGCAGCGTTTCGTATACCGAATATCGCCGGAGCTTCCACAACTACGAATGGAACGCTGGCCTACAACACCACAACGAACAATTTTGTCGGCGGCATGAATTCAGGAAATGCCATCATTCCCGTAACGACGATTACTCCGACAAACAACGACTGCGTAAAATGGGTGGTGACCAGCGGGAATTTCCAGCTTGGTGATGTCGGATGCGGAGGAACGGTTTCGCTCTCCAGTCTCACGGCAGCGACAACGGCAAATACCATTGCCAATGGAAACAACGGCCAAACATGGCAATGGTCCCTTACATCTGCTGGAGGCGTGGGATTCAAAGTCACTGAATCCTCGGCAAGCACCGCCACGGGAACACCCTATCTGTTTCAGGTGTCCGCGCTATCGGGATCGACGGCAAATCCAGCCAGATTTGATTTCAACGGAAACGGCGTAGTAGTCAATACATCCGGGCTGCTGACTTCGATTGGCACGGGGGCTATTGATGCAACAAAGCTTTCCGGCCAGATAAGCACGTCCAACCTGCCATCCTCCAGCAAAATGCGCACATGCGCGATTATCGTGGGTTCCGATGGCGGCTCGGCGCTCGCGAATACGGACATTGCTCCTCTCGGAAGGCAATGTTTTGTTCCTTACGCGGCAACCGTAGTCGAAATCGAAGTGGCGGCGGATGGCGGAACGCCGAATGTAATCGTGGCGAAAAATCACGCTGGAACACTGACCGATTTGCTCAGCAGCGCACTGGCGACAGCCGCGTCTGGCGGAATCGCGTGCTCGAACAGCGGCGGCACGGCTGGGCTTGACGGAACGACGACGTGCTCGGCGACGCTGCAAAATACATCGCTGGCCGCCGGTGATTACATCGAAACGCACTCTGCTACCGCTGGCGGAACCGCGAAACGCATGTCCATCTTCATCACGTTCACGGTGAACTGAATGATGCGAGTCGCAATTCTGTTTTTCGCGTGCGCCATTTTTCTAGGGATTGCTGGCGGCCCCGCTTCGTCGCAAACATTGCCGGGTGCGCCAACCGCGCTGTGCAACAACAGCACGACATCATCTTCGAGCACTCTTAGCTGCACGATGAATCACGCATCCGTGACGAACGAGAAAATAATCGTTTCCTGCGGCGCATTCGGCTATTCCACCGCTCCAACGATAACTGTAACGGACAACGCTTCGGGAGGCTCGAACACCTACACGCAAGACGCGCAAGCGACGAATACAGGCGGCCCTGAGAGGGTGGCGACTTTCAGCGCGGACGTCGTGCGCGGAGGGGGAAGCACGCTCACCGTTACCTGTCATTACTCGCCAGCCTCGATTGACGTGGACATGCTCAGTGCGGAATTTGCGAATCTCGCCACGGGGGCGAAGGATTCGAGCACAACAGCAATTCCAACTGGACTTGCTCCGAATACGCTGAACCAGATTGCCACCAACACTTCGACGGCAAGGAACACACTGGCATATTCCGCCTGTGACCCGCACAAAGGGCTTTCTCCGCAAGCGGGTCCCGGCTGGACCGCATTGCAACAAACTTCCGTTGACGAGGTGACTGACCAATATCGCGTCTATCTCGAAAGCGGCTCTCAGGTTGTCGCGTTTCTCGAAGGTAACAACACGACAAATGACGACTTGGCTTGCACTTTTGCGGCCTATGCGCTTGCCGACCAAACTGCCGTTGCTGGCGTGGCTGTTGGCAACAGTTCGGCGAGTCTTCAATTCGGCGCCGGCAGCGGTTCTACTACCTGGAGTTGGACGGATACGGTCTCCTCAAGCGGCTCCAACACTCTCGCCATCGTGGATTTGTTCATAAACGGCACGACGCCGCCATCGGCAGCACCGACGTATGGCGGAACGTCCATGACTCTCATCACTAACATTACGGACCAGACGAATCTCGAATCGCATTACGTCTACAAACTCGTGAATCCGCCAGCGGGCGCGAACACGGTAAGCGTCAGTTTTGGCAGCGCAAAAACAGGGGCCGGAATATCCACGAATTTCTTCAACGTGAATCAGTCCTCGCCGACTTCGGCGGCGCAGACGGATAACGGCAGCACGCTGAACCCGGCGAATCTGACAGTTTCCTCGGCGGCGAATCATCTGGTTTACACGAGCGTAGGCATTGCGAATAAATCCGCTTGCCCCGCATCTGGAGTTGTCGTGGACACGAACAATCTCAATGTCGGCCAGATTCCAACTGCGGTGATTGGGCATGTAGCGGGAGCTTCCAGCGTGACCGCTGGGTGGAATCTGCTGACTACCAACGGGATTCCGTCCTGCCCCGGAACAAACGGAACTGGAATCGAGCGCACTCACATTGCATTTGATATCGCTTCCGCCAGCGGAGTCATCCCAAGTCCCGTGCGCCACCGCGCGATTGTGTACTGATGCATGGAGGTCTGATGCGAAAAGCCCTGGCATTGCTGCTCTTCATATTAGTTTCTGCTTTGCCGCTGAACGCGCAAGCGCAAGTGACAGGAACCGGCACAATTTCCGGCGTTGGCCAAATTACCGTAGTGCCCCTTCCAACGGCGACCGCATCTCCTACAAGCCTAGGATTCGGAAACGTGACACAGGGACAATCCAGTGCCTCACAGGCTGTAACGCTGCAAAATACGGGAACGACGCAGCTTACCATTGTAAGCGCGGTCACCACGTTGCCATATAGCGCAACAACCACTTGCGGAGCAACACTGGCGGCGGGAAACTCCTGCGTCTACAATGTCGTTTTTTCTCCCACCGGTACCGGCTCTTTCCCCGGCACACTTACAATCAATGACAACTCGACCACCACTCCGCACGTTATCTCGCTTGCCGGAAGCGGCGTGCCACCCGCCCAGCCAGGAGCTTCCCTCACTCCCGCTTCATTCAATTTTGGAAATCAAACAACCGGAACAACAAGCGCCTCGCAGCCGTTTACATTGCAAAATACGGGTGGCGCGGCCCTGTCCATTTCCAGCATTACCGCATCAGCTTCGTTCAGCCAGACGAATAATTGCCCGGCAAGTCTGGGAGCCGGTGCAAGCTGCCTGATCAATGTGACATTCTCGCCATCGACCACTGGCCTGATTCAAGGGTCTTTGAGCGTTGTTGACAACGCGGCGGGAAGTCCGCAAAGCGCGAGCTTGAGCGGAACGGGAATCCCTCCATCATCCGGCGGCGGGGTGCCAGCAACGGCGGGATGGTTCTCGATCCCGAATACAGCATGGGCATCACTCTGTCCCAATGCTACAGGTGCGCGGCCTGATGTACAGGGAAATTCCGGCTGTGGCGCGGTAGTTGACGCCTGGGCAGGCGGCTACCTTGACACGAAGAGGCATCGTCTGTGCTTCACTGGCGGCGGCCACCACGATTACTACGGCAATGAAATTTACTGCCTGAATCTGGACACGCTGACAATCGCTACTCAGAACGTGGCTTCAAATGCCTCAACGCTGAATACGAATACCAACTCCTACGACACCATGCCGGATGGAACGCCGGGTGCCCGCCACACCTACGGCGGATTGGCCTACTATCCAGACATTGATTCCGCCATTTTCATGGGTGGCGGTCCGCCCAACCCTGGCGGCACAGTGTCCACCACATGGGCAATTGATCAGTCAAAGCTGAATCCCGCAACGACGATGGGTGTTCAGCCGAGCGGGGCCGCAAAAAACATGAATCCTACGGTGAGCGGCGGCACGCTTGACGGACAATTCGGCAATTGTTCGGTATATGACCCCAACACGCAGAAAATGCTGCTCTGGGAGCCCTGGCAATCACAGCCCGGCAATCTGTGGAACTACGACCAGTCCACGAATACATATACGCATCTTGCGACATTCGGAAGCGGCTCTGTTTTCATGGATGGCAACCAGAGTTGCGCTCTCGACCCCGTGCATGAGGTGCTCTATGCCATAGGTAACGGAAAGCTGCTGCACGTCAGCGTGGCGAGCGGCTCCAGCTTCACCGTAACGGATTCATTTTCGCGCAGCGGATGCAATACAGCGCAGACCAGCTCCGGGTATCCCGGAGTTTCTTTTGACCAGCGCGATGGCGGCATCGTTGTTTGGAATGGCGGCAATAGCATAACGGTGTATAGTCCGGCGTCGGACACTTGCTCCACTGAAACATATTCTGGCGGACCAACCACGAAGGGTAGCGCGGGAACTTTCGGACGCTGGCAATATGACAATGTTCTCGGCGTGCATGTGGTATGCAACGAGAACAGCGAGAACTGTTTCACGCTTCGCCGCAACGTGGACGTGGCCGCGGTGAATGGCTTCTCCAATAGGGTGGCGGGCATCAACACGCCCGGAGGATCAGCCTCTATTGTTAGCTGGCAAAACTTTGATAGCTATCCTGTAACGAACAAGCAGCAGTATTTCCAGACCAACATCGCTTCGCAATTGACAACCGACTGGACGCAGCCGAATACGGATGGAGGAGCTCTCCATTTCGCTTTCAAAAACGGCGATTTTCAAGCGGGTCCGGGATGGTTCAACTACAACTTCTGCGCCGCGCTGAATTGCCTCTACGGACAAGGCTCCGAGTTTTACGTGCAATACAAGGAGCGTATAAGCGCCGCCGCCCTCTCCCGCTCAAGCTGGGATAGCGGATTCACCGACTGGAAGATGGCGATTCTGCGGGAGGGCGACAGCAACACGCAGCAGGCCACGAATTGTTCCAGTACGCCGACTGATATCGTGCTCGATTCCGATGCCGGACACATCGCCAGCGCGGTTATGCCGTGGGTGTACGTGAACTGCGGCAACGCTGGGACGCTCAATTTCCTCAACTCGCCATTTCAGCCAATCCAGTACCCGCTAGCGAGCGGTGCTACAGACTTGCTTGACCAGCCTGCCTCTGGCGGTCCGCACTATGGCAGTGGCGTGAACGGCTCAACAGTTCCGGTTACAGACCCGACTGCCTGGAATTTCACGGCCAATGAATGGTTCACAATTCAGGCCCATGTCAAGATTGGCACGTGGAATACGGCCTCATCCGTAATCGAAATGTGGGCGTGCCACCAAGCCCAGCCTTGCCGGCTGGTGACCAACGCGAGTGATGCCGCGCTGAATGACCTTGGAGGAAGCGTAACCGACAAGTTCGGCGCAATCGTGCTCTTGCCATACGCGACGGGCGCGACGTGGCTCACGAACGTGGATTACTGGTACGACGATCTAATCGTATCCAACCGGCGCATCCCTGATCCTGATGTTTCTACGCCGAATGCTCCTGACTCACTCTCGCTATCGGCCATCTCCAGTTCGAGCATAACGGTCAACTGGAGAGTCAACTCGAACAATGGCACAGCCCAAGACGATACGGGGTTTTTGGTGGAGCGATGCACGGGAACCGTGGCCGTGTGCATGCCCAATCCGCAGTCTGGCTTCACGCAGATTGGCACGACCGCCGCACACGCTTCCAGTTTTGTTGACAACACAGTGAGCGCGGGGCACACCTACACGTATCGCGTTCGCGCGAAAAACGCGAATGGAAATTCCGCATACACCGTCGCCATCTGCTTCAATGGCGGAACGACGTGCGGAGGAACGGCACAAATCTAAGAGGAGGAACACGCATGAGGAAACACATTCTTTCCCTGCTTTTTTGCCTGGCGGGAACTGCGGCTTTCGCACAAAGTCCGCAGAACTCCAACTCGATGTCATTCACCGTGGTAGCCTTGCCGCCCGGACCAACCATTACTTCGCTCGGCGGCCTCTCTCCCACTGGAAAGATTTACGCTGGCTCTGTCATGCAAATCATCGGCAGCAATTTCACGAGCTCATGTGCCGCCCAGGTTGATGGCACAACGCAGCCAGCAAGCTCTTTCACATACAAGTCCAGCACGGAGATTGACTACACCATTCCCGCGAGTCTTTCCGCGGCAGCCCACACGATGGTGATTTCCTGCCCGCTTCCGGCACTGACCATGAATACGCCGGTGACACTCCCAAACGCCATAGCGGGGCAGAGCTACTCTGCCGACCTGGCATCCCTTGCGAAATTGACCGGAGGAATCCCGCCATACAAGTTCAGCCTTACGGGTGGCTCTCTTCCAACGGGGCTCGCTTTATCGTCCAACGGCATTGTCACTGGTACGCCTTCTGGTGCTGGCTCTTTTAGCTTTGGATTCACCGTTACCGATTCCTCACAGTTATCTTCCCTGCGCCGTTTTCGCATTTTTCTTCCCGTTTGAAAAAGGAACATTCATGTGCAATGCCACTGGACCAAAGTTTTTTTTGCCTCCCGCTCAACTCGGCTCTGCCGGAGCCGCAGGAGCGCCGGTGGCTTATGCGAGTTCTCCGCAGCAAGTCTCTAACGTGAGTGGAGGGCTGCCAGCCACAGCGCCACAGCCAACGCTGCCACCAATTTCACCGCTGCCGATCCAGAACAACCCCCTTGCTGGCGGTCCGCTTTGGGGCGTGAATCCAGGGGTGATCCCGATAATTTCCAGACTTATGAGCAGTTCCTGAGAGTGCCCCATGTTCAATTTCCCGCCTATAACGCTGGGAGCGCTTGTGCTCCTGGCGACGCAGTTCTTTCTCTGTCTCCGCTGGATGTATCGCAGCTACAGAAATGCCGAGATCAACCGGCGCTTCGTCAAAGACGTTGCCACAAACCACCTGCCCCATCTGTACCAGGCGATGAAGCAGATCGCAAGAGCCAGTGGCATAGAGCTGGAAGACCCTCCTCCGGTTCAGTGGATCGATTTCGACAACGGCAATGGCCATCACAAGAAATTCTCTTCCCTATGGCACCGGATGACCTGATCGCGCTTGCCAAGAGCCTTGCACCGCCGCTGGACCCGGCACTTGTGTGCGCGGTGATCGAGCAGGAGAGCGGATGGAATCAATGGCTCAATCGCTACGAACCGGATTTCAGCGCCAACCCCCGTTACAAACCCACCATACTCATCCAATCACAAGACTTCGTGAAGCGAGCCACTTTTGAAATTTCCCTATCAACAGAAATCGTGAACCGAGCCATGTCCTGGGGGCTGATGCAGGTTCTTGGACAGACTGCGCGAGAGAATGGATTTCTTCTGCCGATGGCCAGCCTTTGTGACGCCGAGTTTGGCATTCGCATCGGCTGCAAGATATTGCTGCGCAAAATCACCCTGAGCAACGGCGACAAAGTGGCCGGGCTACAAGCATGGAACGGAGGAGCAAACCCAAATTACGCGGCAGAAGTAATGGCAAGAGAAGCGAGATACCAACAGTAAGGGGAAGGATGCAATGGCAGATGTGTTCGCAGAAGTCAAGCGCGACCTAGATGCACGAAATGAATTGGGGACTTCGCTCTACGGAGGCCCGCTGGAGGTGATAGACAAAAGAGACTGGTTGCTAGAAGCCTATCAAGAGGCCCTCGATCTCGTGATTTATCTGCGGGCCGAGCTCATGCGAAGAGGAGCAATATGAAGAGTTCGTTCATTCTCGACGGCAAGCCATTCTCCAGCGTTCGCGGCGGTCCGCCGCAGATCGTCAAGGCCAAGCAGTTCCTTGACCGTCAAAAAGATGGCCTTCTGCTGTCCGGCGCGGAGCTGGCAAAGGCGCTTGGCTTTGGACAGCGCGGATTCCTCTCAACGTGTCATACCTACAAAGATTTCCTCGATGGTTATTTCGTGAAGGTGCGTTACCCATCACCACGCACGGTATGGGGAAGCCGCAAGACGATTGCAGAATTGCGAAAACACAAGGAAATCATAATCGCATGAACGTTGACCAACTGCTTGAAGCAACCAAAAAAGCCAAGCACGAACGTGCGGCGAACCTCGAGAAAAAAGCGCACAAAATTCTTCTTCGTGAAAATCTTACGCTCGTGGATTTGGCCGACCGTCTTGATTGTGCGCCAAGGGAAGCCAACCAGATTATTCTAAACCTTAGAAACAAGGGATATAACCTCAGCCTGCGAAACGGCGAGGCTTCGGTTGCTTCGGAGATACCTTGCAGCCCGCCGTTGGTAATAAGCTCCAAGCGCTTTTTTGACGGAAAGTGGCACAAGTTTGGCCTGCTTGGAGATACCCACCTTTGCTCGAAATGGGCACGTCTTGACGTGCTTCGCGCACTCTACGATATCTACGAACGCGAGGGTGTAACCACGGTCCTCCACGCCGGAAACATTGTAGATGGAGAATGCCGGTTTAACCGGCACGAGTTGGTTGTTAAGAGCGGCTTCGAGCCGCAAGCAGAATACCTTGCAGCCGAATATCCCCAGCGGAAGGGGATCGAAACGTGGTTCATTACAGGGGAAGACCATGAGGGCTGGTGGGTACAGCGCGAGGGTATTAACGTAGGCGAGCGTTTGCAGCAAACAGCGCAAAAAGCCGGGCGCAACGATCTGCGCTGGATTGGGCACACGGAGCGAGATATTTACTTCAAGGCCAAAAATGGCTCTGCCTGGGCCCGCATCATGCACCCTGGCGGAGGAACGGCATACGCCATAAGCTATACCACGCAGAAGCTCGTAGAAAGCTTCCAAGGCGGAGAAAAACCGCACATGCTCTTCGTAGGACACTACCACAAGTATGAACACGGATACCCGCGCGAGGTGCACGTCGTGCAGAGCGGCTGCGTACAGGATCAGAGCTCATTTATGCGGCGTCGCAAAATACAGGCCCATGTCGGCGGAGCGATTGTACGCTTTCACCAGTCGGATTCAGGTGAGATCAGCCGGTTCGTTTGCGAATGGATACCATTCTACGACCGAAAGTTCTACGCTGGTACTGACAAATTTTCTACGTGGTGATTGACATTCGCCATGTCGCGGAGATATAACATGCGTCATGGCGTCCCATCCCCTCTTGCCTCTGCCCGATGAGGACTCTTCCGGCTCATCTGCTACAATTGCCGCCGAGGCAATCGAGTCATCAGCCCAAAAGGGGGGTTCGATGGCTCAAAGGCGTTTTCAAAGAGGCACAGTTTTTCTGCGAGGAAAGAATCCAGTATGGGTTGGCCGATACCTGGAGGATGTAATTCTGCCGGGTTCTCCCAACCCTGTCCGCGTGCGAAAGTCGGTGGTTCTGGGCACCAAAAGAGAGTATCCAACCAAGCGCCTGGCACAGCGCCGGATGGAAGTTATTCTCGCCAGGATCAACGATTACTCCTATCGTCCCGGAAGGGTAGCCACGGTCGAGCAGTTCGCCGAAAGGTGGATGGCGCAAGTCGTTTCCAAGCTGAAGTCCTCCACCGCGCACGGCTACGCAGCGCATTTGAAAAACCAGATCGTTCCGCTTCTCGGCAAGTTGCGGCTTGACCAATTGGGAGTGGAAAACCAGCAAGTCTTTGTCACGCAGATTGCCGGCAAGGTCTCGCGGACGACCACAAAGAACATCCTTGCCACGCTGTCATCCATGCTTGGCACAGCCAAGAATTGGGGATATGCCTGCGAAACCGTTCATCTCAACCGGCTTGTCTTTCCAGAGCGAGGGGTGCGGCAGCGACGAACGGGTTTTTCTCCTAGCCAGGCGGCCCAGATCATCGCGACGGCCCAGGGGCAATACCGGGTGATGTTTGCTCTTGCGGCAATGACTGGCCTGCGCGTAGGAGAAATACTAGGCCTACAAACCTCGGATTTCGACTTCGAGCGCCGGATTTTTCATGTGCGCCGTTCGGTCTGGCGCGGCAAGCTACAAACCCCTAAGAGCACCAGCAGCGAATCTTCCCTTCCCCTCCCTGACGCCTTGGCAGCGATCGTGCACGAGTACATCGCCACGATACGGCCAGGGTTCCTTTTCCTCAACAATCGCGGCAGTCTCTTCATTGCCGAAAATGTCGTGCGCCAGCAACTCGTGCCAATCCTGCGTGCGCTCGGCATCCCGATAATCCCACGCCAAACTAGCTTCCACGCCTTCAGGCATCTGCATACCAGCATGCTGCTGGCGGCGGGAGCACCCGCATCCGTGGCCCAGGCACAACTGCGTCATGCCGATCCGCGCGTAACCCTTGGCATTTATGGGCATGTCATTGGCGACGAGCAGCGGCAAGCCGTGGAAAAAGTAGCGGCGATTCTTGTCCCAACTTGTCCCAAACAGAAGCCGGTCGGCGAATGGATTCAATGATTTAACGGCGGAGGCGTGTGGAAGTCGAATCCACACGCCTCTCCTAACTTCTTGATGATTCGATTGCCTTTATGGATACGGAGACGAAAAACGAGGCCCTAATTGGCTGTTTTTTGTCCCAATTCTGTCCCATTTTTTAGGCGAGCGTAAGGCGTTCTCGGTGCGTAAGCCACGCCGTATGGGGGCCCGGTTCGATGACGGCTCCGGCTTTGAGGGCCGCGATGATCTGATTCCGTTTTTCGTCTCGCCTCTTCAGGGACTCCCTGAGCTTGCGCTGATCTTGGCGCACCTGGTCCTCCAGGAGCCCAAGTTCGGTCAGATCGAGCTGGAGCAGTTGATTGGACGTGCGAATTGGCACAACGGAACAGCGATGACCAGCAGCGGGCATTCCACGACCGGTCACAAAGCGGACTGGGTTGGCCGCCATCTCTACCCCTCCTGGTTGTGAATCTCCTCGCTGGAAGGAGCAAGGATGCGGCGGATTATGTATAGTCACGCGGAACGTGTCAAGCCAGATTTTACCTTCTTCGAACCGTGTACAATTTGACTTTCCCTGTCGGCTTCCGCAAGGACGGATGACCGGCTGGCCCGCATTGCCTCGTGCTGCTTGATGGCGTAGCGAAGAATCGAGGGTTCGGGTAATTCCGTCCACTCACGCACAAGGCCCTGGGCACGCGCCTGTTCGGGCGTCAGGTGCGCCAGAAGGAACTGCTCAAGAACGGTCCGCGCCAGCTCGGAAGAATTGCCATCCATGATCTTGTCGGCCAGTAACTTAAACGCCTTCCTCTTGGCCTGCGGCCACGGAAAGCCAAAGATCGAACGGGTCATATATTTTGCTCCATTGCTTGCTCCACTAGTCCCGTAAGGTCAGACGATTGTAGATGCCGCAACGGCGGTGTCAAGTAGCGCTTTCCTGTAGGACCTCCAGCTTGGCAGTACTAACACTCACACAATCAGGTGTGTCAGCACACTGTGCAAAAAAAATGCTTGACAAGTGTTGTGTCACTGGCGGATAAGGTCTGTGCAACGCAACGATCTGTGAGGGAGGCGCCTTGTGGATCACCTAAACCCGTCGGATTCCGTTTATCCCCTGAAAGAAGCCTGGAACGAGGGCTGGAACGTGGGCTTCCGGTGCGGCGCAGCCGCAATGCTGTTCCTCGGAAGTGCTGCGGCCTTGCTCTGGGTGGTGCTGCGATGAGCGAGCGCGGCGAATGCCCCGTGTGCGGAGAATCCCTCTGCAAGCACGGATCATGCACTGACAACTGTACGCCGTGGAAGGACGGCTGTCCGAACGCTAACTGCCAGGATTGCGCGGAGGCAGCATTCGAGCGGCGGCTCAATGACTACTACGGAAGCAGTATTCCGCAGACCGAGTACGAGGACATACGCCAATGAAAATGTTCCAAGTCATTTGCGACGAATGCGGCGCAACCAAGAAGGAAACGAACCATTGGTGGAAAGTCTACGTTACCAGAGATGCCTGCTTGGCCATCAGCCCCTACAGCGAGGTCGTTGTAGGAAAAGACGTCTGCGGGCAAGCCTGCGCTTCAAAGGCCGTAAGCCGGTGGTTGGCCACCGGATTTCTTGATTCACCAGCACTGAGGGGTGCTGCCTATGCTGATGAGATTGAGGCAGAAAATTGGGAAAAAAGAGCAATTGGTGCTGATTAACAGCGATCACGTCCAAGGCGTATTTCCGGCGCAAGAAGGATCCGCGCTCAGCTTCGGACTTAGGCCCGACGGAACGGACGACATCATCGAGGTCCGCGAATCCTTTGATGAGATCGAGCGGATATGGAGGAGCGGGGAACATGGGCATGGAACCAGATAAGGGGCGCGAACCTAGGAGCAGGCTTTTCGCCGCATGGTCATTTTTTAGTGCCATCTGCGCAGTCGCGTGGATGGCGATTTATTCGGTTTTTGGAGTGGGCTTTGCCGCTTATCCGGCGGCAAATCAGAGGAGAAAAAACCATGAATCTGTTGGGCAAGGCAAATGGAAGTATAGAAGAGACCGCAGCGCCAATTGTCCCGCGTGCGCCCGAGGTAATTACTCAGAGCGAGGAGACAATCGATCAGAAGCTCGCGCGTGCTGAGAAGCACGTCGCGTTCCGCAAGGGCATCTTAAGGCTCATTGCGGCACACCTCGAACCCGGAGAGGACGTTGTCCTCTATGGCGACGGCGACAAACAAACAGTCCATCTAACGAAGCACGCATGCAAGCAGATTCTCGGATGGGCCGGTATTACCGTCCAGCTTGACAGCACCATTCAGGAGAAAAAGTACGAGGGCGTGGACGGCCCTTACATCGATTTCGAGGCGTGGGCTACCTGGCTCACGCCGGATGGCCGTTACTACCGCGCAATGGGCAATCGCTCGAGTTATGACGATTTCTTCGCCAAGCGAACGCGTTATGTATGCCCGCACGAAGACTGCCGGGCGCTCACAGAGTTTGGCAAGGGATGCCCGAAGCATGGCCGCGTTACACCTGTCAAGGAGGCGTACTACCTGCCGATTTCCGAGGTGGACCTTCCGTCGATCAAGCAAGCGGCCATTACGAACCTGTGGAATCACATCGTCGAAGACGCCGGGCTGAAACCATCCAAGCGCGAGCTCGAAGCGATTGGTTTTCGCTTTGATGCGGTGAAAGAGCGCGTCTCGTTTTCGAGTGCACAAGCTCCGCTGAGCGCCTCCTCAGCGGCCTCCAAGGGTGCGGCAAAAACGCCAGCGGCGAAGCCTGCCGATGCCGCACCCTCCCCCCGTCCGAAACCAACAGAAAAAACGGAACTGCCGATCGGCAAGGGCATTGTCAGTGAGGCCTACAAGAACACCACAAGGCCCAAGAACGGCAAGGGAGGGGGCAAGCCGTACGTGAAGGTCGTACAGAACGGGCATTTCCTCTTCTGCTACCACGACAAGGAGGTCGAGACCAGGGACGGCGCGAAAAACATACTGGATTTGATCGCCAATTCCGTCGGCCAATTCTGCGACTTCATTGTCGATTCAAAACAAAGAGGCGACGAGCAAATCAACTACATAAACGGAGCCAGGAGAATCGGGGTTCACTCCTGGAATGACGATGGCACTCCGATTATCCCGCAGCGCCAGCCAGGCGACGATGGCTACCAGGCCGACGATGAGGATATTCCCTTCTAGGGGGAGGCGAGTATGGCAACCACGCAAGTACTCGAACAGGAGCAGGAACTCACCCCCGAACGCTTGATCGAGGACTACAAGACACTCAAGCGGGCCCGGCAACATTCGTCTATGGCGTCGGCGAACTGGGTGACGGTGCTGGCGCACGAGTGTGAGGCCTACGCCGTATTCAACCGGACCGTGCCACCGAATGAACGCCGTCCGCTGAAAGAGTCCCTCGGCATGCTCTTTGCCGAGGGAAACGACCAAGCCCGCGCAATTAAGAGAGACCTTCTGGACGCGGGCTATGAAGTTGAAGGCGCGGAAGATCAGATGGCTTGGCCGCGCTATCAGATCACTGGCCGGCAAGACCTCAAGATACGCAGGCCTGGCACGAAACGCGGCGTGAACGCGGAAATCAAGTCGTGTTCGCCGTTCACTTTTGACTCGATCAACAGCGTGGCGGACCTGCGCCATCACAAATGGTCATTCGTGCGCAAGTGGGACCGCCAAGTCTGCCTGTACATGGTTCTCCAGAGCGTCTCGCGTTATTGGCTCATTCTCAAAAACAAGTCCACTGGAGCGATAAAGATCATCGAGTACACGCTCGGCGATGAAGAATTGCAAGTGGCAGAGGCGCTCATTGGCAAAGCCGAGAGGGTAAACAGGCTGGTGCAAATAGCGCAGATGCCGGGAGCGGAGCAAAAATTATCTGACCCGGATGTGTGTGGAGAGTGCGAATTTCTTCACGTGTGCCTGCCGGAAATGGAGTTTGGCCCAGGAGCCAAAGTGCTTACAGAGGAAAGCGCTTCTGAGCTTGCGCAAAAAACGGAAAGGCTGCTCGAACTGCGCCCTCTAGCCAAAGAATACGAAGCGCTTGATGACGAACTCAAGGAAGAAGTCAAGGCGCTTTGTGCTGACGGGAGCGAGCAAGTGGTGTACGGCGACTATGTCGCCACTGTCAAACGCATACAGGTGAATGGCAGCCCGGAAAAGGTCGTTCCAGCGAAACCGGGATATGTCCAGCAAAGAGTGACATTCATCAGGGCGGCGGCGCCGTGAAGCTAGAAGTCACAGCGCGGTGCCCGGTCCACGCGGACTGCCGCATCCATATCGATAAATTGCCAAACGGAGAGGGGGTTTCCAACCACGTAAGAACTCTGGAGGGCATCGATGCAGGAAATAATTTACAACCGCCTGCGGACACAATTCGAGGCGATATTCAAGGTCCTGGCCGGAACGGAAGCGGAATCCGAGCTTGACGGACTGCTGTGGGCTCTTGCGAAGGAATTAGCCGACTGAAAGCAAATTCTGAACCAAAAACCAGTTCTGTGCAGAGAGGGTTATGGCGGGTAAGCGCATGATCCACGATAGGGTTTGTGAATCGAGGAAGGTCAATTCCGTTGACTTTTACGCCGAAGTTTTGTGGGTGAGACTCCTCACGAAGGCCGATGACAACGGAAATTACTATCGAAGCGTGAAGAAAATCCATGCAAATTGCATGGAAGATAAGGCTGGCGCGTCGGAAGAGAGAACAGAAAAGGCGATCAGATCGCTTATTGAGGTTGGCCTTCTCGGGGAATACGAGGCAGATGATCGCAAGTTCGTGCACGTCACAGACTTTCACGAATGGCAGGAATTGCGCGGCGACAAAGGCGCCAGAATAGACCATCCCTTGCATCCCGTTGAAATGGGAGGGGCTTACGTCGGCGAGGGATTGCGGCGAGATACCTGGGTTTCGCAGTCAGACCGCGGGATTGTTACCCCTGGGGAACCCGCAGGTAACAGATCTGTTCCCCGCAGGGAACCCGCAGGTAACAGATCTGTTCCCCGCAGGGAACAGGAAGGTAGCCTTGAAGTAGAAGTAGAAGTAGAAGCTAAGCTAGCTAAGCTAACTAGCGGCGATCTGAAAACCCTGAAAACCATCTTCCGAGAGCAAACAGGCGCGAAGGCGAAGGTCAGTAGAACTGGGAAAACCGCCGAAAGGCTCTCCGAGCTCCTGGAGAGATACGGCCTCAGCCCGGTCCTGGAAGCCATCCCGCAGTGGGTGGCGGATGAGGGTGGCAAGGAGGCGGTCCAAAACGATAGGCGCAAGAGGGAGTGGGCGTTTGCTAATTTCATCCGGGACGCCCAGGAAATCATCGAGGCACAAAAATGCGGGGTATTCGCCGATGGAGACAGCGATGAAATCCTGCGTGTTTCCTCGAAGAGTTCGGCTGATGTAATCAGCGAGCTAAAGAGCCGGGGTCTGATGCGATGAGGAGCGAAAGCCAAACAGACAGGCCCCTCCCGCAGAACCTCGACGCGGAAAGAGCGATCCTCGGAGCGATGCTAGTGGACAACGAGAGCATCCCGGCAATGTCGGAGTTCCTGGACGGCGGCGATTTCTTCCTGCCACAGCATCGCGCGATATATAACGCATGCCAGGCTCTTTACGCATCTGGTTCGGCGGTTGACCTGGTGCTGCTCTGCGAGGCCTTGCGGACCAGCGGAGAGCTCGAAAAGGCTGGAGGCGTTCCCTACGTAAGTGCTCTTGGGGATGGCATCCCGCGCATTTCCGATGTGAAGCATCACGCCAAAGTGGTGCGCGAGGCTGCGCGGAGGCGGAGAGTGATTTATCTCTGCCATGCGGTCCAGGAAGCCGCGTTTGCCGGTGAAGAGAGCGCACAGAAGATTCTGGAGAACGGAGCAAGCGAATTTCTTTCGCTGATGAGCCAGCACGGAAGCGCGTCGATGCCGAGCACGTGGGAAAGCGCGGTTATGGGCGCGATGGACGAAATCACGGAGGCCATCAAGAATCCCGGAAGCACTATGCGCCTGAAATGCGGCGTCGCGGCGCTTGATGATCATCTGGGCGGCTTGCGCCGCGAGCTCGTTTTGGGTGTTGGCATGACCTCGCATGGGAAATCCCTGCTAGCCATGCAGTTTGCGATCAACGGCGACAATCAGGGATTCAAGGGGTTGATTTTTAGCGCGGAGATGACGAAAGAGGCCCTCGCTGAACGTGAGCTATCACACGCTTCTGGCGTGCCGCTGTACCTGCTGCGACGCCCGGAGATGATCGAGAGTCCGCGAAGCATTATTGAGAGTCTAGTGGCCGCTGCCGCTAAGGAGACGGGCCGCCGTTTGCTTGTTGTGGACCGCGATATCACGCCCAAGCGGCTTTGGGCGCTATGCGAGCTCGTGCATAAGCGCAACGGCCTGGATTTTGTAATTGTCGATTACGACCAGCTTGTGGTTCGCGCGGGGCTAAAGACGCGAGACGATGAGTTTCGGGCGCAAGCTGAATTTATGGCCGATGCCCTGGCGCTCCAGAAACGGCTGAATATCTGTTTCATGCTGCTCTGCCAGCCGCGCAAGGTCGATGAAGACGTGGCGCGGGGGCGAAAGCCGCCGCGAATCGAGCAGATCTTCGGTTCGAGTGCGGCTGGAAATACGGCCCATGTCGTCTGGTGGATCATGCGGGAGTTCTTCTTGCATGGCATGGACCCGGAGTACGAGAACAGAGCAACTGCATACATCCTGAAAGCCCGCAATGACCGAACAGGTGTTGTGCGTTTCGGTTTTGACGACAAGACTGTGCTGTTTACAAACGATTCATGGCATCCGAAGCCGAAAACCGGGAAAAACGGACGGATGAGGGGTACGGACGACGATGATGCTCAATAAAACCATCGCTGCTGCTAATAGGGGGCCGCTGGACGCGACGTACGCGGCGGATAGGGGTAAGGGTGCTGCCACACCAGAAGAAGCCCGCAAATTGACAGCAAACGTCAAAGAGCGATTCCAAGAGATAGGCATTCAGTGGCTGGAGCTTGGCGGCATGGTTAGGGCTTGCCTAGATCGCCGAGTACCAGAGGTACTGGGTATTACCACCCTCGATTGGATGAAGCTGTGCTTCGATAAGAGCGTTCCCAAGATATACAGATCGCTGCGAATTGTTAGTGCGCTTGATGGTGTTCCGCTCGAAACGCTGAAAGAAATTTCCGAGGGCAACGCGTACGAGCTATCGCGCCTGCCAGCGGAAAAGCGCAAGTCCGGCACATGGCTCGGCTTGGCCGAGAACACGCCCAATGAGGCCTTCAAGGCAATGGTGGACGAGGCCCTAGGACAGAAGAGCTCTCTAACCAAGCCGGAAGGATGGACGGAATTTCGGCTTCGCGGTCCCGACTCGATGATCCAGTCCATGCAGCGGGCAGAACAGAAAGTATGCGCGATGTTGCACATTGACGATGACGCGAGATGGAAGGCATGGGAGGCCATCGCGGCGCTGATTGAAACGACGCCGGAAGAGCATTTGGTTGTCGAGATGGAGGGCGAAGACAGTGGCGGACAGGCGTGACTACGATACATTCTGCCGCGAGCTGGCTGCTGCGCTTGATCGCGACGTGTCAGAGACGCGTATCGCCATCAGGCGTGCCATGCAAGCCGTGCGGGAGACTACACAAATGGGGAGGAAACATGGCCCGCGAAAATCAACTCGATATCAAGGAATTGGGGGGCGACAAATTCCAGATCGAGTTTCCTTTCAACCAAGACTACATAGACTTCATCAAGTGGAGAGTTCCGGCGGCGGACCGGAGATACGACGAGGCAACGAAGACTTGGCTGATCCGGGGAGAGCGCTATATTGGGCCGCTGGAGAGCGTGGGAATGCAGAGGTTCCGCCACGTGACGAGGATATTTTGGCGGGGAAGCTCACTGGTAATTCGCAATGCGAGAACGGGAACGGAGAGCATTCAGGGAGCGCTGTTCTAAACCTTAGAATCCGCGATGAGCGTCTCCCGGCGCCGTATCCCGGCTGCTGGATAAAGCGAGAGTGGGTAAGGGAGTACAAGAGGGTGTATATGCGGATCCAAAGGGAAAGGGAAGCTTGTGCATACGAGACCACACAGGCGTGACGCTAGCGCAACCCGCATGGCGAATTTCTTGAGCCGCCATAGCTATGTGAGCACTCGCATACATCCGGGCACGGAAGCTCAGCAATGCGAGTATTTGGCTGGGAAAGACTGCGAAGCGCGAAGGAAGCAGGTTTTCAGGCGAGACCTGATGCGCTGCGTTGTTTGCGGGCAGCCCGTGAATCCCAGACTGCCTGAATGGCACAACGAAGCTGCCCATCTAGCGCATGGTGGCCACACAAAGGCGCAGCGCTGCTGGTGCCCGCAGAATCTATCCCTGAAGCATAAGCGCTGCCATTCCGAAAGTGACCATCACGGGAGGCTTGGATGAGCCCCGTAGAGCGAAGCATGAAGCATCTGCGCGGCGCGGGCTGGACGGTTTGCGTAGTAGAAAGATTCAATCGTTTCGCGTGCGTGCGCCAAGATGCTTTCGGCTTTGGCGATCTATTAGCCGTGCGTGCTGGCCAGATCGCGCTGATCCAGACGACCACGGCAAGCAATATGGCGGCTCGGAGAAAAAAGATTCTCAGCCTTGACGGCTACGGCGCGTGGAAGGCGGGAAACGGACTCTGCATACTTCACGGCTGGCGAGCTGCGAAGCGTGGCCGCCGTAAGGTGTGGGAGGTTAGAGAAGAATTGCTGTAACGAGAGGAGAGTGGGCATGAAGTGGGCACTGTGGGCACTGATGATATGGACAGCAGGGACAATAGCCACCTCAAGCATGATCAATGGCATATCCGTAGAGAAGACCATTGCCAGAGACAGCGGCAACACGGTGGCTCTTCTGATCAAAAACGACACAAAAGAACACGTGAAGGTGATCGAAGCACGGGCGTGTGACGACTGGAAGTCATGCGAGACAGTCTACGTGAAGGGTGATTTCCGGCCAGGCACGCGGAGTTGGTCGGAGGATTTTGACCTGAAGGAATCCACGCGCCTTCTGGTGTTAGTGCGCGCGACGCCGCACAACGCGTTCGTCCGCAACCGCTACATCATCGCC
>Ga0070738_10001669_pt1 | contig 41799 bp, 40 predicted proteins | sample Coa_R2_2_FD_66446 | JGI IMG/M metagenome (GOLD analysis project Ga0070738, IMG submission 66446) | Surface soil microbial communities from Centralia Pennsylvania, which are recovering from an underground coalmine fire - Coalmine... | ecosystem: Environmental > Terrestrial > Soil > Unclassified ...
GCGCGCATTGAGATAGCGGCGCCGCTCTTCCGTATCGGCGAAAGTGACCAGGATCTGGCCGGCCGTGAGCCCGCAGTTCCCCAGCGCCTCGGCCCATGTGCGCGCCAGCGCAATCTGGCCGACGGCCGCAGCGGCCTGGCTGTCTTCCAGTTTCAAGCTGCCTTTCGGCAGGCCAAGCACGCTGCGCCCGAGCGCCACCGCACCGGAGGAAACCACCAGAACGTCGGCGCCATCCTGGTGCAGGCCTGCCATATCGCCGGCGAGAGTTGCGAGCCAGTCGCGCTTCACGGCACCTTGCTGGGGATCGACAAGCAGCGAGGAGCCGACCTTGATCATGATGCGGCGGAACTGCGCGAGCTGCGGGAGGGCAGGGCGCTGAGCCTTACTCACGCGTGCCACTCCGCCTCGCGTTGGTCTTCGCGCGCCGCATCGATCACGCTCAGCAGCGCGCGCAGAACATCATCGATATTCTGCCCCGTCACGGCGGAGACGGCGCGTGGCCTGCGCTTGGCGGCGCGTTGCAGCCGCGCCATTTGCGTCTTCAGGGTTTCGGGGTCGATGCTGTCGATCTTGGAGAGCGCGACGATCTCCGGCTTTTCTTCGAGGTCGGCGCCATAGGCGGCAAGTTCCTGCCGTACGGTCTTATAAGCTTTGGCGACATCCTCCGAGCCCGCATCGACGAGATGCAAGAGCACCCGGCAGCGTTCGATATGGCCGAGAAAGCGGTCGCCCAGCCCCAAGCCTTCATGCGCGCCTTCGATCAGGCCGGGAATATCGGCGAGAACGAATTCGCGCCCGTCGATCGAGACGACGCCGAGCTGCGGATGGATCGTGGTGAACGGATAATCGGCGATTTTCGGCTTGGCGGCGGAAACCGCCGCGAGCAAGGTCGACTTGCCGGCATTGGGCAGGCCGACGAGGCCGGCGTCGGCAATGAGCTTCAGGCGCAGAATGATCGTGCGCTCTTGCGCCGGTTCGCCCGGATTGGCGCGGCGCGGCGCCCGATTGGTTGACGTCTTGAAATGCGCATTGCCGAAACCGCCATTGCCGCCGCGCGCGAGGACCACGCGCTGGCCGACTTCGGTCAGATCGGCAAGGAGATGCTCGTCCTCGAAAATCTGGGTGCCGACCGGCACTTTGAGAATGGCGTCGGCCCCCTTGCCGCCGGCGCGGTTCTTTCCCATGCCGTGGCCGCCGGTCTTGGCCTTGAAATGCTGCTGGTAGCGGTAATCGACGAGCGTATTGAGCCCGTCGACGCAGAGCGCGACGACATCGCCGCCGCGCCCGCCGTCGCCGCCGTCCGGTCCGCCGAATTCGATGAATTTCTCGCGGCGGAACGAGACGCATCCGGCGCCGCCGGCGCCGGATTTGATCATTACTCTCGCCTCGTCGAGGAATTTCATTTCGGATTATCGATCAGTCGCGCACGGTCATACTAGCCGCGTTGTCTTTTCGACCGAAAGCGCGATCCTGGTCAATAATCATGCAATTCGCCGGTGCGATCGGCAACCGGGGCTGCGAGAATGGCATCGGCCTCGTCGCGGCGCTGGTGCGCCATCGGCGGCAGGGGGCGCAATTTGGCGCTGTGCCGCCAGTCGGCGCGCTCGAGCCGGAACCGGTCGCATGGATGCATGCCACCGCGCGCGCCCAGCCAATCGAGCCCCGTATCGAGGAAGGCGAAGCCCGCTTTCTCCAGCACGCGGCGGGAGGCCGGGTTGTTCACGCGCGAATTGGCGAGGATCCGCAGGACGGGGGTCAGCGCAAAGACCGTGTCGATCATCATCCGCACGGCTTCCGTCGCATAGCCCTTGCCCCACATCTCGGGAGCGAGCGCATAACCGATCTCGACTTCGCTCTCGCCATTGGCAATGGCCGAAACCAGGCCGAAGACCGGCCGGACCGCCGACTTGCGGGTGATCGCAAGGTGGAGGGCCTTGCCTTCCGCATTCTCCGCCCGGGCCCTGAAGATGAAACGGTCGGCCTCCTTGGCGGGATAGGGGTGCGGAATATTGGCCGTCATTTGCGCCACTTCGGGCAGCGAGGCAAAGGCGGTGACCGCCGCCGAGTCGGAGGCGCGCGGCCAGCGCAGCCACAGCCGCTTGGTTTCCAGACGGAAGACATCGTCTCGGGTCAAATCCGGGAACATGTTGAGGCTCCGGTCCCTGGACCTTCGGTCCAAATAAAAAGGGAAGATGGTCTCCCATCTCCCCTATCAAAAACCCTGCCGGGGTTTTCGGGACTGGGCCTCGTCGGACCGTCCACCGGGTTCATGGGAGCCGGTGGGGTCCGTACGAACTCCCACCGCTATTCAGCGCCGGCTCGTTGAGCCGGAATAACCGATACGATCGGGCGACAGCTCGGGGCCGATTTGAACTCGACCGTGCCGTCGACGAGCGCAAAGAGGGTGTGATCCTTGCCCATGCCGACATTGGCGCCCGCGTGCCATTTGGTGCCGCGTTGGCGCACGATGATGTTGCCGCCGACGACAGATTCGCCGCCGAACTTCTTCACGCCGAGACGACGGCCTTCCGAATCGCGGCCATTGCGGGACGAACCGCCCGCTTTTTTATGCGCCATTTCCAGGCTCCGAACGTGTCAGCTCCGCGCCGGTTTGGCAGCGGAGCCCAATTTTCCCCAATCTAATCCGATTCCGGTTCCCCCGGAAGCTTTATCGGGCCGGTCGGCCCTAATTTCTAGCCCTGGGCGGCTGAAACCTCTGTGATTTTCACCAAAGTGAGGTCCTGCCGGTGTCCGCGCTTGCGCTTTGAATTCTGCCGGCGCCTTTTTTTGAAGGCATGGACCTTGGGCCCGCGCTTGTGATCGACGATCGTGCCCTTCACCTCAACGCCCTCGAGGAAGGGCGCGCCGAACTTTGCCGCCTCGCCATCCACCAGCATCAGCACATTCTCGAAAGTCACGGAATCGCCCGGCTGGCCGGGCAGGGTCATAACCGTGATCACGTCGTCGGCGGCGACACTATATTGCTTACCGCCGGTCTTGATGACTGCGAACATCCCACCCTCGGCTCGGAGAAGGGGCGAGCCAATCCCGTCGATCGCCCGCAACCGCTTGAATTCAATGAAAAAGCGCGGCGAGAGCCGCGCGCTTTCCTCTAGAGTTAGCGAGGCTCGCGCCCTCTGTCAACCTTAGGTCCTTGTCGAATCTGCCCAATTTGGGCCATCATCGCGAGGCTTCGTCTTAACAAATTTTGAGCATCGGCCCCGGCGGAGAGCCTCGGCTTCTCACATCGGGCGCATGAAATGTACTGCGCAGCAAGGCAGTTGGCTTAAGGGGGCCGAAAGGCCTCCGCCATACGAGGGGAACTTGTCTGGCGTATGCAGACGCTCAGCGCCTATGGTCGCACGCAATTTTCGGCTCTCGCCGATCTAGGGCTTGAACCCGCGATCGAGACGACCGATCGCCCGCAGCCGATGGACCGGCGCCGCGTTTCGCTGCGCTGGCTCTTCGGCACCATCCTGACGGGGCTTGCGGGCTTGGCGCTCATCGGCGCTGCGACTTATGCGGCCCTCGACCATGAATCGAATTTCGCCGAGGCGCCGATGCCGGCTCTGCCGGTTAAAAAAGACGGGGCGTCGGGCATCAATCCGCATAAGGGCGATCGGCTGGTCAAATCGATCGATATCGTAGCCGACAAACAGACCTTCAAATCTCCGATCACGATCAAGATCGGCAATAAGGAAATCGTCAAAACCCATTCTTTCACGCATATCGAAACGAATTTATTGACAGCCAGCGCCGGCTTTGGCGACGAAGTGCCTCCCTTCAATCCGCTGAAACTGCTTGCCGACGCGCGCAATCCGATCGATGCGCCGCCGGAGCCCGAGCAGGACGATTCCGACGTGTTCTGGTCGACGCGCGATCTGCCGGTGCAGAACCTCTCGCAGCAGGCGGTGCTCTCGCCGGAGGAGGTCGAGGCGCAGGTTGCCGAGCACATCAAGAATGCGCTTGCCGCCGGCGACGAGCCTTTCACGCTTCCGCCGCAGCTGCTGCTGATGCGCACGAGCCGCGCCAATCCGCTCGGCGCCCTCGCTTATGCCAATCCGAACGATCCGATCACCACGGCGCCCTTCACGCAGATCGAAGTGCGAATGGTGCCCGAGAACGTCACGGTCGTGCCGCGCAGTCCTGCGGTGCAGCCGACGCAGATGGAAGAGCGCCTCGTCGTGATCCATCACGGTGAGACGCTCGAAGAGGTGTTGCGGGCCGCGGGCGTCAGCGACGAAAGCATTGCGAATATCGTCACCGCCTTCGCGCCCAAGCGCGGCGAACCGGCCGTTGCGGAGGGCCGCCGCGTGAAACTGCTCATGGCCGATCTCGACGGCTCCGGCAAGAATATGTCGCTTGCCCGAATTTCGGTTTACAACGACGAAACTCTGGAGACGACCGTCGCGCTCACGGATAACGGCGATTATGTCCGCGTCGAGGACAATGAGGACGAGGCGAAGAGCAGCACGGAGGACAATGATCAGGACAGCGGCGGAATGGAGCTCTACCAGTCGTTCTACGAGACGGCATTGAAGCAGGAGATCCCGCGTCCGGTCATCGACGATCTCGTCCGCATCTTCGCCAATGACGTCGACTTCCAGGGGCCGGTCTCGAGCGGCGATTCATTCGAGGCGCTTTACGACGATGGGGAACCGGGCGAGCACCGCAACGAACTCCTCTATGCCGCCATGGTGGTCCATAACCAGGCCTACCGCTATTATCGCTTCAGGACTCCGGACGACTCGCTCGTCGATTATTATGACGAGAACGGCAAATCCTCGCGGAAATTCCTGATCCGCACGCCGATCATCGGCGCCAAGATGACCTCGCCCTTCGGCATGCGTTTCCACCCGATCCTCGGCTATACGCGGCTGCACACGGGCGTCGATTGGGCGGCGCCGATCGGCTCGCCGGTCTTTGCGGCAGGCAATGGCACGATCACTTCGGCGGGCTGGGATTCGGGCTACGGAAGGCGGATCGAGATTCAGCATGCCAATGGGTATGAGACGACCTACAATCATCTCTCGGCCTTCGCCCGCGGCATCCGAGATGGCGCGCAGGTCAAGCAGGGTCAGGTCATCGGCTATCTCGGAGAGACCGGGCTCGCCACCGGCCCGCATCTCCATTACGAAGTTCTCGTGAACGGGCATTTCGTCGACCCCATGCGGGTGAAGCTCGCGCGTACACGAGAATTCGACGGAAAGATGTTGACGGAGTTCAAACGCGAGCGCGATCGCATCGACGCGCTGGTGGCACGGGCGCCGAACAGCACGTCCATCATAGCCTTGCGGCAAGACCGGTGACCCGCCTCAGCCGGGAGGGGCGAATGTGCGGAGCCGGCGGCACGTCAGCCCGGCAATGCGATGAACGCGCATCCCCGGCTTCACCATATTCGGCGCGAGGATATTCCGTGCGCCGGGTAAGGTGTTATAAGGCCGATCATGGCTCGTAATCCTAGACCTTTGAAGCAGCAGGCCCCGGCGAAATCTGCGGCGCAAGCGCCCAGTTCGGCGCCGGAGCCGGAATTGGGGCTTAACAAGATGAAGCCAACATTGATCATGGTCGGCGCAGACAAGGGCGGGGTCGGTAAGACCACGGTCGCCCGCGCCCTTCTTGACTATTTCGCCAGTAATAATGTGATCGCGCGCGCTTTCGATACCGAATTTCCGCGCGGCACGTTGCATCGTTTTCATCCGGAGATCACCGAGGTCGTGGACATTACGCAGACCCCGGATCAGATGCGCATTCTCGACACGCTGAATACGTCGCAAGTCAAGGTTTCCGTCATCGACACACGCGCCGGCGCTTTGACGACGAGCCTCGAAGCCTTGCGTGAGGTCGGCTTTCTCGATGCGGCGAGAGCGGGCGATTTCAACTTCATGCTGTTTCACGTGCTCGGGCCCTCGATCGCTTCGCTCGGCGAGATCGCCGAAACGACGCCCTTCGTTTCCGATGCGCATTACTTCCTGGTGAAGAATTACATCAACGATGCGACGTTCTTCGATTGGGATCCGACCACCGCGCAAACCTATTTCGGCAAGGCGCGAAACGCCAGCGAAGTCGTCATTCCCAAGCTCAATGCTATGGCTTACGAACAGGTCGACCTCGCGGGTACGCCTTGGTCCACCTTCGTCGCAAACCGAACGGCGGCCGGGGAGCCCGCACAACATTCCTTTACTCTGCGCGGATACGTGCGCACATGGCAGAACAGAAACGCCGAGGAGTTCAAACGAATTCGCCTCCTCGATTTCGTCAACGGCCGGATTTGAGCCGAGCCATCGGCTTCGCTCGGCGCCCGTTCGGCCCGAAGAGCCGGTCTAGAGGCGCCGGCAGGGCTCTTGCGAGATGAGAAGCCGGACGCTGGCCTTCATCGTCTGTTCGCCTACCGGGCGTGTGGGCAATACGATCCTGGCGCGCCTGCTCGCCGATTATTTCCTGCTGAGCGGACGCAGCTTCGTCGGTTTCGATACGGACGCGCACGAGCCGGGCTTTGCGGCGCGCTTTCCGGACGAGGTCGTCGTCTCCGACCTCACGACGATCCAAGGCCAGATGGGGCTGATCGATCCGCTGCTTGTGGCTGACGGCGTGCCGAAGATCGTCGATCTTTGGCATCGGTCATTCGACGGTTTCTTCACGCTCCTCGAGCATACGGATTTCATGGCCGAAGCGCGAGGACAGGGGATCGAACCGGTGCTTCTCTATCTGGCCGACGGTTCGCCGCGCTCGATCGATGCGGCCGGCCGGCTCGCCGATCGTTATCCCGATCTGCAAATCATCCTCGTCGGCAACGACGGCACCGTGCCGGGTCTCGAGAGCCGCGCGCAATTTTATCATTATCCGCAGACGCGCACGTTCAAGATCGCGGCGCTCGACCCGGTATTGCGCCAGACGATCGATGAGCGGGGATTTTCCTTGTCCCGCTTCATGATGATGCCGCCGACCCATATGTCGATCGTCGTGCGCGCCGGCCTCAGAGAATGGCTGTGGCGGATCTTCTCGCAATTCAAAAGCTTCGAACTGCGGATGACGCTCGAGGAGACGGAGCACCTCGGGTAGGGCACTCGATGCATGAGCTCAGCCTGGAACTTCTCGGCACCGAGGCGGCCGCCGCCCATGTCGAAGACTGGCGCCGGCTCGCCGCTCTCTCGCTCGAGCCGAACGTCTTTCTCGATCCCTCCTTTGCTCTCCCGGCCGCGCAATATCTCGGAAGGACGCCGCAATTTCTTTTTGTCCGGTCGGCGTCCCGCCTCGTCGGGCTCTGTCCGCTGATCGCGCCGGCCCGCTTCGCGCCCTGGCAGATCGGGGTCTGGACGCACGAGCAGGCCCCGCTCGGCACGCCGCTCATCGATCCGCAGCACGCGGCGCAAGCGCTCGCGGCGATCTTTTCCTTTTGCAGGGATCATTGGCCGAATGCCACGGCGCTCTTCATCCCAGCCCTTCCACGAGATGGGTCCGTCGCGCGGCTCTTGCTTGCGCAAGCCGAGGCGGAGGGCCGCCGCGTGCGCGCGTTCAACGTTCACGAACGTGCCATGCTCACGACAGGGAAAATGGACGTTGCCCGATCGCTCGGATCGAAGCGGCGAAAGAACATCGAGGCAGCACGCCGCAAGCTGCGCGCCATGGGCGAGCTCGCCTTCCGGCTCTCCGGCGAGGGCGCGGAAATCGGCAAGGAAATCGGCAAGGAATTCGAAGAATTCTTCGCCCTCGAATCAAAGGGCTGGAAGGGCCGGCGCGGCACAGCTCTCCTCAAATCCGCGGGGCGGGCGGCCTTTGCCCGCGCAGCGCTCGGCGCGCTTGCGGCCGAAGGCAAATGCCGGATCGCGCGGCTCGATTGCGGCGGCGCGCCGATCGCCATGGGCCTCGTCCTGCAGAGCGGAAGGCAGGCCTATTTCTGGAAGATCGCGTATGATGAATCCTACGCGGCTTTCTCGCCCGGCGTTCTTCTGACGCTGGAGCTGAGCCAAGGGCTCAATGAGGATACGAGCGTCGCTCGCGTCGATTCCTGCGCGAGCCCCGACCATCCGATGATCGATCATCTCTGGCGGGAACGTCTGGCGCTCGCCGATTTCCTTGTCGAACTTGCGCCGGAGAGCCGTGGCTTTTCCGCCGCCGCGGGCGTCCAATGGCTGCGGTATGAGATGCGCGGCCGCGCGAAAGCGGCGCTCCGGCGGTTGCGGCAAATGAAGAGCGCGATTTTGAAACGCAAAACCTGAGCGGATGAGCCGGGCAGGGCGCATCCGGATAGCCGATCCGGATGCGTCAGGAATCAGATCACGTAGGACTTCAGCGGCGCAAATCCGTTGAAGCCCACGGAGGAATAGGTCGTCGTATAGGCGCCCGTCCCTTCGATCAGCACTTTCGAGCCGATTTCGAGGCTGATCGGCAACGGATAGGGCTCCTTCTCGTAGAGCACGTCGACCGAATCGCAGGAGGGACCTGCGATGACACAGGGCTCCATCGGATCGCCGTCGAAGGGCGTGCGAATGGGGTAGCGAATCATCTCGTCCATGGTCTCGGCCAGCCCGTTGAACTTGCCGATATCGAGATAGACCCAGCGGACCTTCTCGCCTTCCGACTTCTGCGAGATCAGCACGACCTCGGCCTCGATCACGCCGGCATTGCCGACAAGTCCACGGCCCGGCTCGATGATCGTCTCCGGAATCCGGTTGCCGAAGTGCTTGCGCAGCGCCCGGAAGATCGCCTGCCCGTAGGTCTTCACCGCCGGGACATCCTTTAGGTATTTGGCCGGGAAGCCGCCGCCGAGGTTGACCATCTGCAGGCCGATGCCGCGCTCGGCGAGGTCGCGGAAAACCGCTGACGCCGCCTTGAGCGCATTGTCCCAGCTCTTCGGGTTGCGCTGCTGCGAGCCCACGTGGAACGAGAGCCCATAGGCCACGAGCCCGAGCCGATGCGCGAGCTCGAGGACTTTCACGGCCATAGCCGGCTCGCAGCCGAATTTGCGCGACAGCGGCCATTCCGCCCCATTGTTGCTGCAGAGGATGCGGCAGAACACGCGAGAGCCCGGCGCCACGCGCGCGATCTTCTCGACTTCCGCTTCGCAATCGACCGCGAAGAGGCGCACGCCGAGCTCATAGGCTCGCGCAATGTCGCGCTCCTTCTTGATCGTGTTGCCGTAGCTGACGCGCTCGGGCCCGGCGCCCGCGGCGAGCACCTGCTCGATCTCGCCGACCGATGCGGTGTCGAAAGAGGAGCCGAGCCCCACCAGGAGATCGAGCACCTGGCGGTCGGGATTGGCCTTGACCGCATAATAGACGCGCGTGTCTGGCAGCGCCTTGGCGAAGGCGAGATAATTGTCGCGGACGACGTCGAGGTCGACGACAAGGCACGGGCCGTCGTCGCGTCGATTGCGGAGGAATTCGAGGATACGATCGGTCATCGCGGCATCCCTTCGAAGGCGCGGCGTTACCCGCGCAAAACGAACCAGCTTCGGGGTGATGACGCTGCGCTTTTTCGGCGCGTTGTGGAGACGCCGCCGTTTCAGTTTTGCGCCATCGGCGACCGCGTCCGCCACTTTCGTGGCTGCTGCGGCCAGATGCTGCGCCGTTGGCTATGCTTGGCCGCGCGGCAACGTGCCGTTCGAACCATTCATGGCCTTCGCTTGGAATGGGATGGACTCCCGTTCCGCACGCCCGGCAAGAAAGACAAGCCTCTTCGGTACGCCAGGTTTGGAAACTGGCAGAGACGAAAAAGCCCGGTCCGTCGTTGCTTTAAGTCGCGTCCCCCGTTTGGCGGGGTTCGCCGGTTCGCCTCCGGCTGTCGATCTTTACGGGCGGTTAACCGGCCTCTTGTCCGGATCCCCGCCCACCGACACGCGACCACAGGCACGTGCGAAAATGGGCAAATGCAAAATACGAATTCTCGCGGATATTACAAGGGGCTTTTTTGGGGAATCGTAACCGCGACGGTGCGGGCATCGCTGTTCTGCCGCATCTTGGGCGCACCACTTGCCGGTTTTGCAAAAGCCGACTAGCAAATTTTGCCCCCAAGCGACGCAGCAATCTCATGGCTGAACTCACTCGTCGTAAGCTCGCCGAATATTTTTGTCTGCTCGCCAATCCGCTCGCCGTGAGAGGCAGCATTGCTGCCGGTGGCCTCAGCCTCGGCGCCGAGCGGCTCGCCGCGCAAGACGCGCCGCCCGCCGAGCCGCCGCGATTCGGCTTTCACGACGTCGTGCGGCGGGCGCAGGATCTCGCGGCGGCTGCCTTCGATCCGACTCCTCCGGCTCTGCCGGATCCTTTGAAGCGATTCGATTTCGATACCTGGCGCGATATCCGCTTCCGGCCGGACAAGGCTTTCCTCAATTTTCCGGGCAGCCTTTTCCGGCTGCAATTGTTCCATCTCGGTCATCTTTTTTTGCGCCCGGTAACGGTCAACATCGTCCGCGATGGCATTCCGACACCCGTCCCCTATACCACCGACCTCTTCGATTTCGGCCATACCAAAGCCGTGGCGAACCTGCCGGTCAATCTCGGCTTTGCCGGCTTTCGTCTGCATTTTCCGCTGAACAATCCGACCGTCTTCGACGAGGTGATCGCCTTTCTCGGCGTGAGCTATTTCCGCTTTCTCGGCCGCCACCAGCGCTACGGGCTCTCGGCGCGCGGCCTCGCGGTCAATGCCGGTACGACGCAAGAGGAATTTCCTTTCTTCCGCGAGTTCTGGATCGAGACGCCGCAGGCCAATGCCGAGCACGCGACGATCTACGCGCTCCTCGACGGCGCGGCAGCGACCGGCGCCTATAAGTTCGATCTTTATCCCGGCGTCGATTCTGTCGTGGAAGTGACCGCGACGCTCTTTCCGCGCAAGACGGACGTGAAGTTCGGGCTCGCGCCGCTGACCTCCATGTTCTTCATCGGCGAGAACGACCATCGCTTCAACGAGGATTTCCGCCGCGAACTGCACGATTCCGACGGGCTGCTCGTCAATACCGGAACGGGAGAATGGATTTGGCGCCCGTTGCGAAATCCGGACCGTCTCGAGGTCTCGGCCTTCATCGATCATCAGATCCGCGGTTTCGGCCTTCTCCAGCGTGACCGCGATTTCGATCATTACCAGGATCTCGACCTCGCCTATGAGCTGCGGCCGAGTTATTTCGTCGAGCCGCATGGAAGCTGGGGCGAGGGCCACGTGGAACTCGTCGAATTCGCGACCACGGACGAGGCCAACGACAATATCGTTGTCTCCTTCGTTCCGAAGGACGCGCCGGAACAAGGCCATAATTTCGGCTACCGGATCGTTTCGAGCCTGGCCCTCGAAAATGTTTCGCCGAACGGACGGGTGGTCGGCACTTACCAGACCGCCGCGAAAGCGCTTGGGTCGCCGGAGCCCGTCCCTCCCGGGTCGCACCGCTTCATCATCGATTTCGCCGGCGGGGACCTCGCCTTCTACGCGCAAAATCCCAACCTGGTGGAAGTCGTGGCGAGCGCGAGCCAGGGCAAGATCCTGCGCTCATGGCTCGTCTATAATCCGCACGTCAACGGATTTCGTGCCACGATCGACCTGCAGCTCGTCCAGGGCCAATCCGCGGATCTGCGGGCGTTTCTGCGCGCCGGCACCAAGGCTCTGACCGAGACTTGGACCTATCCCTGGCACGCGAGTTAGCCCGGGGTTCGCTCGGCCTATTCTGCTGCCATTTCCGCCAGTTTGCGGATCGTGTTCATGTTGCGGGCCGTTCCCGACTCGGCGCCGGGGATGCGCAACTTCGATCTTCCCATGCCATGGCCATAAAGCACGTAAATTTCCCGCTGACCGAGGCGGATCTCTTCGTCCTCGGCCCGACCCGTCACGCGATCGATGAGGTCGGGAGGCGGCGAAGCGTCCAAGAAGATCGCCGCCACGCGATCACCCGGCGCGTCGGGGAAAGGATTATCCGCGACAACTTGTGCCAATTCCGCCGCGGTGCGCACGGCGACGCCGACAGGCTTTCCGGCATGCCGATGCAATTGCCGTTCGAGCACTTGCTTGACCTCTTGCGCGCTCTTCCCGCTCTCAAAGAGGACATTGCCGCTGGCGATGTAAGTGCGGACAGAGCGGAAATTCGCAGCCTCGCAAAGCGCGCGCAAGTCCAGCATCGACAATTTGCCCGTGCCGCCGACATTGACCGCGCGGAGCAGAGCGACGAACGAACTCATCGAAACGGTCTCAATCCTGATCGGGACTGCTGCCGAGCCTTGCCAGGTCGAAGGCCTCGACGTCCTGCAGCAATTCGATGAAGGCCGTCGCGCCATAATCGGCGCAAGCCTCGCCCTTTTCGGCGCTCGCGGCTGCCGCATTGCCCACGGCGCCCGAAGGATTGAGGTCCTGCGCCATCCAGCCGAATCCGGTCGGCCGCCCGGTGCGCAGCCAAGTGAAATTGGCTTCGATCGCCGCGCTCTTCGAGACGAAATTATCGAGGGCATTGCGGCGCACGAGATCGGGGCGGAAGGTCAGCATCAGCGAGGTCTCGACGTCGCCGGCATGAATTCCGTGTGCCTGTTCCTCTTCCGAGAAAAGGCCGTCCGGATAGCCGAACCTGTGCCATGTCGCGAGCACCACGAGCATGTCGAGCCGGGCGCGCAGATCATGCGCCACCATGTCGATGAGCGGCACATTGCCGCCATGCGAATTCAAAAGGACGAGCTTGCGGCAGCCGGCGCGCTCGACGCATTCACCGATCTCGGTGAGCACATTCATGAGGCTCGTCGCGGAGAGGCTCAACGTGCCGGGAAAATCGGAATGTTCGACCGAGACGCCGATCGTCTGAATCGGAAGGAAGAGAACCGGCAGGCCTTCCGGCAGGCGCGCCACGACACGCTCGACATAGCCTTGCATGAGGAAGAGGTCGACGCCCAGCGGCAAATGCGGCCCGTGCTGCTCGACGGCGGCGACAGGCAGGACGGCGATTGCCTCTTCCATGTCGGCGCTCTGGAAATCCTTCCAGCTCATTTCGGCCCAAAAACGCGTCGGCAGCATGGCTCTTCCCGGAATTCGCTCGAGCGTAGGGCTTCGCGCCGAGGCCTTCAAGGCTGGCGCCTTTTCATCGGCGCGAAACGCCGGTGGTTCTGAGCATGAACTATCGGAAGAACGCGGGTGCGAAGCAGCCGGGTGGCGGTTCTAAAAATGACAAGTCCGTCGCCCTGTAATCGCTCATCCGCCCTTTCTGGCACGAAAGCGCGGACATTCATTGAGATTTAACTTCTTCGGCCGTTGATAATTCGAACATTCCGCTCCGAATCCGAGAGCCCCAGTCGAAGCTCAAGGAGGAGAACATGGGGAGCCGCCGGACCCGATTTGCGTCGTTGAGCCTTTCGGGCGTCGCTTTCGTCGCCTTGGCGGGGGGCGCCTTCGCGGCCGTTTCGCCGAGCCCGGGTGGGTTCAAGCCCATGGATATCGAGGCGCCCGGCTTTACCGTCGTCGACGTCTCGACATCGAAGGACCCGAAGGTCCAGAAAGACCAGAAGAGCGAGAGCGCGAGTTCCCCCGATCCTGCACCCGCCGCCTTGAAACCGGGCGAAATCGCCGGACGCTATTCGCTCGAGCGCGAAGCGGGAAAAGATGCGGGCTGCCTTTTGATTTTAGGCCAGCAGAAGGCGCATGGATCTCAAAAAGCGTCTTTGGCGCCCGGCTGCAAGGATCAGGGCATCATGATCTTCGATCCCGTCGGCTGGCAGCTCGTCGACGGAAGGCTCGTGCTGACCGCCCGCCGCGGCCATCTCGCCCATTTCGACCGGCAGCCGGACGGCACCTGGTCGAAAGATCCGCATGAAGGCAAGCCGCTCGTCTTGAAGAAGATTTAGGCCAGCAAACGTGAGAGATCGCGGCCGCAAACTTGCGAAGCCGATCGCCCGGTGATACCCGCAGGACGGGACCGCTGATCATGATTACCCTGCATAAAGGCGACCTGCCGGACGGCATGAGTTTTGGCGACAGCGTCGCTATCGACACTGAAACGCTCGGGCTCGTTCTCAATCGCGACCGGCTTTGCCTCGTCCAGTTGTCGCGCGGCGACGGAACGGCCGAAATCGTGCAGATCGCCGCCGGCCAGAAACATGCCCCGAACCTCGAGCGGCTTCTCGCCGACCCGGGTGTCGTCAAGCTCTTCCATTACGCCCGATTCGATATTGCGATCCTTTACAAAACCTTCGGAGCTATGGCCTTCCCGCTCTACTGTACGAAGATCGCCTCGAAACTGACCAGAACCTACACCGATCGGCACGGATTGAAGGACCTCACTCGCGAGCTCTTGGGGGTCGAATTGTCGAAACAGCAGCAATCTTCCGACTGGGGGGCTGCCAATCTTTCGGAGGCTCAGCTTGCCTATGCTGCTTCCGATGTGCTGCACCTGCATGCGTTGCGCAACAAGCTCGATGCCATGTTGGCGCGCGAAGGGCGCGCCGAGCTCGCCGCCGCCTCCTTCGCCTTCCTGCCGATTCGGGCAAAGCTCGATCTGCTGGGATGGGGGGATTCGGACATTTTTTCGCACGAATGACGGCGCAGAATCACCTGTTTTTGTAGGAACTTGAGTAAATCGGCGGGTGCCGGCCCCAAGAGAGTGGCTCTCTCGCGCCAAACCGCTAGGATAGACCTTTAGCGCTCTCTGCTTGCGGTTGTCCTGGTTTTCGGAAAGCGGATAAGAAACGCGAATGACCGATGCACGAGCCCGCGGAGGCCCGGGAGCAAGCCTCGACCTGCCGGTCGGACGGCCGCAGCGCGCGATTCGCATCGCGAGATGGCATTCGATCTTCGTCCGTCATGTCCGGATCTTGATCATCGCCGGCTGCAGTCTCGCCATCATAGCGCTGGGGATCGTCGTCTTCTTCGACCCGTTCAAGCGCATTCCGCACAATCTCTCGGTCAGCCAAGTCGGTCTGCAAGGCTCGATCGTTACGCTTCAAGCGCCCTCGACCAAGGGCTTTCGGCAAAACGGTCAGCCTTTCGAGCTGACCAGCGTCTCCGGGACTCAGGACATTTTGAATCCGCACATCATCAAGCTCGTCGGCGTCAACGCCAAGATCGGAATGGACGATGCCTCGACCGCCAAAGTTACGGCGCGAACCGGCGTTTACGACAGTAGCGCGGACATCGTCTGGCTGCGCACCGACGTCAGGATCAGCAACGAGGATAGCGGCTACGATATGCATATGCGCAGCGCTACGGTCGATCTCAATTCCGGCGCGCTCCTCAGCGAGGAGCCGGTAACGGTCACGATGGACAGCGGCAGCACCATTACCGCCGATCGAATGGAGATCAGCGACAACGGTCACAAGGTCACGTTCCAAGGCCAGGTTCAATCGATCGTGCCTTCGAGCGGGTGGGACGACGAAGGCTCGGGCTCGCAGGAAGCGGCGCAATGACGGAAAAAATCCGTACGCCCGCCTCCGGCCTCGCGCTCATCTTCCTTTGCGGAATGCTCTGGTTGGTGCCGGCCGGCGGCCACGCCAAGTCCGGACCGAACAGCGACAATAGCAAGCCGATCAATATCAGCGCCGCGAAGCTCGATTATTACGACAAGCAGCGCAAGCTGATTTACAGCGGCAATGTCGTTGCCGTGCAGGGCGATATGACGATCAGGACGCCCTTCCTCGTCATCTATCTCTATCCGAAGCAATCGGGTCCCCATTCCGGCCCGCCGTCCACGACGGGCCAGATGCGGCGCATGGAGGCGTCGGGCCCCGTGACGCTGATTTCGAAGGACCAGGTCGCCACCGGCGATTCGGGAATCTACGAAAAGCCGGGAAATAAGGTGTATCTCAATGGTAACGTGAGTTTGACCCAGGGACCCGACGTGACCAAGGGCGATCACATCGTTTATGATATGAATACGCACCAGGCGGTCGTAACTGGCCACGTCCGGAGCATGTTCGTCCCCGACCAGGGCCCCGACGCGGCGAGCCCGAAAAGCTCGAACAATGAGGCGGGCACCGCGAAGGCGGAGCAGAATATTCAATGAGTGTGAGCGCTCACCGCGATTTTGGCTCGCGCAGCAAGCCGTTATCTGCCGTGGACAAAGGCCGCGGCATCGCGGGAGCATGGATGGATCGGTTGCGCGGCCTGTTCGGCCGCAAGCAGGCGCCGGCCCCGAGTGGCGGATGGCTCTTTGCCGAAACCGAAGAGGCCGATCCGCGCGGCGCGCTCGATCCCGAATGGCTGCCGCAGGACCTCGAAAACTGGCAGCAAGAGGTTGCGCAAGCTGCTGAGCGCCCTGAGCAGGCTGAGCAGGATGAACCCATTGCTCCGCAGGCTGACAATCCCCGCGGATCGCTGATCGCGCAAGGGCTCAGCAAAACCTATAAGGGGCGCAGAGTCATCAAGGATGTAAGCCTTCGGGTTCAGCGCGGCGAGGCGATCGGCCTGCTTGGCCCGAACGGCGCCGGCAAGACCACTTTGTTCTATATGATCACCGGACTGATCCGGCCGGATTCCGGCATAATCCTGCTCGATGATTACGAAGTCACGGGCCTGCCGATGTACCGGCGCGCGCGGCTCGGCATCGGCTATCTGCCGCAAGAGCCTTCGATCTTTCGTGGACTCAGCGTCGAGCAGAATATTCTCGCTGTGCTCGAAGTCACCCAGCCCGACAAGAAGAAGCGGCGGGAGGAGCTCGAATCGCTGCTCTCCGAATTCAAGATCACGCGGCTGCGGAAATTGCCGGCGATTGCGCTTTCCGGGGGCGAGCGGCGCCGCTGCGAGATCGCTCGCGCGCTCGCCGGCCATCCATCCTTTATGCTGCTCGACGAGCCTTTCGCCGGCATCGATCCCATTGCCATTGGCGAAATCCGCGTGCTCGTGCAACATCTCACGCGGCGCGGAATCGGCGTGCTGATCACCGATCATAATGTGCGCGAAACCCTCGATCTGATCGACCGCGGCTACATTATTCACGACGGCCAGGTCCTCACCGAAGGCACGCCGGACGAGATCATCGCCGATCCGCAGGTGCGCCGGCTCTATCTCGGCGAGAGCTTCAAGCTATAAGATCATAAGGATTGTCATTGCGAGCATGCGGGGCAATCTGCAGCTTATCGGCTCTAATCCTTGATTGCTTCCTCGCCCTCCGGGCTTCGGGCAACGACGACCTTCACGATCCGAAATATCTCTCAAAAACATCGCGATAAATGTCCGTCAGCGCTTCGAGATCGGCGATCGCGATGTGCTCGTCCACCATGTGCATCGTGGCGCCGACCGGGCCGAATTCGACGACCGGGCAATAAGCGCGGATGAAGCGCGCGTCAGAAGTCCCGCCCGAAGTCGAAAGCGCCGGTTTGCGGCCGGTGCGCGCTTCAATTGCTGCGCTAACAAGCTCGGTGAACTTGTCGGGCGTGCTGATGAAGGCCGCGGCATTGCATGGCTCGAACGTAAGGTCATAGCGCGCCGCCGCCGCCGCGCCCGCGCAGCGCCGTTCGATTTCGGCCGCGAGAGTGGAGGGCGTCCAAAGATCGTTGAACCTCACGTTGAACCATGCGCGTGCTTGCGCCGGAATGACGTTCGTCGCCGGATTGCCGACGTCAACCGAGGTGATCTCGAGGTTCGAGCGCTGGAAATGCGCGCTGCCCTGATCGAGCGGCGATGCGGTGAGCGCGTCGAGCAGACGAAGCAGATGCGGGATCGGATTATCGGCGCGCTGGGGATGGGCGACATGACCCTGTTTGCCACGGACGACGAGCTCCGCATTGAGAGAGCCGCGCCGGCCGATCTTGATCTGGTCGCCGAGCTGTTCGGCGCTCGTCGGCTCGCCCAGGAGACAATGATCGAAAATTTCGCCGCGCTCTTTCGCCCAGGCGAGAAGCCTGGCGGTGCCGTTGATGGCCGGGCCTTCTTCGTCGCCGGTGATGAGAAAGGCGATCGACCCCTTGAACTTCCGGCGGGTCTCGACGAAATGCACCGCTGCAGCGGCACAAGCGGCAACCGCCCCTTTCATATCGCTCGCGCCGCGTCCCCAGATCATGCCGTCCGCAGTCTCGCCGGAGAAAGGATCGAAGCGCCAAGAGCTGGCATCTCCCGGCGGCACGACATCGGTATGTCCGGCAAAGACGAGAACCGGCGCTTCGGTGCCGATGCGCGCGTAGAGATTATCGACATCCGCCGTGCCGGGTTGCGAAAAGCGCAGGTGATGCGTCGAAAATCCGGCACGCTTCAGGTACTCGCCGAGAACCGCGAGCGCTCCCCCCTCGTTCGGGGTGATCGAAGGGCAACGGATGAGCGCCTGACAGAGCTCGAGCGCCTGCATTTATCGAGCCTCTGCCCGGCGTGCATATAATCCGCCGAGCTCGACGACATTCCAAAGGATGATGGCAACGAGCACGAGGTCGGCGGCGAGCGGGATTAGATGCGGCAGGGCAGGGGCAACCCGCGGCTCGAGCCAATGCAAGGCGCCCGCAATCGAGGCAGCCAAAGGAAAGAGCCCCGCAAGCGCGGCGGGCCGGCCGGCATCGCGCCAGCGTTTGGCGCTGAGATTATAATGGCAGACGAGAATCATGATGATCGCAAAGCCATAGAAGAGCCGGTAGACATTGGCCAAGACGATCCAGAGCGTGAAGAGCGCCGTCGTATTGAGATCGTGGTCGGCATAGGGCTCGATCACATGCCAGGCGATGGTCAGCAGAGCGAAAACGCCGGCAAGCAAAGCCGTGCCACGCCACCAGGTCGGCGCATAGATCCGGCCGGCATCGGTGCGAAAAAGGAAAGAGAGGCGCGCGCGCTCCATCAATCCCTCAGAAGCTCGTTGATGGCCGTCTTAGCGCGGGTCTGAGCATCGACGGTCTTGACGATGACTGCGCAGGAGAGCGCCGGGCCGGGCTCTCCGTTGGGCAGCGGCTTGCCGGGCAAAGTGCCGGGCACGACCACCGAATAGGGCGGCACGTGGCCGACATGGATCTTGCCGGTCGCCCGGTCGATGATCTTGGTCGAGGAGGAAATGAAGGTTCCCATGGCCAGCACCGCGCCTTCGCCCACGACGACGCCTTCGACAATTTCCGAACGCGCGCCGATGAAGCAATTGTCTTCGATGATGGTCGGATTGGCCTGAAGGGGTTCGAGCACGCCGCCTATGCCGACGCCGCCCGAGAGATGCACATTCTTGCCGATCTGGGCGCAGGAGCCGACGGTCACCCAAGTATCGACCATCGTGCCCTCGCCGACATGCGCACCGAGATTGACGAAGGAGGGCATCAGGATCACGCCCGGCGCAATATAGGCGGAGCGGCGGACAATGGCTCCGGGCACGGCCCGCAGGCCCGCCTCGGCATAGTCTTTGCCGCCCCAGCCCTCGAACTTGAGCTCCATCTTATCCCACCAGAAGGAACCGCCGGGCCCGCCGGGAATGAGAGCCGAATCGTTCAGGCGGAACGAGAGCAGGATCGCCTTCTTGACCCATTGATTGACGCGCCAGCCTTCGCCTTTGGCTTTTTCGGCGATCCGCAATTTGCCTTCGTCGAGGCGCGCGAAGACCTCCTCGACGGCGACGCGCACGTCGCCCTGCGTCGTCGCATTGACCTTGCTGCGCTCTTCGAAAGCGGCGTCGATGATCTTTTCGAGGTCTTCGTGCATAGGCTCTCCAGCGACATTGAGTTTCATCCGCAAACGGACGATGTCAATGGCGACGCTCAGCTCGCCAGGCTTTCTTTCGCCGCAATGATTTCGGTGAGAAAGCCTGCGAGATCGCTGGTGACATAGTCGACATGCGGCATGATCTCGTCGCTCGGGATCTCGAAAGGTTCCCGATGATCCGGCTGGCCCGGCTTCGGCACGACGAGCACGGTGGTCATGCCCCGATCATGCGGGATGACCAGATTGCGGTCGAGGTCTTCGAACATCGCCGCGCTCTTCGGATCGACCGCATGCCTCTCGAAAAAGCGCTCATAGGTCTTGAGGCCCGGCTTCGGCAGGTGCTCGGCGGCTTCAATATCGAAGATATCGTCGAAGGCGAGGCCCAGGGCTTCGGCAGTGCGCAGCGCATGATCGCGCGAGCCATTGGTCAGAACGAGCTTGCGTCCGGGCAGGGCGGCAATCGCCTCGGCAAGCGCCAGGTCGGGCGTGAGCGAAGAGCGATCGATGTCGTGCACAAAGGCGAGGAATTCCGCCGCGCTGACCCCATGATCCTCCATGAGGCCGCGCAGCGTCGTGCCGTAATGCCGATAATAATATTTCTGCAAGGCGCGCGCGGATATCCCGTCGAGACCGAAGAGATGCATCATGAACAGGGTGATGCGGCGGTCGATCTTCGGCCAGAGGTCGCACTCCGGGGAATAGAGCGTATTGTCGAGATCGAAGACCCAAGTCTCGACGTGCGAGAAAGCGGCACGCAGAGAATTGCGTCCGCGCTCCGCGATGCCAAGGCTGCGGCTCGAACCTCGATCTATCGTCGGCTTCACGTTCACCGCGTAATCAGAGTTCCCGCGCCGTGGTCGGTCAAGAGCTCGATGAGCACGGCGTGCGGCAGCTTGCCGTCGAGAATGACGACGCCTTCGACGCCCTGCTCGAGCGCGTAAATACAAGTCTCGACTTTGGGGATCATGCCGCCGGTTATCGTGCCGTCGGCAATGAGCGCGCGGATTTCGTCCGTGCGCAGTTCCTTGATGAGATTGCCTTTCGCGTCGAGTACGCCCGGCACGTCGGTCAAAAAGAGCAGGCGCTTGGCGCCGAGCGCGCCGGCGATGGCGCCTGCAAACGTATCGGCATTTACGTTATAGGTTTCGCCGTCGCTGCTTTGCGCGATCGGCGCCAGAACCGGGATCAGCTCGCGTCCGAGCACCTGGTCGAGCACGGTGGTATCGACTTTGGCCGGCTCGCCGACGAAGCCGAGGTCGATCTCTTCCTCGATCCCGGTTTTGTCCGCTTCGGCCGTATAGACCACCTTGGTGGCGGTCACCATATTGCCGTCCTTGCCGCAGAGGCCGATGGCGCGGCCACCTTCTGCATTGATGTAGCCGACAATCTGCTTGTTGATCGAGCCGGCGAGCACCATTTCGACGATCTCGACGGTCGCGCGATCCGTGATGCGAAGGCCGCCGGAAAATTCCGATTTGATGCCGAGCTTGGCGAGCATAGCGCCGATCTGCGGCCCCCCGCCATGTACGACGACCGGATTGACGCCCGATTGTTCGAGCAGAACCATGTCCCGCGCAAACCGTCTTGCGACTTCCTCGTCGCCCATGGCGTGGCCGCCATATTTCACCACGACGATCGCATCGTCGTAATGCAACATGTGCGGCAGAGCCTGCATCAGGATCTCGGCCTGCTTCTGCGCGCTTTCCTGCGGGTTCTCGTTCATGACTTCCATCCGGCTCGGCGCCTTTTAGCGTCTCGGTGTGACAAGCTCAATGCGCGCCTTGTTGCCTCGTCTCGGCGAGCAGCCGGGCGATTGCGGCGCGAAGCTCTTCCATGCCTAGGCCATCCGTTGCGGAGGTGAGCAGAACCTGCGGAAAAGCGGCCGGCCGTTTGGCGAGCGCGGCCTCAGTCTCCCCGAGGCGGGCGGCGCGTTCGCTGGGGCGCAGGCAATCGCTCTTCGTGAGCACCACCTGATAGGAGACTGCTGCCTGATCGAGGCGGTCGAGCATTTCGAAGTCGACCGGCTTCAATCCATGCCGCGCGTCGACGAGGACGAAAACACGGTTAAGGCCGGCGCGCCCGCGCAGGTAATCTTGGATGAGCCGCGTCCAATTCTCGACCATGTCCTTCGGCGCGGCGGCATATCCATATCCCGGCATATCGACGATATGGAGCGTCGGCTCGCCTTGCAGGGCAAAGAAATTGAGCGCCTGCGTCCGGCCGGGCGTGCGCGACGTTTTAGCAAGCCCCTTGCGATTGGTCAGCGCATTGATGAGCGAGGACTTGCCGACGTTGGAGCGCCCGGCAAAGGCGATCTCGTGAGGGCCTTGCGGGGGCAAGAGCTCCGGCTCGGTGGCCGGTCCAACGAAGCTACATTCTCTGGCGAAGAGCTTGCGGCCCGCGTCGACGAAATCGATTTCGGCTCGATCGTTCATCCGGCCAACCGTCCGCGCTCACCCGCGGGCACCTGCCTGTTTCGGTTTCTTGCGAAACATATTGGCGAGATTGTCCCAGAGCTCGATCTTCACGCCGGCACGATGCATGATCAATGTCTGCTGCAGAACCGAGAGAAGATTGTTCCACGTCCAGTAGATCACGAGACCGGACGGGAACGAGCCGAGCATGAAGGTGAAGATCACCGGCATCCAGGCGAACATCTGCTTTTGCACCGGATCGGGCGGCTCGGGATTCATCTTCATCTGGATGAACATCGAAAAGCCCATGATGAGCGGCCAGATGCCGATCGCGAGGAAATGGCCGATCAGCGGCAGCGCGGTCGGATCCCAATGCAACAGACCGAACGCCGTGAAGACATTGGTCGGATCGGGTTGCGAGAGATCCCTGATCCAGCCGAAGAAAGGCGCCTGGCGCATTTCAATCGTGATGAAGAGAACCTTATAGAGCGAGAAGAAGACGGGGATCTGGATCAGCATCGGCAAACAGCCGGCGACCGGATTGATCTTCTCGCGCTTATAGAGCTCCATCAGCTCTTGTTGCTGTTTTACCTTGTCGTCGGCATAGCGCTCGCGCAGCGCCGTCATCTGCGGCTGCACGGCCTTCATCTTGGCCATCGACAGATAGCTGCGATTGGCGAGGGGGAAGAAGGCTGCCTTGACGAGTACGGTGACGATCAGAATCGCAATGCCGAAATTGCCGGTGAACTTGTAGAAGAGATCGAGGAACTGGAACATCGGCCGGGTAATGAAATAGAACCAGCCCCAATCGATCAGCAGTTCGAATTTCTTGATGCCCAGATTGTTCTGATAAGTATCGAGAGTCTGAACTTCCTTCGCCCCGGCGAAGACGCGCATGCTGGTATCGGCGGAGCCGCCCGCAGCGACATTGAGCGGAGCGCCGAGGAAATCGGCCTGATAGGTTTTCTCCGTGCCGCCGAAGGCCGAGAACTCGCCCTTGAACGACATGTTCTGGTCGGGAATGACGACAGCGGCCCAATATTTGTCGGTAAAGCCGAGCCAGCCTCCCGTGCCGCTGAGAGTTTTCGTGGCATTCGGCTCCTTCAGGATCGAATCATAGGTCGGCTCCTGCACGCCGGAATCGCCGACGACCCCCACCATGCCTTCGTGCAGGATCGAGTAGCCCGAGGTCTTCGGCTTGCCGTGGCGCGAGACGAGCGCATAAGGATAAAGGGTGACGGGGCCGCCCGATTTGTTCTCGACACTATCGGTGATCGTGAACATGTATCGGTCATCGACAGCGATGCGGCGATGGAAGACGAGACCCTGGCCATTATCGAAGGTGAGCGTTACGGGCTGTTCGGAGGTGAGCTTGTCGCGGTCCGCCTTCCATAAAGTATCCGCATTCGGGAGGGTCAGCGTCCGCCCGCTTCCGTTCACGAATCCGAGTTCGGCATAATAGGGGGCGGGCGAACCGGAAGGCGACAGAAGGACGATGTTGGGGCTGTGCGGGTCGGGCGTCTCGCGATAATTCTTGAGCAGGACGTCGTCGATCCGCGCACCTTTCAAATCGATCGAGCCGAAGAGATTTTTGCTGTCGATGGCGATGCGCGGGCTCGCCGCGAGCGCATCGGCTCGGTTCATCGTGGCGGGGGCGCTCTCATTCGCTATACCGCCCTGCGGAGGCGCGTTCGGACTCGCGGGGGGCTGTGCATTCGGCGAGCCGTTCGCCGTCTGCTGCACTTGCGACTGGGCATGTGACTGGACCTGGCGCTCTTTTTGAAGCTGCGGCGACGCGTAGAAATAATTCCAGCCGATGATGACGAGGAGCGAGAGCCCGATCGCGAGAAATAGATTTCTGTTGTCTTCCGACATGTCAGTCTTTCAGCTTGGCAGCGGACGCCGTTTTGTTCGCACGTCCCGGCGGGCGTGCGGCATGAATTTCAGCGATGGCGCGAGCGAGTTCTTCCTGCAATTCCGGAAAGGCTTGGGTTGCGGCCGCCTTGCGCGCCAGGATCACATAATCATAGTCCGGGCGTGCCGAAAGGTGCGAGAGGCGCAGCGCCTCCTTCAGACGCCGGCGAATGCGGTTGCGCAGCACCGCCGAGCCGAGCTTCTTGGTCACGGTGAAACCGAATCGCGGGCCGTCGGCTCCAGCCTCCCGCCGCACGGCCTGAATGGCGAAAGCTTGCGCCTGAACGCGCCGGCCCCGCCCCGCCTTGATGAAATCGGCACGCTTTTTCAGCCGGCCGCGCGCCCCTTGGGCTCGCGTCGGCACCGCGGAACCCAGCAGACGGCCGGGGGCCAGGCTCAAGCCGAGAGGCGCTTGCGGCCACGCGCCCGGCGAGCTGCGATCACTTTGCGGCCGCCGGTGGTGGCCATGCGGGCCCGAAAGCCATGCCGACGCTTGCGCACCAGCTTGCTCGGTTGAAAGGTCCGCTTCACGTTTCAACTCCGGAGTTCGTCGCGCTCCGGCGGCAAAGCCCGGCCGGTCGCCTTAAGGAAAGCAAGCGCGCCTTATAGGGGATTGCGGCGCGGCAAGTCAATTTAACGCGCCCGGTGCCAGCCCCTTAACTACGGAAATCGAGGCCGATATCGAGCGCGGCGGCGCTGTGGGTCAGCCAGCCTATCGAGATCAGATCGACGCCTGCGGCCGCGATCTCCGCGACGTTTTGCAGCGTCACGCCGCCCGAGGCTTCGGTGATCGCCCGGCCGGCAACCATTGCGACAGCCTCGGCGAGAACCGGAGGCGGCATGTTGTCGAGAAGGACGGCGTCGGCGCCCGAGGCCAGCGCTTCGGCGAGCTGATCGAGCGAATCCACCTCGATCTCGATCTTGACCATGTGGCCGACGTTCTTGCTGGCGCGCCGCAAGGCTTCGCCTATGCCGCCGGCGATTGCGATATGATTGTCCTTGATCAGAACTGCGTCATCGAGGCCGAAGCGATGATTGGCGCCCCCGCCCATGCGCACGGCATATTTCTCGATAATCCGCAGGCCGGGCGTCGTCTTGCGCGTACAGACGATCTGCGCCTTTTGGCCTCTGACGCCGGCGACCGCCTTGGAGGTCGCGGTGGCAATGCCGCTCAAATGACAAATGAAGTTGAGCGCCGTGCGCTCGGCGGTCAAAATCCCGCGCGCCGGCCCTTCAACCCGGGCAATCGCCTCGCCCGCTGCGACAGGGGCACCGTCAGGCTTTTCGACCCGCATTTCGATAGCGGAATCAATGAGCTCGAAGCTGAGCTTGGCGAGATCGAGGCCGGCGACGACGCCCGCCTGACGCGCGACGAAGGCGGCCTGCGCAAGCGCCTGCGGCGGCACGACGGCATTGCTCGTGAGATCGCCGGCAAGGCCAAGATCTTCGAGCAGGGCGGCGCGGACGAGCGGCTCGATCATGATCCGCGGAAGGCCCGACATTAGAAGCCTCATCCTGCGCGGACCATGCTCTAGGCGACAGCTTCGGGCAGAAATTCGCGCGCGATTTCGAACGTTTCGGCAATGTCGATTTCCCGCCGCCAGTTCGGATGCGGATCGCGCTGCGGGAAATCCTCGCGGTAATGCGCACCGCGGCTTTCCTCCCGGCGCAGGGCCGAGACGACGATCATCAAACCGACGAGCGCCGCATCGCTTGCGGGGCTGGACGAATCGGCGAGGGGATAAAGCTCGGCCGCGGCGCGCCAGAGTTTTGCGCCGTCGCGCAACACGCCGGCGGCGCGCGAGAGGATCGGCCGCACCGGGCCGGGATCGCTGAAGGGGCTTACCGTCTCATATCGCCGGACGGGACGCCGCACGCCCGGCATCGACGCGACGCTCGCGGCGGTAAAGCCGGCGCAGACGACCGCCTCGAGCAGAGAATTGCTGGCGAGCCGGTTCGCGCCGTGCAGACCCGTCGCCGCCGCTTCCCCGCATGTCCAGAGACCTTCGATGGACGTTCGCCCTTCAGGATCCACTTTAATGCCACCCATGTGGTAATGGGCGGCGGGACGGACCGGGATTGGCTCGCGCGCCGGATCGATCCCGGCAGCATGACAGAGTGCCGTGATTGCCGGAAAGCGCGCGGCAAAATCGAGATTTTTCCGGCGCGCATCGAGATAGATGCGATGGCCGCGTTCCATGTGGCGCCAGACGGCGCGGGCGACGACGTCGCGTGGCGCAAGTTCCGCGCGCGGCGTATCGGCCATGAACCGCTCGCCCTTCTCGTCGACGAGAAGTGCACCTTCGCCGCGCACCGCTTCGCTAATAAGCGAGAGCTGCGCACCGGGCGCATCGAGCGCGGTCGGATGGAACTGAATGAATTCGAGATCGGCGAGCTCGGCCCCGGCGCGAGCCGCGAGCGCCAAGCCTTGGCCGAAGGAACCGGACGGATTGGTCGCGTGCAGGAAGAGCCCGCCGACCCCGCCGGTCGCAATGACGATTCGGTTGGTGCGCAGCAGAACCGGGCCATGCGCCCCGGTCACGAGGAGACCGGTGACGATGCCGTCTTCGACGCAGAGACGGCGCGCCGCGAGACCTTCGATCAGCCGGATCGAGGGCGTCGCGCGCACGGCTTTCACCAAAGCGCGAACGATCTCGCGCCCGGTCGCGTCGCCGGCGGCATGAACGATCCTTCTGCGCCGGTGCGCGGCTTCGAGCCCGAGCAGAATGGTGCCGCTCGCGTCGCGGTCGAAAGGAACGCCGAGGGCTTCGAGATCGGCGACGGCAAGCGGCGCGGCACTGACGATCCGCTCGACGAGCGGTTTGACGCAAAGCCCATCGCCGGCAGCCATCGTGTCCGCCACGTGGAGCGCCGGCCCATCGTCGCTGCCGAGACTTGCGGCGATCCCGCCTTGCGCAAGGATGCTCGAGCTCTCCTCCCCGATGGGGGATTTGCTCAAAAGCACGCAAGGCTCGGGCGCGAGCTTCAGCGCGGTCATCATCCCGGCGATGCCGGCCCCGATGATGAGCGGCCTTCCGTCGAGATCGTGGGTGTGCATCATCTTACCGCCAGCATGCGTTCGACGGCGCGGCGCGCCCGCGCAGCGGTTACCGGGTCGATCGCAACTTCGTGCCGCATAGTCTCGAGCGCCACGCGGATGTTCTTCAGCGTGATGCGCTTCATATGCGGGCAGAGATTGCACGGGCGGATGAATTCGAGCTCCGGATATTGAATGGCGATATTGTCGCTCATCGAACATTCGGTGAGCAAAGCGAGGCGCTGCGGCTTGTTCTTGCCGACGTAGGATGAGAGCGCCGCGGTCGAGCCGGAGAAATCCGAAGCCTCGACCACTTCCGGCGGACATTCGGGGTGAGCAAGAACGACGACGCCGGGATAGTCCTCGCGCAATTGCGCAACTTCCTCGGCGCCGAAGCGCTCGTGCACTTCGCAATGCCCCTTCCAGGTGATGATCTCGACGCCCGTCTCGGCCGCGACGTTCTTGGCGAGATATTCGTCAGGGATCATGATCACCCGCGGTACGCCGAGCGATTCGACGACCGCGCGCGCATTGCCCGAGGTGCAGCAAATGTCGGATTCGGCCTTCACCGCTGCGGAAGTGTTCACATAAGTGACGATCGGCGCGCCCGGGTAGGAGCGGCGCAACATGCGCACGTCTTCCGGCGTGATCGATTCCGCCAGCGAACAGCCCGCATGGGTATCGGGAATGAGGACCGTCTTCTCAGGATTGAGGAGCTTGGCCGTCTCGGCCATGAAATGGACCCCGGCGAGGACGATGACATCCGCATCGACCCGCTGCGCTTCGCGCGCGAGCGCCAAGCTGTCCCCGACGATGTCGGCAACGCAGTGGTAGATCTCGGGCGTCTGGTAATTATGCGCCAAGATCACCGCATTGCGGCGTTTCTTCAGCTCATCGATAGCGTCGATATCGGCCGCAAAGACCGGCCATTCGATCGCCGGGATCTGCTGGCTGACCTTGCCGTAAAGATCCTCCCGGGGCGCCAGCGCAGTTGTGGCCATTTGATATACTCCGCCTGAGCATTAATCGATAATATGCTGGGGTTGAGTATAAACTTTGTCAAGAGCGCGAGATGGGGAGCTTCGTCCCGACGATTGCACGCTCGGTAAGGATCTCGCGGCGGAAGCGGAAGAGCTTGGCTGGACGCCCGCGCGTGTCCTGGCTCATTTGCCCTGTTTCTTCAACGAGCTGCTGTTGTTCGACAAGCCGGCGGAAATTTTGCTTGTGAACGAGGCGGCCGGCGAGCGCCTCGACGCAACGCTGCAACTGCAGAAGCGTGAACGTGTCGGGCAGGAGCTCGAAGACAACCGGATGATATTTGATCTTGGCGCGCAGCCGCGCAATGCCCGTCGCCAGAATGCGCCGATGGTCGAGGACCATGCTGCGGCTCGGCACCGGGGCAGGGCCGAGCTCCGGCTTCGCGCGCCGCGCCTCGGGAATGAGCCCCGCTTCATAGAGCAGCTCATAGCGCTGCAGCACGAGCTCTTCGTTCCAGGGCTTGCCGTCGAGGCCGAAGGTCACAGCAATTCGATTGAGCCGCTCCTGGCGCAGGAGGCGGTTCGGCGCAGCCTCGGCGAAGGCGGTAAGGTTCGGCAGCAGGACGTCGTCGATGATCGCGGGTACGCCGAGACGCTGGTCCTCCCAGGGGAAATAGAGATACCAGCTCTGCCAGCTCGCCTCATAATCTCCGGCGGCCGGCTGTTCGCGCGTGAGCCCGAGATAGCTGATCGAAATGACGCGCTGGTCGGAACCGAGCCCGCGGTCGCGGTCGGCGAACGTATAGAGCTGTTCGACATAGCCGAGCGGATGATGGGTCTGACGTTCCACCCAGGCGCGCAGACCCGATTGCAGGGAGCGATGTGCGAGCTCGAATGGGCCGGAGGGCAGGGCGCGGGCGTCCTGTAGCGTCAGCACGCGCGGTTCGCCGCCGGTCACGGCGACGAGCACGGCAATGAGATCGGCGGCGATGCCGTGCCCTGGACTGGTTTCGGGCTGGAGTTCGGCGGGCGCGCGTGCGCGTTCCGGCCTGCTCATGGCTTCGATCCTATCGGCGCGTCGGCCGTCGGCAAGAATGGGGTCTGCCGGTTCGGCGCCCGATTCTGCGCTGTTCATCAATAATTCTTTGCCAATCGAATGTGACGGGTTCCCGTCCGAAGACGGGTTCCTGCTCAATATGGTTGACTTTATCCGATATCCAAAGTCAGCGCAGCAATAGCGTGGCGGGGCCAGCGCCAGGGTACGAGATAGATCGCATCGGCGCGCAGCGTGAGCCGCGCCGCCCAAGGATTTTGGGCTAGCCAGAGGCGGGCGGCACGCGACATGCGCCGGCGCTTGCGCTCGTCGATTGCGGTCATGGCTTCGAGCAGGGTCGGGCGCAATTTCACTTCGACAAAGGCGACGCAATCGAATTTTCGGGCGATGACATCGATCTCGCCCCCGTTCACGCAATAGCGCCGCGCCAGAATGCGGTAGCCTTTGAGTCGCAGGAAGAGCGCGGCGGCGGCTTCCGCATGTTGGCCGGAGAGAAGCGCCCGGCGGCGCTTTTCAACGGGCGCGGGCTGCGAGTTCCACCGCTCGGGCATAGATTTTCCGCCGCGGCTGACCGGTCTCGGCCGAAACTACGGTCGCCGCTTCCTTCACCGACAAGGTTTCGAGTGCTTTGCCGATCCGAGCGTCGAGCTCGGCGGCGTCAATGCTTTTTATCTCAGGCGAGGGCGGTCCGACGAGCAGCACGATCTCGCCTTTTAACGCCTCGTCTGCGTAAACCTGCGCAAGCTCAGGGAGCGTTCCGCGCCGCACGGTTTCGAACACTTTCGTCAATTCGCGCGCCAACGCAGCCTCGCGCGGCCCCAAGACCGCGGCGAGATCGGCGAGCGTTTCGGCGACCCGGCGCGGAGATTCGAAGAAGACCAAAGTGCCCGGAATGGCGGCAAGCTCGGCGATCCTTTGTCGGCGTGCCGCGGATTTCACCGGCAGAAATCCCTCGAAAAAGAACCGGTCGGTGGGTAGGCCCGCCACCACGAGAGCCGAGAGCACCGCCGAGGCGCCGGGCACAGCAGTGACCGGCACGCCCCGGCTCACCGCTTCCGTGACGAGCCTGTAGCCGGGATCCGAGATGAGCGGGGTGCCAGCGTCCGAAACAAGCGCCAGTGCGGCTCCTTCGACGAGCCGGGCGATGAGCCCGGGGCGCACGAGTTCGGCATTATGCTCGTGATAGGCGATCAGCGGCGTCGCGATCCCATAATGGGCGAGCAAGATCTTGGTGACGCGCGTATCCTCCGCGATGACGGCGTCGGCGGCCGCGAGCGTCCCGAGCGCGCGCAGCGAAATATCGGCGAGATTGCCGATCGGTGTCGCGACGACATGCAAACCGGCGGGCAGCGGCTCGGCTTCGGCCCTGAGACCGAAAGCCGTGAAGGACGGCGGACTTTCGCTCCGCGGCATGGAGTGCGGCGTCTTGGACGTCATCGCGAAGATCTTCGGGCTGGTTCTTTATATCGCTCAAGCCGTTTGCTTTATAGAACTGCGCGGCTGCTTTATAGAACTGCGCGGCCTTGATCACAAGATAAGGGGCCGCACTCATTTACTTTTGATTGCCCACAAACGGATATATTGTGGGTACATAGAACGCGGGTCCGGCCTCAGATTGGGGCCCAGCTTGCTGCGGCCCTTCAGCAGGGCCGAAAGGGAACCAGCTTGACAATCGGCTCTTCGGAAAGCCTCGTCCATTCCGCGCGCCATCTTCGCGCCGGCATGAAGATTTCGATTGCGGCGGCCGCCTCTCTTATTCTGGCCTCCTGCCTTTCCGACGATCCATCGGGCCAGACGAACAATACCGATTTCGTCGGTGCGGTGCCCGTCACGCCGGTCCAGAGCCAGCCGCTTCCCGGCGCGCAGCCGAACGCGCAACCTTCCGGCGATCAGATCGGCACAGGACCGGTACATGTGGCAATGATCTTGCCCTTGACGCAAGGGACCTCGCCGAGCGTCGTCGGCACGTCCTTGCGTAACGCGGCGGACCTCGCACTCTCCGAATCCGGCAGCACGGATGTTACCATCTATCTGAAGGACGATCATTCGACTCCCGATGGGGCGCGCCAGGCTGCACAAGCGGCTATTGCCGAAGGCGACGAAATGGTTCTCGGGCCGCTGTTCTCGCCCGACGTCAAGGCGGTCGCTTCCGTCACGCAGCCGGCGAACAAGACGGTCGTTGCATTTTCCACCGACACTTCGAATGCCGAGCCGGGCGTTTATCTTCTTTCGTTCCTGATCGAGAATTATGTCGATCGGATCGTCGATTATGCAGCTTCGCAGGGCAAGAAATCCTTCGCCGCGCTTATCCCCGACAATGATTACGGGCGGGTGGCGGAGGCCGAATTCCAGCAATATTGCGCCCATCGCGGCCTGCGCGTCATGGGTGTTGAGGATTATACGCCGCAGACGCTGAAAGCGTCCGTGCAGAAGATCGCCCAGCTTGGCGATCAGATCGATACTCTGTTCATCCCGGAACAGGCGAATGCCATGCCCGCCATGGCGCAGGCGCTCACCGCGGCCGGGCTCGATTCGAAAAAGGTGCAGATCCTCGGTACCGGCCTGTGGAACGACGCGCGCGTTTTGAGCCTGCCGGCGCTGCAGGGCGCCTGGTTCGCGGCCCCGGACAATGCCGGCTTTACGGCCTTTGCAGCGCGCTACCGGGCGCGCTTCAAATCCGATCCGACGCGTATTGCAACGCTCGGCTATGATGCGGCCTCGCTTGCTGTCGCCCTGTCGCACAAGCCGGCCCCGCATTATACGCAAGACGTGATAACGAGCCGCGCGGGCTTCAACGGCGTCGACGGCGTCTTCCGCTTCCTGGCCAATGGGCGCAACGAGCGCGCGCTGGCAATATTGCAGATCAATAATGGAACGACCGCACAGCTCAGCGCGCCGCCGCGCACGCTCGCGTCGAATTCCTCTGCGACCTAGAGCGTGATTCGCTCGGGACTCGGGCGCTTTCCCGGACGGCGCCCAGTGCCGGTCCGGGTCCAGGCAGGGCCCAAAATCTGCGCCCGTATCCGCGAGCTTGTCCGTGAGTACTAGCCGGCCTCGTGCGGTTCGAGAAAATGGACCGCGCTCATTTTGTCGTTGATGTCGAATTTCATGGCGACCTTGCCCGCTTCGATCGTCGGCTCGATCCCGTGCCGGCGCAGGAATTGGTAGAAGGCGCCGTCCTTCAGATCGACTTCGCGCGCGTGGACGCAAACGATATCGCCTAGAAGGGCGATCGTATTGCCGAAACGCTTGCGCACTTCCGCGCTGAGCAGGGTATCGATTCCCCAGCCACTGATATTCTCCTTGAAGACCCAGCCGCATTCGGCGAGCGCGCGACGCGAAATGACCGGCATCATGATCTCGATCGCCGATATGGGCCGCAAGCCCTTGCCCGCCGATGGCTGTTTCAATACCGGGAAGAAGCAGCTCGACTCTTCGCTGAGAGAAGCTTGCAAGAGATCGAGCCGGCGCTCGTCGAGCGTTTGGAAGAGCGTTTCGATTTCGACCTGCGAGATGGTCACGTCATCATCGAGGAAGAGGACGGCATCGTAAGCGAGCAGGAGGTCGGGCGAGGTTTCGAGAATCTTGCGCACCGCCGTGACCTTCGTGCCCTTCTGGCGGAAGACATAATCCGCCTCGTCGGGAACGCGCGTGCTCGCATCGTAATAATTGATGAGAATATCGAAGTTGGCGCCTTGGAAATTGTAAGCGGGAACGAAGTCTCGCCCGGATTGAATGAAGACCAGGAAACGCCGCTCGGGTCGCGCCGATCGCTTCAAAGTCTCAAGCTCGATCGAAGCGTAGAATTCGGTTTCGCGCTTTTCGAGTTCGGCGATATTGACCGGCGGATCGTCCACCTCGCAAAAATATTCATAGGCATAGTTTTTCCGATCGGCATGATCGCGCGCGATCGCGCGTCGGAAGAATTGCATATCGAAGCACGGCGCAGGATCGTAGCCTCTGTCGAATCCAGTGAGCAAGAAATGCCGGAGCGGATTTTCGTTCGTCGCCAATTCGGCCGCATGTTTCTCGATATACCAGCGCGAATCGAAATAGGGCGAAGTCGGATGGCCCCAAAGCTTCTGGTCATCGAAATAATCGATGAGCCGCCGCGTGCCGGATTGCCGCGCGAAGAAGTCGGGATCGAAGAAAGCATTGGGCCGCAAGCCCGCCGCTTCGCCGAACATGAGGTAATGCGGCAGCGCAAGAAAGCAGAGGAGCGCGGTTTTGAAATGGCACCGGCTATAGGCCGCGTGCGCGAAGAGGCCGCTGCGAACGAGGAGGTAGTAATCGCGCGGGAAATGCGCGAGGCGCGTTAAAATATCGTTCATGAACCTCGACTCATGCGGACGCCCGGCTTCGCTTTGGGGTAGCGAGAATTTTCAGGATCCGCTTCAGGCAGCAAGATCGGCAACGACGGCATCGAGCACCGGAAAGCCTTCGGCGCTGACCCGCAGGCGCCCGGCGGGCGTCAATTCCACCATGCCCTCGGCGAGGAGAGAGGCGATCCGTTCCGGATCGAGCCGGCGCCCGGCGACCGCCTCGAAACGGGCGGGCTCGATTCCTTCCGCGAGCCGCAGGCCCATGAGCAAGAATTCGTCGCCTTGCTCCTCGCTCGACAGGATTTCGTCCTCGACAAGCGCCTGACGGTCGGCCTCGACAACCGTCAGCCACATTTCGGGATGCCGTTCAGTCGCCATGGCGCGCCGGCCGGCGGGCGTCGAAATCCGGCCATGCGCGCCCGGTCCAACGCCGACATATTCACCATAACGCCAATAGATGAGATTGTGCCGGCTCTCGGCGCCCGGCCGGGCATGATTGGAGACTTCATAGGCCGGCAGGCCCGCCGCCTCGGTGAGCTCCTGCGTCGTGTCCCAGAAGGCGCGGCCAGTATCCCCATCGGGCAATTTGAGCTTGCCGGCGCGAAAAAGGCGCTCGAAGATCGTGTCGGGCTCGATCGTCAATTGATAAAGCGAGAGATGATCGCCCGCACGGTTGAGCGCGGTCTTCAGCTCCGCGCGCCAGGACTTCACGCTCTGCTGCGGACGCGCATAGATGAGATCGAAGGAGAAGCGGTCGAAAACGGAGGCCGCAACGTCGAGCGCGGCGTTTGCTTCCGCTACCGTGTGCAGCCGGCCGAGCATTTTGAGATCGGCGTCATTGAAGGATTGGACACCGATCGAGACGCGGTTGACGCCTGCCTTGCGATAATCGCGGAAACGGCCTGCTTCGACGCTCGACGGGTTGGCTTCGAGCGTGACTTCCACGTCCGGCGCATGCCGCCAGAGTTTTGTGCAGGCTTCGAGGATCGCGCTGACGCTCGAAGCCTTCATCAGGGACGGCGTGCCGCCGCCGAAATAGACCGACCGCAGGACCCGGCCTTTGGTCAGGCTGGCGCGATGCGCCAGCTCGGTGACGATCGCATTGACGAAGCGTTTTTCGTCTATCGGCTCGGAGCGGACATGACTGTTAAAGTCGCAATAGGGGCACTTCGACAGGCAGAAAGGCCAGTGAACATAGACCGCGAAGCCGGGGTCGGTCTGGAGATGGGTCGGACGAGCCATGCCGCCTTATGTCACGCTGCGGGGCGCCGGTCACGAATAAAGGCCGCGCTTCCCACACGCCGCTGGCTGACATAACGGAAGCTTGGCCCACCGGACCCGAAAGGCGAATGAAGGTCAGGGCGCCGGCCCGGCAAATTCAATCTCGGGCCGGGCCGGAAAAACGAAAAGCAAAGTGCAATTTGATCTGCGCTGCCGGAGCCGCAAGTCGAGGCGCGCCGCACGGGCGAAAATCGCGTCTTCGTCTAAAAATGTTGAATTTTGGTGCCCTGGAGAGGACTCGAACCTCCACGGCTTTCACCACTGGTACCTGAAACCAGCGCGTCTACCAATTCCGCCACCAGGGCAAGGCCGCCCCATTTGGAGCGGGCCGCGCCGCTTGTCAACGGCCAAGCGCGATGGGCCTATACACGGCTCCCATCCTTAAATAGAAGAGCGGCGCAAAGCGTTGGGAGCGGAAAGGCCATGAACTCAGCTTGGCGATCGGACCGGCTCGTTGCGGTTTTCGGCGGCTCGGGCTTTCTCGGCCGGTATGTCGTGCGCGCGCTCGCCAAGCGCGGCTGGCGGGTGCTGGTCGCAACACGGCGGCCGGATCTTGCCGGCCATTTGCAGCCGCTCGGCGGCGTCGGCCAGATCCACGCGGTGCAGGCCAACCTGCGTTATCCAGAATCGATCGCGCCGGTGCTGCGCAGGGCGGATGCGGCCGTCAATCTCGTCGGCATTCTGCGTCAGAGCGGGCGCCAGACGTTCGACGCCGTCCATAGGCAGGGTGCGGAAAACCTCGCTTTGGCGGCGCGCGCGGCCGGCGTAAATCTCGTCCACGTTTCGGCGCTCGGCGCCGATCCTGCCTCGGCTTCCCTCTATGCGAAGAGCAAGGCCGCCGGCGAAGAGGCCGTGCGCGCCGTCTTGCCGGACGCCATCATCCTGCGCCCCTCGGTGATCTTCGGACCCGAAGACCTATTCTTCAACCGTTTCGCGACCATGGCGCGATTGTTGCCCGCGCTGCCGCTGATCGGCGGCGGCCATACCAAATTGCAGCCCGTCTATGCGGGCGATGTCGGGGAGAGCGTGGCGCGCGCGCTCGACGCTGGCGCGCAAGCCGGCGCAAGCTACGAACTCGGCGGACCGGAAATATGCAGTCTGCGTGAGATTATGGCCTTTATCCTCAAGGTTACGGGGCGCAACAGATTGCTGTTGCCGGTCCCCTTCGGTCTCGCCAAGTTTCTCGCCTTCGGCACGGAAATGGCGGCGAAAGTCTCGCTCGGATCGATCCCGGAGACTTTCGTCTTGACGCGCGATCAAGTCGAGCTCCTGCGCCAGGACAATATCGTCTCATCCGAGGCGGCGGCCGAGAAGCGCACGCTCGAAGGCCTCGGGATCAGCCCGGAATCTTTCGAAGCGCTCGTGCCGGCCTATCTCGTACGCTATCGCAAGTTCGGCCGATTTACCGAGACGCGCAGCGCCTAATTCTCCGCCATTCTGCTAAATAGAGGGGGACCTGCCCAATGCCGGGGATCGTCCCACGGCCGGAATCGCAATGAAGTTCACGCTCTCCTGGCTCAAACGCCATCTCGAAACAGACGCCAGCCTCGAAGAGATCGTCGCAACCTTGACGAGGATCGGGCTCGAAGTCGAACGGGTCCATGATCCGGCGGCGTCGCTCAAAGGCTTCGTGATCGCCACAATTGCCGAAGCAAGGCAGCATCCCAACGCCGACCGGCTGCGCCTCTGTTTCGTGGATACCGGCAGGGACCCGCTGATCCAGGTGGTCTGCGGGGCGCCCAATGCGCGCACCGGCCTCAAATCCGTCTTTGCCGCGCCCGGCACTTACATTCCCGGCAAACAAATGACGCTGAGCAAAGGCGTCATCCGCGGCGTCGAATCGCTCGGCATGCTCTGTTCGGGTGCCGAACTCGAGATCTCCGCGGATCGCGACGGCATCCTCGAATTGCCGCAGGATGCGCCGGTCGGAATGTCCTATGCCGAATGGGCTGGGCTCGATGATCCCGTGATCGAAATTGCGCTCACGCCGAATCGGCCGGACGCTTTGGGCGTTGCCGGAATTGCCCGCGATCTGGCAGCCGCCGGGCTCGGGCGCCTGGTCACGCCGCCCGTTTCGCGCGTCCAAGGCCAATTCGCCTGTCCTTTCGGCGTGAAGCTCGATTTTGTCGAAGCCGATCAACATCTGGCGCCCGCCTTCGCTCTGCGGCTCGTGCGCGGCGTGAAAAATGGGCCGAGCCCCGAATGGCTGCAAAAACAGCTGACCGCCATCGGTCTGCGCCCGATCAATGCACTGGTCGACGTCACCAATTTCCTGACCTTCGACCGGGCGCGCCCGCTGCACGTGTTCGACGCGGCCAAGATCCGCGGCGACCTCGTCGTTCGCCGCGCGCGTGCGGGCGAGAGCCTGGCGGCGCTCGACGGCAAGACCTATGCGCTCGACAGCGAGACCGTCGTCATCGCAAGCGATAATGGGGTGGAATCGATTGCCGGCATTATCGGCGGGGAGGCTTCCGGCTGTACCGAAGGGACAACCGACGTGCTGATCGAATCGGCGCTGTGGGATCCGGCCAATATCGCCCGCAGCGGCCGGCGGCTCGCAATCCTCTCCGATGCGCGCTATCGCTTCGAGCGCGGCGTCGATCCGGCCTTCCTGCTGCCGGGCCTCGATTATGCGACCGACCTCGTTCTCGAATTCTGCGGGGGCGTTGCATCCGACGTCGTGCTCGCCGGAAAAGTGCCGCAGACTGCGCTCCGCATCACTTTTCCCTGGAGCGAAGTGCGCCGTCTGACGGGAATCGAGCTTTCTCCCTCGGAGATGGCGGGCATTCTCGAACTGCTCGGCTTCAAGCTCGCGCGCGTCGTCGGCAACAGCGATCTCGTCATTGTCGAGCCGCCGAGCTGGCGACCGGACATCGAAGGAAAGGCCGATCTCGTCGAGGAGATTTTGCGCATCGCCGGCATCGACCGCGTTCCCGCGCAGCCGCTCTTGCCGGACGAGCCCAAGGTCGCAACCCCGGTTCTCAATTCCTTGCAACGGCGGATCGGCACGGCAAAGCGCGCGCTCGCTTCGAATGGACTCGTCGAAGCCGTCACCTGGTCATTCATTTCGCACGAGCAAGCCGTTTTCTTCGGCGGCGGCGAGGAAAGCTTGACGCTCGCCAATCCGATCGCCGCGGATCTCTCCGATATGAGGCCGAGCCTTTTGCCGGGTCTCATTGCGGCGGCTCAGCGCAATGCAGACCGCGGCCTCGGCGATGTGGCGCTTTTCGAAGTCGGACAGATCTTCAAAGGCACGGAACCGGCGGACCAAAAAATGGCCGCGGCCGCAATTCGGCGCGGTGGTGCTCGGCTCGCGGCGGCAGGGCGACATTGGGCAGCGGGCGAGGGGAGCGCAGATATTTTCGATGCCAAGGCGGACGCACTGGCTCTGCTAGGGAGCATCGGAGCCTCGCTTTCAGGCCTGCAGATCGTGCCGGGCGGACCCTCCTGGTTTCATCCTGGCCGGTCCGGCGCGCTCCAATTCGGACCGAAAAATGTGATCGGCCATTTCGGCGAGATCAATCCGCGCGTGCTCGATGCCTTGGGTGTGAACGGGCCTGTTGTCGCATTCGAATTGCGGCTCGACGACATACCGGCGCCCAAATCCAAGCCGACGAAGACCAAACCCAAGCTCGAAATTTCGGACTTCATGCCGGTCACGCGCGATTTCGCCTTCCTTGTCGCGCGCAGCGTGAAAGCCGGGGATATCGTCAAAGCGGCCGAGGCCGCCGATCGCCTGCTCGTTGTCGATGTGAACGTTTTCGATGTTTACGAAGGCACCGGCGTTCCGGCGGGCAAGAAGTCAGTCGCCATTGCGGTCACTTTGCAGCCGCGCGAGCGGACGTTGACCGAAGCCGAGATCGATGCCGTCGCGGCAAAGATCGTCACACAAGTGGCGGATAAAACCGGCGCCACCTTGAGGGGATGAATGTGCGAGCGAGCGTGATGATTGCCGCAGCCGCGGCTTGCCTTTGCGCGACTTCGATTGCAGCCGCAAAGTCGATCAAGGATTGCGAGCAGATCCAGGAGGCGGATGCCTATAACCGCTGTCTCGCCCAATTCGGTCCGGTTGCGCACGAACATCGTCTGGCGCCGGTGCCTTCCGGCGCCAACCGCGGCCACGGGCGGCGCCATTGGCATCATTACGGAAGGCGCAAGCGGGCGGTTTTGGACTAAGCGCGTTTATAGGCTCGCCTTCTGACGTCGCAAGCGCGGACGCACCCAAGTAGAGCTTGCCGCCGCAGCCGGCATTTCACAAAGCTATCTCGCGGGTCTTGAGGCCGGCGATCGCAAAGGCAAGCCGGATCTCCTCAAGCGGATCGCTCACGTGCTCGGCGTGCGCATGGAAGATCTCACAGCGGAGTGAGCGCGCCTCTCACGCGCTCGGCAGGGCCGCCTTGGCCTGTTCGACAATCGCCTTGAACGCGGCAGGTTCGCGGATCGCGAGATCGGAGAGGACCTTGCGGTCGATCTCGACTCCGGCGCGGTTCAAACCGTCGATGAAACGCGAATAGGTGAGACCGAATTCGCGCGTCGCCGCATTGAGACGCTGGATCCAGAGTGCGCGGAACTCGCGCTTGCGCGTCTTGCGGTCGCGCGTCGCATATTGCATCGCGCGGTCGACCGCCGCCTTGGCGGTGCGGATCGTGTTCTTGCGCCGGCCGTAGAAGCCTTTGGCGGCCTTCAGTGTCTTTTTGTGCTTGGCGTGCGAGGTGACGCCGCGTTTGACGCGTGCCATGGCAGATCTCCAGATGTGCGAGGACGGGAAGCGGAGGGTTCAGGCGTTGGGCAGGAAGAACTTTTTGACGTTCTCTCCGTCCGACTTGAACAGGACGTTCGTGCCGCGCAGATTGCGGATCTGCTTGTTGGTCCGCTTGATCATACCGTGGCGCTTGCCGCGCTGGGCATAGATCACTTTGCCGGTCGCCGTCAGCTTGAATCGCTTCTTGGCGCCCGACTTGGTCTTCAACTTGGGCATTTGCTCGTCTCCTAGTTTTTGTTGAGCACGATCTTTCCGGAAAACCGGTTTCCACTTTCCGGATCATGCTCCGGCCCCGGGCGGGGCGCGTAATTGCTTCGAGCGGAAATCCGCAACCGATTCGATCGGGAAATCCGCTCCGTTCGTTGCCGAACGAGCGAAAGAACCGCCACGGCAGCCCGCGCCGGGCGGTTCCAAGAGCGGGCGTTATAAGCGCAAAGCTGCGGCCAATGCAACCTGGCTATCTTGGTGCCAGAATCATCACCATCTGCCGCCCTTCGATCGACGGCTCGGCTTCGACCTTGGCGAAGGGCATGGTCTCCGTCCGCACCCGGTCGAGGAGCTTGTAACCGAGCTCCTGGTGTGCCATTTCGCGGCCACGAAAGCGAAGGGTGATTTTGACCTTGTCGCCTTCTTCAAAAAAGCGGCGCACCGCCTTCATTTTCACGTCGTAATCGTGCTCGTCGATGCCCGGCCGGAGCTTGATCTCCTTGATCTCGACGACCTTCTGCTTCTTGCGGGCTTCGGCGGCCTTTTTCTGTTCGAGAAAGCGATATTTGCCGTAATCGAGGATCTTGCAAACGGGCGGGTTGGCAGTCGGCACGATTTCAACGAGGTCGAGCCCCGCCTCGTCGGCGGTTTGTTGGGCTTCGTAGACCTGGACGATGCCTCGGTTGTGCCCTTCGGCATCGATGAGTTGAACCTCGCGAGCGCGGATTTCACGATTAACGCGCGGCCCGTCCTTTTGCGGGGCCTGAGTGCTCTTCATGGGACGGCGAATGGTCTCTTCTCCTCTCGTAAATGATCGAACCCGGCGCATGCGGCAGGGCGCACGAAATGTGTCCCCGGTGCCTCGCCGGACCCGGCTTTAGAATCGTTGCGTTGCGCGGCAGAGTCAATGGAGCGAAACGGGCGCATGAAATTTGCTGGGCGGTATCCCATTCAACTCATTCAAAATTATCGGTCTTGTCGGCGCCGGTATTCAGCCCTGCGCTGCAATCAACGCCGCATAGGCAGCGAGGGTTTCGGCTTGCATGTGCTCGAGCGAAAAGCGGCTGAGGACATGCGAGCGGGCACGCAACGACAGCGCGTCGCGCGCCGCGGCCCCGAGCGCGAGCGCCTGAGCGATCGCCTCCGCCAGCGCTCCGGGATCGCCGGCCGGCACGCACCAGCCGGTTGAAAGCGAGCTATCTTGCTGCACGATTTCGGGAAGGCCGCCCTGATCGGAGACGACGACCGGCGTACCCATCGCCTGCGCCTCTACGCCAACGCGCCCGAATGCCTCGGGCTCGAGGGAGGGAACGACCGCCACAGCGGCGGCGAGCAAAGCTGCCGGCATATCGTTGCAATGGCCCGTCCGGCTTACCGTGCCGGCGAGCCCCGCCTGGGCAATTGCGGCATCGATCTCGCGGATATAGGAACCGCGGCTCCGATCGTCACCCGCCAGAATGAATTTGGTGCCCCGCAAGCCCGCCGCAACAAGCAGACGTGCCGCCTCGATAAGGACCTTGTGGCCCTTTCGCCCTGAAAGCCGGGCGGGAAGCAGGACGATCCTCTCTTCGGTGGCGACGCCCCAGGCATGCCGCAGGCTTGTCACGCGCTCCGGGTCGACATCCGCAGGATTGAAGACGCGGAAATCGATTCCGCGCTCGACAATGCGAATATTTCCCGCCGCGAAAGGATAAAGGGCGGCGATCCGGCTCGCGGTATAGACGGAATTGGCGATCACCAGATCGCCTTTCGCCATGATGGAATTGTAGCGCAATTTGGAAGTGCTGCTGCCGGAATAGGCGCCGTGATAAGTGGTGACGAAGGGCGTCCCGGTTCGCCGCGCGGCCCCATAGGCGACCCAGGCCGGCGCGCGTGATCGGGCATGGACGAGGGCGACGCCTTCGCTCTCGATCAGCCGCGCGAGACGGCGTTGATTGAGCATCATGGCGAGCGGATTTCTGGTCCGCGCCGGAAAGGGCAGCCAAATCCCGCCTTTCGCCTGAAGCTCGCTGACCAATCGGCCGCCTTCGCTTGCGACGAGAGCCCTGGCGCCGGCCTCGGCGAGCGCCGCGGCAATATCTATGGCATCGGCATCGGCGCCGCCCGCTTCGAGCCGCGGCACGATCTGCAGGATTGTGAGCCCCGCGAGGCTGCTGCCCTTACCTAGAGCGGGATGCGAAAAAGTGGATACCGGTTTTTCGCGCAAATCCCGCTCTAATCTTTTAGAATCGATCACGTTCATGCTTTTGGATCGCTTCGATCCAAAAGCATCGTGATCTAGAG
>Ga0070738_10001673_pt1 | contig 41717 bp, 32 predicted proteins | sample Coa_R2_2_FD_66446 | JGI IMG/M metagenome (GOLD analysis project Ga0070738, IMG submission 66446) | Surface soil microbial communities from Centralia Pennsylvania, which are recovering from an underground coalmine fire - Coalmine... | ecosystem: Environmental > Terrestrial > Soil > Unclassified ...
GCACCGTCAAGAAACAGACTTTGTCCAGCCAGACCTGCCGATTACGCCGATGCTGGACATGTCGTTCCAGCTTCTGGCCTTCTTCATCATGACCTTCCACCCCGCGCCCACCGAAGGGCAGATTTCTCTTGCGCTGCCGCGTGAACTGCCTGGAGGTGTTGTCCCCTGGCAGCCCTGGCAGGACAAGCCGGTTCAGTACGTCGTTCGGGTCACAGCCACTTCCACGGGCGCAATCGAACAGATAACCATCGCGGAGGAAGACGGCCCGATGGCTGCGAAAGCCCTCGGCGCGAACGTTGTGGCGTATCACCGGGAATTAAAAGTACTTGCGGAACAGTTGCTGCACGACAAAAAGACGGGCAAGATCCGGCTCGAACTCGACGACCACCTCCATCAGGCGTTCGTTGTGCAGCTGGTGGACACGGGAATTCGTGCCGGTTTCTCCGACATCTCTCCGGTTCCCGTGGACTCAAATAAGCGATGATTTGGCTATTGCGTCGCCGGAAGTCCTTTCTCTGTCTTGGCCTTCGATCTTGTTGACCGGATCAGTTCAGCGCGCGAAAATAGTGGAGCAAAAGAGAATCCCACGAGAAACCCGGAACTTCTGGCGGTGTTGCCCGTCGAACTAGGTGTTGGAGGAAACGACATGTCCACCCGGCTCGCAACCGCCCTTCGCACGAACCGCCGAACTGCGCGACCCGCATCCGTCGCGGCGGCGTTGATTGCGCTGTGTGGGGCTGCCTGCGGGCTGCTGACGATAGCTATTGGGACTGCGACCGCGCAGCCCACCTCCGCACCAACAACAACACCAAAAGCCGCAACCAAAGAAGCGCCCCAACAACCCACGAAACTGCCGACGAAAGAAGACCTCAACAAACTCGATCGGAAGAACCCAGTCCCGGCCGATGGCCGTCGGCGACAACCGCACTCGAAATTCGCAATCGACACCAATTTCAAAATCTTCGCCCAGATCGAGGACTTCAAGCCGGTTGCGTCCGAAACCGAGAATCGCGGCGAATACGACGCGTGGACTCAGGTGGTGATGCAGGCCAAGCAGTTTTCCGCAGCCGAACTCGAAGCGCACGCCGCCACGGACCTGGCCGTGATCGACTTCCAGAAGCAATTCCGCTCGGCGTATCGCTGCGAGCTGTTCCGCTTCGACGGCAAGCTCGTCTGCATTCGCAAACTGGAGGCGCCGAAGTTCTTCACGGACAATCCGCAGAGCAATATCAAGGAAATGTACGAAGCTCGCTTCGTCCCACTCGATGAGTCGCCGCTCACGCCCGTTTCCATCGTCTTTTTGGAACTGCCCGAAGCATTCGCGGCGGTTCGCCAGAAAGCACCCAAAGAATGGTTGGACGTGAACAACTGGGTCACGGCAGCCGGCTACTTCTTCAAAGTGATGAGTGTGCCGGGCGATGGAGAAAAGACCATCTCCATGCCGGTGTTCGTCGGCAAGAGCATCACGCCGCTACCCAGCCAGCCCGTGCCCCCCGGCTACGATCCGACGGTGATCGACCCCAACTTGCGGTTGTACAGTTTCATCCGCGACGACGCCGCGATGATTCGCACCACAACGGAACTCACTTGGCCGGAAGTGGCGGCGGAGAACCGCATTATCATGCACGCGGCCCGTTTCTCAGCGGAGGAACTGGAAAAGCACGCCCGCGACAATGTAAAATTCGCCGATCTATTTGAGGATATCCGGAAGGACTACCGGTTGAAGAACGTGAAGCTGGAGGGGCGGCTGATTTCGCTCCGCCGCTGGGATTTGAACCCCGAACTCCGCGCTGCCGGCATCAATAACGTGTTTGAGGGCTGGTTGGTGCCCGCCAATGAACCGCGTGGCAACCCGGTGTGCATCGTTTTCACGGAACCCCTCGAAGGCGTCGAACCGAATGGCCGCGTCAACGTGTGGGTATCGTTTGCCGGTTATTCCTTCAAGCTGATGCGCTACGAATCGGCCGAAACATTCGAAAACGACCCCACTCGCTTCAAGGTGAAACGAGCGCCGCTGTTGATTGGCAAAGGACCCATTCGCCGGCCAGATCCGGATGCCCCGACCTCTCTCACGTGGGGCGTATTCCTGCAAACGGCCATCATTGTGGGTGCGCTTATGATCGTCGCTGGTGGTGGACTGGCGTGGTGGTATCGCCGCGGTGACCGCAAGGCCAAAGAAGCCATCGAAACCGCCCGAAATCGGAACCCATTCGACCCGGCCAGTCATCCAAACAACAACCCGAACAACACCCAACCGGTAGCTTGAAGATACCGGCCCGCAGAGTACCCGATTCACTGGATTCGCGAAGTGTGACTCGCCGCCACCAATTGACGACTCCCTCGCCTTCGGCGGGGGAGTGCAAGGGATGCGGCCCGACCCGGAGGAGATGAAACCGTGAGCGAGAAGAACGCGAACGCCCTGGCGAACGCCAACGGCAAGCCGGGCGGTTCCAACGCCGCCGTGATTCGGCGGATGGACGCGGCCGAGGAGACAACGCAGGAACGGCTCATCAAGAAGCACGTTCCGGCGTGGGTGGTCAGCGGTGCGATTCACGTGGTCATCATCGCGCTGATGATCGTCTTCCTGGGGGGCCGAACCGGCGAGATTAAGTCGTCGGAGAAGGTGCTCGCCACCACCGCCGAGAAGACCGACGAACCCGAAGATCAGGACCTGACCAACGAAGATCCCGGCCTCGACTCCAAGATCGAAGCAGCACTGCCGGAAATCGAACGGGTGGACGCTCAAACCGTCGATGCTGCCGTGACGGCCGACCCGATCGGCCAGCCGGATGCGCCGAATACCGATTCCACTGCCCTGGCTCCTCCGGGTCTGTCCGCGGCGGACCTGACCACACCAGGCGTTGTCGGCGATACCGGGAACCTGATGCAGGGCACGGGCGGCATGCAGGGCTTTGCGACGGCCTCCTTCAACGGCCGTAGCGGCTCAACCAAGTCGCGGCTCGTGGCTGAGGGTGGCGGTAACGAAGCCAGCGAACGAGCTGTGGCGATGGGTCTGGCGTGGCTCGCCCGCCAGCAAAAGCCAGACGGCGGATGGGAATACGACGTTGCCTCGAAAGAACACCGCGCTGCAGCCACCGGCATGGCGCTGTTGCCGTTCCTCGCCGCCGGCCAAACGCACAAACCATCGAAGGAGAAGACCAACGTCAAGGATTACTCCAAGGTTGTTGCCAGCGGGCTTGGTTTCCTCATGAAGATGTGCCCGCCGTCTGGTCCCAACGCCGGCCGCCTCAGCGCGAACATGTATGAACAAGCCATCGCGACCCTGGCGATGTGCGAAGCCTACGGCATGACCAAGGACCCGATCCTCCGCCCCTATGCTCAGGCGGCCATTAACTTTGTCCAGCGGGCGCAGGGGCCGAATGGAAGCTGGGGTTATGGCCCCGGCACCAACGGCGATACCTCCATCGTTGGCTGGCAAGTTCAGGCACTCCAGGCGGCCAAGCTCTCGAAGGATCTCATTGTTGACGACCGCGTCATCAAGAAGACCATCCAGTTCCTCGATATCGCCGCCGCCGGCTCGCGCAAGTCGATGTACGGCTACAGCGACAACAAGAACGCCGTTCCCGGCTCCGCTCTGACCGCGGTCGGGCTTCTGTCTCGCTACTACATTGATGCCTGGGGACCGAGTCACCCCGGCATGATCGATGGCGTCGGCGGGTTGTCGAAGCATCCCCCGGTCGGCAAGGGAGCGGTCCAGAACCTGTACTACTACTACTATGCCACCCAGGTCGTTCACTTCTACGAGGGTGAAGACTGGAAGAACTGGAATCTCGGGCCCAAGGGCGCGGACGGCCAGCGCAAGGGCGGCATGCGCGACTGGCTGGTTGAGCAGCAGGTCAAGAAGGACGGAAAGGATCACGGAAGCTGGGATCCGGAGGGCGGCTTCTTCGGCACCAGTTGCGGCCGGGTCGGCACCACCTGCATGTGCCTGCTGACGCTCGAGGTTTACTACCGCCACCTACCCCTCTACAAGCGCGGCGCCGACGGCAACGCGGTCAAGATTCTGGAAGATAAGTAACACTCGCTTCGCTCACAAGTGTGAGTGCAAATGTGAGTGTGAGAAAAGCAAGAGACCTGGGCCAGGATTGGCTCAGGTCTCTTGCTTTTTCGCAGATTTTTCTGAACCCACCCCAATCCCCGCCTGCAGGGAGGGGAGAAAGACAGCGAAAGATTGGAGTCGTTGCTCAATTCCCCACTCGCCTCTTTCTCCCCTCCCTGCAGGAGGGGGTTGGGGGTGGGAGTGGGTCCTCTTGACAGCGGCTCCCGTTCCGGGTTCCCTCCTGTACTACTTCGGAGTCACATCGAAGTCGATCGGTTTCATTTCCATCGTCGGGCCGACGATATCAATTGGCTCGCCTAAGCGGCCTTTTGCACCGCCGCGAACACCGTTCTCGTGCCAGTAGACAATGCGAAACTTCCCGGCCGGTGCGTTCTTGATCTCGAACTTGCCATCCTCGTCGGTGATGGCGTAATACGGGTGGTCGAAGATGCGGACGTAGCCGGTCATCCAGCCGTGAATCGTGCACTTGTACTGAATCGGCGATCCTTCCGCCGCAAGTGGGTTCGGCATCTTCCATTGCTGTTGGGCGCCGATGTTGACGTTGAGCGAGCCGTTGTTGCCGCTGTCCCAGAAGAAGTTGTGATTGACCGGCGCAGGGTTCTTCACGACAAGCGTATCGCCCACGCGGGCACACGTCACCCGACTGACAAACATGCAACACGGCTGGTCGATCACTACGTCCGCTGGCTTGCGTTTGGCATCATCCGGATGAATCTGCGCAGGTGCAAATGCAGCGCCCGGCTGGTTGTTATCCGACCGCAAGAACACAACCACGTTCTTGATTCCGCGTGTCTTGCCATCTACCAGAATCGTTTCGTCGAGGATCGCGCCTTTGGCAAGACAGTGCGGTTTATCCTGGTTCACATTCAGGGCAGCTCGAGCCGGCACTTTCTTGTCGGCGGGGAAGACCACCTGCCCCTTGATCGTGACCCACTGCGGTTTCTCCTCCGCGTTGGCGTTTGTGGCAAACGCCATCCCCAGCGCGCAGCCGAGCACGCACGACAGTACAAGTCGCATACGTAGTACCTCGTTAAAGTGAAGGTGAGTTCGGTTCCCCCTTCCTTTCCAGGGAAGGGGGCGGGAGTTAGGTTGCCTTGTCCCCTATTCCGGCCAGGACTCGCTTTCCAAGGTCAGTGGGGGCACTTCCAATTTGCCGTCGCGGCTTTCGGAAATCGTGAGTTTCATTCCGGTTGCTCCCACCCTGCCACCGAGATAGCCCGCCGTTTCGTGCCATACCACCACTCGCCATGTACCCGCCGGCGCGCTTGGAATTTCAAAGCGGCCGTTGGCATCGGTCACCGAGAAGTACGGATGATCGAATGCCCACACGTAACCCATCATCCACGTGTGAATGTTCGACTTGTAAAAGTAGGGAAGACGCCGTGCGGGTATTGGGTCGGTGATGTGCTTCGCCCCCCGAGTAACGATTACATTGAATTCGACGTGATCCTCCCCCTCGACATCGTGGAGAGGCGTGTAATAGACGCTCGTCGCCACGGGTAGGAGGTTGTTGAACGTAATGCGATCCCCCGCGCGGACTACAAGCATACGCGGAGTGAACTGCCCAGCGGTGGTGAACACGGAGTGAGTGACTGGTTGCACGCGGGCGAGTTCGGGATGAATACGATTCGCGGGGAACTTGGCTTTCCGGTCGTCCGAGTCGGGTCGGAGGAAGACGACGGCGTTCGCGATTCCGCGGTTCTTGGAATCGATGAGGACATCTTCGTAACGCAGCGGCATGAACGGTTTGAAGGCGCCCTGATCCTTGATACTCTTCGCTTCAACCAATTTTGGTGTCGGCAAGGTGCGATTCTTCGGGAAGACAACGCGGCCAGAAACGTTCACCCACTTCTTACCTTCAATCGCGCGCGGAACAGGAGCCAGTGTGGGGGCGGGAAGCGGCTCGACTTCCACCGTTCCGGGCACCGGGGGGGATAGTTCGCGAGTGGTATCGGAAGTGAGGCCGTACGCCAGCCCGCCAGCCACCAGCACAACGCCCGCAAGCGCAACCAGTAGCTTGGTGCTGATACCGCGATGAAGAATTACCCTCGCGAGCGCTGCGCTCGTAGGAGACGGGGTGGCCGCCAGGTGTGGCACGGCAGCACGAGCCGGAGCCGCAAGTGTACCAGCAAGTAAACCCGCCGCAAGCGTCACTCCGCGGCTGGCGAGCCGCGTGCGGAGCAACTCCTTGCCGCGTTCAAGCCTTCGGCGGAGCGTGCTGAGGCTCCAACCCAGTTCGCGCGCGGCTTCGTCCTGCGTTTGCTCTTCGAGGAAGCAGGCGACGAGTGCCGCGCGAAGGTCGTCGGGCAGCGACGCCAGTTCTTCATCCAGTATCCGAAGCAAGTCGTCGAAATCGGGACTTGCGGCGTCCCCACTCGCGCGGGCGGGATTTGCCAGCAGAGTGTGCTTTTCTCGCCGCAATTCATGCCGCCGGGCCGCGAGACCGACGCGCCGAGCCACACCGAACAGCCAGCCACCAACCGATGTCGCATGGAGTGCGCCGGCCGGATTGCGTGCCAGCACCAGAAACACAGCCTGAAACGCATCTTCGGCGAGGTGCTGGTCGCGGACGACGCGCTTGCACACGCCATACACCAGCGCGCCGTGTCGCTTCACTAATTGCTCGAACGCGGGCTGATCCTGCTCACTGGCGAACCGCGTCAATAGCGCGCGATCGTCCAGGGCGGTAAGCGGATTCGGCAATCGAACGCGAAGAGACATCGCGAGCCTCGCGATAGGGAGTCTACCCCTATCATGTCCGCCCGCACGGTGAGGTGTTCAGAAAAATTGGTGAACCCCGCCCGCAAGGGCGGTGGGTGGCGAACCCCGCCCGCAAGGGCGGTGGTGCATGCGGCCCGTTGCTCACGCTTCCGGCTCGTCGGACCCGCGCCCTTGCGGGCGGGTCGCTTACTTCAGCAAGTGAGTCGCGACCAAATACAACAACGCCACACCGAGCATGATTCGATACACGACGAACACCTCCGTGCTGTACCGCTTGAGGAAGCTCAGCAGAAACGCGATGGCCAGGTAGCCGACGATGGCCGAGACGAGCGTACCCACAACCAGCGCGGTCACCTGATCGCCGGAGGCGAACAGGCTCTCCGACGCCTTCTCGGTGCCCAGCTTCTTGTATTCGTCGTAAAGTTCCTTCGCCCCAGCACCCAGGATTACCGGCAGCGAGAGCAGGAACGAAAACCGCGCGGCGGCGGGGCGCGCCAGACCCACGAACAGTCCGCCGGTGATCGTGGTGCCTGAGCGCGAACCGCCGGGCATCAGTGCACACGCTTGCCAGGCGCCGATCCAGAGTGCATCCAGCCAGGTAATGTCGGCTTCTTCGCGTGGAGGTTTGCGCCGGGCACGCCGGTGCGTCCACCATTCCGCCGCTAACATCAAAAGCGCAAAAACGATGGAGACGATCCCGATGGATGTGGGATTGAAGAACGTCGTCTTCAGCCACTTCTTGAGTGTGAAACCGACCAGGACAGCCGGGATGGTGCCAAAAACGATGAGCCAGCCGAGTCGCGAGTCGGGAGTCGAGGCCAGCCGCCGCGCGCGGATGTCCGCGACAAGTCCTTTGAGCATGTGTGCGATATCAGCGCGGAAATACACGAACACGGCGACCAGCGTGCCGAGCTGAATGACAATCGTGAATGCGTCTTCGGGGCGTTCGTGACCCATCAGCGACCGCGCAATCAACAAATGGGCGGTGCTGCTGATCGGCAGAAACTCCGTTAAACCCTGGATGATGCCGAGCAGAACCGCTTCCCAGACGAGCATTCCTTGTCCTCAGTTCAGTAGCTGTGTTGAAATCCTCGGTTGCTGCGCAAAAAAAGCTATCCTGGTTGCGTATTCATTAGACCGACGCGCCAGCGAGGGGCGAAACTAGCACTCGCTGGCGCGTCGGTCTAACGAATACGCAACAACCTCGTCCGAGGATTTCAACACAGCTTCCATTCGGTAAGATGATCCGGTCGGGCTACCGGAGCGCCTCATGCGTTGGTTCCGCTTTCTCGTTCTAGTAATCGCCACGGGCAGCGGCGTGTTGCTTGCCCCCGCGGCGGCATCCGCACACGACCTGCGCGCGATCGTCACGGTGGCCGACGAAGTGAAGGTGCTTGCGCACTTCGATGATGAAGTTCCGGCCGAGTTCGCGGCGGTTACTGTCCTCGACGCAACTGGCAACGAAGTGACCGCCGGCAAGACCGACGAGCGAGGAACCTGGACCTTCGCTCGCCCTGCGCCGGGGGAATATGTCCTCACCGTGGAATCCAGCGGACACGTCGCGAGAGTATCATTTCGCGTGGACGCCGAGCCCGGAACAGTACCGATCGAATTCACCGGCTGGCGATTGAACAGGCTTATCGGAATCACGATCGGTCTCGTCCTATTGCTTGGATTTTCGGCAATCAGTTGGCTCATCCGTCGGCAACGACGGGGTTAGAATTTCGCTGCCCGAACGCTACCGGAGCCCCTCGTGTCGCTAGACGAAGATCGCGATTCTACTGAACAGAAACGCGATGGCGAAACACTCGGCCCCACCCCCGCGCCATCGGCGGATAACACTTCACCCACATTCCCGTCGGAAGCCGAGTCGCTGTTGCGACATCTGAACCTCGGCGCTGCCCGACCAGCCTCTCCTTCACCGGCCAGTGAAGATCCGCCGCGAGTTCCCAACTTCGAATTCGAATGTGAAGTCGGCCGCGGTGGGATGGGCGTGGTGTACAAGGCCCGGCAAGTCTCACTGAATCGCACAGTTGCGCTGAAGATGATCCTGGCGTCGGCGTATGCAGCACCCGGCGAGGTGGCGCGATTCCTGGCCGAAGCCGAAGTCATTGCGGCAGTGAAACACCCCAACGTGGTGGAGGTGTATGACCTCGGCGACTTCAACGGCCGGCCCTATTTCGTGATGGAGTTCGTTGAAGGCGGAAACCTCGCTGCGCGGATCAAGACAAACGGCCCCCTCGCGCCAGATGTCGCGGCCGAACTCATCGCCACCGTTGCTTTCGGCGTTCAAGCCGCTCACGATGCGGGCATTGTGCATCGCGACCTCAAACCCGCCAACATTCTGTTGTCGGTGGACAGTGGGCAGCAGATCACGTGCAGTGAAGAGAAAAAACCGAAATCCTCTGTCCGGTCTGCTTCCCAACATCCGGGCTCCGCTCCCATGCCGAAAGTATCCGACTTTGGCCTCGCCAAACGGCTGGCGTCGGACTTAACGCGATCGCAAGCCGTGATGGGTACCCCGGCATACATGGCCCCGGAGCAGGCGGGCGGGAAGGCGAAATTCGTCGGGCCGGCGGCGGATGTCTACGCGTTGGGTGTGATCCTTTACGAGTGCCTCACCGGCCAACCACCATTCGATTCGCTCGATACGTGGTCGTTGATTCGGCAGGTTCTCGAAGACCCGCCGGAACCATTGCGGAAACGCATGCCTGGCATCCCACGCGATCTGGAACTCATCTGCCTGAAATGTTTGGAGAAAGAACCCCACCATCGCTACCCGACCGCCGCGGCCCTCGCCGACGATCTGAATCGGTTCCTCAATCGCGAACCAGTGAGCGTGCGCCCGATCAGTGCGTTCACACGCACGATTCGCTGGGCGAAACGGCATCCCGCGCCAGCGGGACTGATCGCCATCGTTGTGCTGCTGCTCCTCCTCGTGCCGCCGCTGGTGGTCTGGCAACAGGGGCGACTCGACCGCCGCGATGCCGTTGCCATCGAAGCCCGCCAGAAAGAAGACGCCGCCAAGCGAGCGGAAGAAGAGGCCAAGAACGCGGAAGCCGAGGCGAAGCTCGCGAAGCTCGCGGCCGAGCGACTGGCGGACACACGCGAACTGTTCGCACTCCAGAACAAGTTCCGCAACCGCGACACAACTCGTCCGCTGGGGTGGACGCTGGCGACCCAAACCGAATTGCCACAAGCCGTTCGGCTGGCCGACGGCGACCCATTGTCGGTCGTCGATCTCCGCTCGACCGCGGCGATGACGTTTTTGGTTGCCGATCTGTTCCCGCTCAAACCGATCGCGGAGGGATTCACCGCATCCGATATCACCACCGACACGAAATCGGGGCTGGTTGCCATCGGTGAATTCAAAGCATGGGGCGAGTGTCGCGTCCGACTGATCGACCCGAACAGCGGACGGATCGTGCGGAGTTTGAAGTTCCCCACTCAGTTAATCAAAGGAAGTGGATCGCTCGATCTGGTTCAAGATGGCACTCGGGCGCTGGCGTTCAGCCCCGATGGGAAGCGGCTCTTTGTCGGCACGCGTGGATCGAAGGTCATGAGATTCGACCTGGACAATCCACAAAACACACCGGCAATGATCTGGAATGCCTCGTCGGCTTCCGTCGAGCAACTGGCCGTCAGCCCAAATGGCAAGATCGTGTATGGCCTTTGTCGGCCGGAAGTCCCCGTGTTTGTGTGGGATGCCGACACCGGCAAACCCCTTCCTCCTCTGAAGCCGAATGAAGCCGCGCCGATTCAATCGTTCACCATCCTCCCCTCCGGGGACCTCATTGCCGGCAACGGCCACTTCCTGTACCGATGGTCCGCCGACCACAAACTCATCCGCACAGTCGTGAACACAACCTGCCACCGGCTTGCGGCAACCGACGGTTCGATGCTCTTTCTCGGCGATGGTCCGCGCCTGTGTGTGTACGATCGGGAAACTCTCGAACCAACCGACCGGTTCGCGGACCCGACCCTACGGATGGCCGCGCACGAGGAATTCGTGAATGTTATTGCAGTGCATCCATCGCGGGCCTATGTCGCAACCACGGGGAGGGAGCGTACGGTGAAGGTGTGGGAGGTGGTGTCGGGCAAATTGATCGGCACGGTGACGGTGGGGGGCACAGGGCCGCTCGCGGTGGCCTGGTCGAACGATGGCTGTTGCCTGCTGGCCACGGCGGATGGACAGATCACACGCTGGCGGTTCGCCCCTCCGCAATCGCGGCAATTCGCCTGTATTAGCGCGTTCTCACTCATAGCGTCCACATTCCTCCCGGACGGACGCGTGGCAGGGCTCAGTCACGACACGCACTGGCAGCGCGAATTGCTTGTCGGACCGGTCGGCCAGCCGGCCGACCGCGTAACGCTGACCGATCCCGGCGGCGGCGGGCGGCCCGGTCTCGCCAGCGGTCCAAATGGGATGTTCGCGGTATCCCTTCTCACTTCCGGCATCCTCCTGGGCAAGTCGAATTCGCTCGTCGCGACCCCTGAGTTCACGAAGCAAACGACCCGGTGCCCGCGATTCAGTCGCGATGGCCGCACGGTTTGGGCCATTGTCGACTCGAAGGAAGTGCGCTCGTTCGATCCGAACGCGAAAGTCCATCGTGGCGTGTGGAGCAACAAGATTTCCGAGGTGTTGACGGGGCTTGCGACCCTGGAAACCCTCGCCGTGGGTCGCGACATCGCTGCGGCCGGCGGACGCGACGGCTCGATCTATGTTTTGAACGCCGCAGATAATCCCGTTACTGCGTATCGCAATGCCGGTGACCCGGTTATTGCGATCGCTATCGCACCGGACGATTCGTTGATCGTTGCGGGGACACAGAATGGCTGGCTACGTCTGGTGAACCTCACAACCAAAACCGAACTTCCAACAATCCCGGGCCACGATCATGGAACAACGGCAGTCGCATTCAATCGCGAGGGCACGTTGCTCGCGACGGGTGGAAACGACCGAACCGTACGCTTGTGGAAGCGCAACGGCGAGAGTTTCGAAGTACTCTTCACGATCCCACATTTGTCCGGTGCGGTTCGCGACCTTCTATTCAGCCCAAACGACGACCGGTTACTGGTGCTACTCTCTCACGGCCACGCCGCACGAATCTGGAACATCGACCGGCTCAAGGCGCAACTGACCGAACTCAAGCTGGGGTGGTGAGTGGTCTGGAATCAGGAAGCAGGAGTCAGGGTGAGGGCTCGCCGAACCTCATGTCGAGAACGCGTGTCTATTCCCACGCCAGTAGCCACGGGCTATGATGGCGGTTCGGGTCTGTCGGTCGGCTGGACGGTCGCCGGCCGGTCAGGAGTCAGGAGACAGGCATCAGGGGTCAGGGGTCAGGAATTTGGAGCCAGGTTCTTCCCTGACTCCTGACACCTGACTCCTGATGGGACTCCTGATTCCTGTCTCCTGACTCCTGATCGGCGGGAGGAAAGTCCGGGCTTCGCAGGGCGCGGTGGTGGATAACGTCCACCCTCGGTAACGGTTGCGGGCATCCCGGCTCGCGCCGCCAACGGGCGGGAAAGTGCAACAGAAAGAATACCGCCGCCCGATTGCGGAATGTGGAATCCACATTCCGCAATCGGGCGGTAAGGGTGAAAAGGTGCGGGGCGAAAGCCCTTAATGTAAGAGCGCACCAGCGGCGGGGTGACTCGCCGGCTCGGTAAACCCCACCGGAAGCAAGGTCAAGCAGAGGACAGGGTCGGCCCGGCCCGTTACGATCCTCGGGTAGACTGCTCGATCCCGCCGGCAACGGCGGGGCTAGATAAATGACCGTCACTCATTCGCGAGAGTGAGGACAAAACCCGGCTTACACGCCGGCCGATAGATTCGACCGGGACTTTTTTGCGAATGCGGAATTCGGGAATGAGTTCCTTTTCACCGAGCGGCTTCAACGAACGAGTTCTTCGATGCACATTCCGAGGTTTCCGCATCCGGTAAATTCGTCATTCTTATCACTTTCGGACCCGCTCTTCTTACCCTCTTCACATCAGCAGCAATTACTGGTTTGACCACGCGAAGCTCAGTACGGTACGGTGAAAGTGTTTGGGGAACAAGGCTGCCTGGGTTTGTCCTCTTCCCCCAGGCCGCGTCGCCCGCAGCCCGCGAGTCTTTGCTCGCGTGGCGAGCCGGTGCAACACGAGGCCGCCATGTCCATCCGCCCCCCGTCTCGGCGGAACGATCGTCCAAGCCTTCTGGCTTGTGGCGTCACTTTTCCGCCCCGTCGTTTTAAAGTGGTTCTTCACAAGGCCGCCGACAAGGACTTGATGTTTGTCGCGCGGGTGGTGATGGAACTCACCTGCTTTGGCTCAGCGGAAGCCGAATACCGGATGTGGGAAACGCATCACCGCGGACGCTCTCTGGTGCTGGTCACACACCTGGAGCGTGCCGAATTGATTGTCGAGCAATTCGCCGATCGCGGATTGCCGGCAAGTATCGAACCGGCGTGAGCGAGCGGCGCGATGGGCATCCCCGTTCCCCCGCCGCGCCGCTCGCTCACACCAGCCGTTCACAACGTGCTGACTTACCCTTCGACCTTCACTCTGCGCGGCGAGCCGAGCAACTTCAGCAGGGCTTGCGCGAAGGCGGGGAGATCATCGGGGCCGCGGCCGGTGAGCAGGATGCCATCGGTGACGGTGGCTTCGTCGGTGTAGACCGCACCGGCGGCACGCACGTCATCGCGAATGCCCGGCGCACACGTGACCCGTCGGCCGTCGAGCGCACCCGCGCTGATGAGCAACTGCGCGCCATGCCCAATCGCGGCGACCTTCATTCCATCTTCGATAAAAGTCCGCGCCACATCCACCGCTTCCTCGCGAAGCCGCAATCGCTCCCCCGCCGGGCCATCGGGAATCAGCAGTAAGTCGAACTCAGCCGGGTTGACTTCGTGAATGGCCGCGTCCGGTTCCACCGCGTAGCCGTGCAACCCGGTAATCGCGTGCATAAATGGGCAAGCCAGAGTCACTTCCACTCCTTCCTCACGCAGACGATACCACGGGAGGAAAAGCGTCAAATCCTCGAAGCCATCCGCTGCAACAATCAGGGCTTTCATACGATCGCCTTAGGGAATGATGACGTAGGTGTGGTGTCCACATTTTACACTCCGCCGCGACTCGGCGAAAGCCAGACCGGACAGCATGAACAGGATCGTATAGCGTTGATTTCCGATCCTCGTTCATCGTGTTCATCCCTTCTCTTCTTTTCATGTTTTCCCTGAATCTCCGCGTCTCCGCGGTTCATCCTGATTTGCCATCCCCTTTATTCATGCAGCTTTACGTTTGCGGCACTCGGAATTGACCAGCTAACGGACTCTGCGTATTGTCCCGCCGCTTTCCGCCCCGGACACATTGCGTCCAGCCGGCGGCGAGCTTCGCCAAGCACCGGGATGGGGACGGATGCGCGTTCGTAGTTGGCTAATCCGCGGGTTGATCCTCGCTGGCGTTGCGGCCCTTGCCGCGCTGGCGTGGATTGCCAATTCGTGGATCAGTCCAGAGCGTGTGCGTGAACAGGTCATTATCACGCTGTCCGAGCAATTCGAAGATGTCGATGTTCACGTCGGCTCCGCGCGCATGCGGATTCTCGGCGGTATCGCCGTGACCGATTTGCGCCTGACGCGACACGGTGATCCACCCGATCAGCCTTTCCTCGTGGTTCCGCAAGCGATTCTTTACCACGACAAGGAACAACTGAATCACGGCCGGTTGGTGATCCGCAAAGTGGAAATGGACGGCCCCACCCTCCGCGTGGAACGCGGGGCCAACGGCAAGTGGAATCTGGCGGAAGTGATGAAGCCCGGCACGGCCGATAAACCGATCCCCACGTTCGTGGTGAAGAATGGCACCATTACGGTGATCGACCGCACACCTGGCGCGCTGCCGCCTGCCACCTTCACCGAGGTGCAATGCACACTCTTGAACGATCCGCTGCCCACCCTCACGATGCAAGCCACCGCCAATGCGAAGGGCTACGGTCCAGTCAGCGTGCGCGGGCGGCTGAACCGTATCAACAAACATCTTTCACTGTCGGTGGAAGCGAGCGCGTTTCCGCTCGGTGAGGCTGCAGTGCCCGCCGCGAAGCGTTTCGCGCCGGAACTAGCCCCGCACCTTGCGAAACTCACCGCAACCGCAAAAGTGAAAGCCGAACTCGTTTACACCCCAGACGCGAATCCACCCTGGCGGCACGATGTGCGGCTGGAAGTGAAGAACGCCCGGTTCGAACATCCCGACCTGCCGTGGCCGGTGGAGGAGATTACCGCCACCGTGCTGAGTGTGGATGGCCGGGTGAAAGTGGAGAACGCATCCGCGCAAGTCGGACCTGCGAAAGTGCGGCTGTCGCTGGAAACTCGTCCAGACGCGACACCTGTCGCCGGCGTGAGAGCACCCGACAGCGACCCACTCCGCCGAATGGAGGACAATCTCCAGCAACTGGAGATCACCGCTACCGGCGTTCCGCTCAACGATGGGTTATTCGAACATCTGCCCGAAAAACTCAAACGCGGGCAGAAGCAATTTAACCCCACAGGTCAGGTGGATCTCGGATACAAGTTCACGCGCGACGGAGCGGGTTGGCGGCGCGAACTGGAAGTGCGACCGAAGCAAGCCGGGATGGTCTACGAGAAATTCCGTTATCCGGTGACCGACGTGCGCGGACTGATCAAGAAAACCATGACGCACGCGGGCGGCGAGAGCACGAACATCGACCTGGTTGGAACCGCGGCCGGCCAACTCATCACTCTGAAGGGCAGTATTGAAGGCAATGGCCCCGATCCCGCGGTCAACCTCCGCATCACGGGACTGAACGTCCCGATCGATGAACAACTCTATGCCGCCATTCCTCCGAAATATGCAGCGGTCGTGCGCGCGTTTCGCGCCACAGGGCGAGGCGATTTCGTGGCCGAAATCACGCAGAAAGCCGGTGTGAATCTCATCGAAAATGAGTTCCGCATCGACATCAAGGACGGCAAACTGAACTACACTGCTTTCCCCTATCCGTTGGAAAAACTGAAGGGGCGGCTCACGATCCAAACCACCAGCACCGATCCAACCCGGCCTCTGCGACCCGGTGAACCGCTCCATCCTCTGCCCGACCGCGACGCGATTGTCTTCGATGGGTTCACTGCAATGCATGCCGGCTCGCCCTTGTGGATGCATGGCGCAAAGCGGCTCGCGCCTGATGGTATCAACCATCTGCTAATGCTCCACATTGGCGGAAATAATGTTCCACTCGATGCTGAACTGAAAAGCGCACTGGCAGCTGCGAAAGTGGATGGGCTTTGGGGAACACTTTCGCCACAGGGAAAGATCACATTTGCCGCCGACGTGGAGATACTCGAGCGCATACCCCCCAAACAATCAGAAGCCCGAACGACCGCGGCGTATGAGCCGCAATTCGACCCAGCAAACGACATCAAACTGGCGCTCAGTTTTTCCGGCCCAACGGTAAAGCCGACATTCTTTCCCTACGAACTCACCGATCTGGCTGGCTGGCTGGAATACAAGAACAACCAGTTGTTTCTGGCGCACATCGCCGCGCGGCACGGCCCGTCGCGGGTGAAACTCAATGCCGCCGAAGTGCGGTTTTACCCCAACGGCATGGTGTGGGCGAATCTCGGCGGCATCGAGATGAAACCCCTCATTCCGGACGTGGCGTTCCGCAAGGCGCTCCCCGGCAAACTCGGTTCGGCCGTCGAGGAACTGCAGCTCAAAGGTGGCGCGGAACTCCTCGTCAAGCACATGGTGGTCCTGACACAGCCAGATCCGGATTTAGTGCGGGGGCGGAAGCCCGCCGAGGTTGGGCAACTCAGAGGGGTTCCACCCCCCAATCGCCAAATGTCTCGTCCAGATCCCATCGTGTACTGGGATGCGGAGTTGAAGCTCTTCGGCGCGTCTCTCGATACGGGAGTATTGTGGGAAGACGCATTTGGCTCGATTGCGTGCTGCGGGCGATACGAAGGCACGCATGTCGGTTTACTTCTCGGGAATGTTTGGTTGGATCGCGCGATTGTTTCGCGCATGCCCGTGACCGCGGCGAAGTGCCAACTGAAGGCCGAAGAACAACTTCCCGATCCAGCACGACCCGGGCAGTACTTGCCCTCCACCCTTCAGTTTCTCAACGTCACCGGCGACCTGTTCCACGGCGCGGTTGGCGGGCAGGCTCGGGTGGTTCTCACAGACCCAACCCGCTATGAAGTCTGGCTCACCGTCACCGATGCGCAACTCGAAGATGTCGCTCACCACTACAAACCCGGCCCCGATGCGGACCTCAAAGGAATCGCGCAAGCGCAACTGTTGATCTTCAACAAACTCGACCAGAAAACCGGCCGACTCGTCGTGGAAGGATCGGGCAAGATCGACATACCCACCGGCCGCATGTACAACCTGCCGATCCTGCTCGAACTTGTGAAGGTGCTCAAACTCCAGACGCCCGACAAGACCGCGTTCGAGCAAGGACACGCGGTGTTTCGCATCCAAGGTGATCGCATCAAAGTCGATCAACTGGATCTGATCGGCAAGGCCATCTGTGTGGGCGGATCGGGCGAACTCGACTTTAGCGGCGATTACGTGAAGTTTGAGTTCTACACCGTCTGGTCGCAGGTTCTCAAGCAGTTGATTAACACGCCCGTGGGCGACCTGACGGCGTTTTTGAGCAAGAACCTGTTTACCATCAAGCTGGTGCGGGAAAACGGAGAGCTGAAGTACAAACCGGCACCCGTGCCGCTGGTCACGGAACCGGCCAAGGCGGTGGTCGAACGATTGAAACGCACAAGTGGGAAGATGTTTGGGAAGCAGCCGTAGGCTTGGCGGATCTTGGCGAACGGCGTGGCGTAAGCCGTAACCACCACGGCGGGCTTACGCCACGCCGTTCGCCTGATCGCAGGAGAGCTCAGTGTTCGGGAGTACTCTGAACCGGATGATTTTCTGGGAACTGGTGCGGGTGTTCCTGCTTTCACTGGGCACTCTGACCAGCCTGTTCCTCATTGCCGGTGTGGTCGATCAGGCGTCGCGGCTCGGGCTCTCGCTCGGGCAGATCCTGCGTGTGATTCCCCTCCTTATTCCCAGCATGTTGCCGCTCACCATCCCGGCGACGACGCTGTTTGCATCGTGTGTCGTTTACGGTCGGCTCTCGCACGACAACGAAGTGGTGGCGCTCAAGGCAGCCGGTGTTCACCTCTTCGGCATTGTCAAACCGGCGGTACTGCTGGGCGTTCTCACCACGATTACCTCGGCGGCGCTGGCGCATACCACCATCCCCGTCACGCAGAAGCGGTTCTATGAACAGGTGCTCTCAGATCCGGAGGAAGTGCTTTACAACATGCTTCGCCGCGACCGGTGTCTTCGCCACCCCAGTCAACCCTATGTGCTCTATGTGCGCGACGTGCAGGGGAAGCGACTGATCGATGTCATTATCAAGCAGCGGGAGAAGACGAAGGATCCGGTCACGGGAGCAGAATCGTTCAACGGCTACGGTCCGGTGTTTCGTGCTCCCGAAGCTCAACTTCGCGTGGATATATCCACCGAGTCGCTCCTCATCGAATCGAACCGGTTCGCGATTGACGACAAACGTGTTTCTGGAACGAGCTATTACTACGGCCCGATTGTGCGTCCTCTCTCGGACTCAGTCAGTGGAAAGGAGGCCAAACTGAAAATCAACACGCTGACGTGGGAAGAACTTCCGGTCCGGATTGCAGCAATGGAGGCCGAGCGGAACGAGATCGTTCAAAGACGCAATGAGCGGGCGAAGGCCATTGAGCAAATCACCGATCAGAACCTCCAGAAATTAGCACGGGATGAATTGGGACACTACAACTACCAGGTCGAAGCCCTCACTCGCCAGGTCCGCAATCTCCAGGCGGAGATCTACGCTCGCCCCGCACTTGCGGTCAGTTGCCTTGTTTTCGCGCTCATTGGCTGCCCGGTTGGTATTTGGGCTAACCGGGCCGACTATCTGAGCACGTTCATCATTTGCTTTCTTCCCACGCTGATTGTGTACTATCCGCTCCTGCTGGCTGGTTCGGACATGGGCAAGAGCGGCCGCGTTCCGCTCGCGTTTGGCTGTTGGTTGGCAGACATCGTCATGGGCGGCGTCGGGATTCTTCTGACGTGGCGGCTGTTGCGGCGCTAAGGAAGAAGTTCCAGGTTCCAACAGTTCCAAGTTTCAAGTTGGAGTCAACTACGGCTTTGCTTTGAACTTGGAACTCGGGAATTATTTGTTCTCCTTGACCTCAAACAACTCGATCTCGAACACGAGCGTGGCGTTTGGCGGGATGACGTCCCGAATCCCCTTCGCGCCGTAGCCGAGTTCAGCAGGGATCTTGAGCCGACGGACCCCGCCCGGCTTCATGCCGGGAATCCCCTCTTGCCAGCCTTTGATGAGATCATTGAGCGAGAACTCGGCCTTCTGACCGCTATCCACGCTGCTGTCGAACTTCGTTGCCTTCTCATCGGTGAGCCAGCCAGTGTAGTGAATGACGACGGTGGCACCGGGTTTCGCCGCTTCACCTTTGCCTTCCTTCACGTCCCAGATTTCCACGCCGGATTTCTGCTTCTTCCATTCCTTCGCATCGAGTGGTGGCCTCATGAGTTTCTTCTCCTCAGCGTGAGTGAAGGGCGAAACCGCAAAAGCGGCGGCCAGCGCAAATACACTAGCGCATGGTCAGATTCCTCTTCGGGCATTACACCAGAACGGCACGAGAGCCGAACCGGTGAACCAGTTCCGCGCGACTCGCGACGCTGAGTCGCAATTGCGGTAGTTCCAGTTTCTCCAACATATCCGGGTTTAGCCCGTCGGCTACTGCCTTCACCAGTGAATCCGGGAAGTAGGTATCAGGGTTCGAAGGTGCGTCTTCCTGATCGAACCCCCGGAGGAGAGCTCCTAGTGGATTTGTCTGCGGATTGGCTTCGATTAACTGCAACCTCCGCAAGCGCGGAAGAACGGGTGAGCGAGCGAGTATGGTGAGTGCGGGCCAGTAATCCGGCCAGCGAATCGGGCCGGGTGGCGAAAACGAATTGAACAAGTGGGTGACCACTTCGGAGATCATTGCCCCAATGGTACCGATCATGCCGAGCACTTGCGGCCGCTCTGGTACTTCGCATATACCCAACGAGAGCGATTCCAGTTTTTCCAAGGTGCATTGCTCAGCGAGGGTTTGGATTGCGTCGGGCGGAGTAATGCCGCAGAGCGTCAGCGAACGCAATCCGGCCCACGCAGGGCGATGAACGAATTCTCGTACTACGTACTCCGCCGGGTTCAGAGGTTGCACCTTCAAGGTTGTGACGGCCGACAGATGCCGGGAGCGGGCAACACCTACCGCGCTGGGCGGAACGCGATCGAGAATGAGTTGGGATACCTTCGCGACATGCGGCGCGTCCAGCAATTGCCATGACTCATCGTTGAATCCATTGCCAACCCACCGGAGCCGAGCAAACGGTATTGCACACGCCCAGCGATCGAGCAACCCCAGGGAGTCGTGAAAGTACAGCAGTTCCGGGAACCCGCCGATGAATTGCGCAGTGAAGCGGTGTTCCTCGGACCGGATGCTATATACCCCGGCTATTTCCGACGTGTGGATGTACGGAGCCCCGAGGGCGCGTTTGTCGCGCTGGATAAACCGCTTCATGCGATCGCGCACCCGCCGCCTGGGAGTATATGGTTCCGGCAAGCCCATGCAATGGCACACCGGTCGCCACCAGTCGATCCAGTATTCCGCGAAGAGTTTGTCGCAGCGTTCGATGAGTACACTGCGCTGCGGGTTGGCTTCCGGGGTCGTTTCGAGAGCAATCTGCGCGCGGATGAACTCGGCGCGAGCCGCATTCGCAGGATCGCAGCTTTCATCGAGCGCATCCGCGAACACGAGCCGCACAGTGCGGTCTGTGGGGTTGGCGATGATCGCCGCGGCAAGAGCAGCCAAGGTGTCGGACATCGTTATGTTTTGCACGATCCAGAAGAGGAACTAACCACAGACAGAGACGGAGACACAGAGAAGACAAAAGATGGAGAAAGATAAGAAGAGAAGAGTTTCCGACAGGATACCAGGATCAACACGATGGATTCCGATCCCGTTTCATCCTGTCTTACTCTCTGCTTTTTTGTCTTTGCTCTGTGTCTCTGTGGTGAGTCCAATCTGTGTCCCTGTAGTTCGTTCCGGCTTTCGGTCACTCTGCCGCCGCTTCTAAAAGAAACATTAAAGCCGAAACGCCACATCGGGTTTCTCCTTGCATCCTACGCGTTGCGCAGGATGATGACTCTCCGGGGTCGGTACTGGCCCCGAGTTCGCCTTCCCTTTCTGATGCTCTGGTCCTGGGACACCGGAGCAAAAACAACCGAGGACTGCGATGCGCACCAAGCTGCTCGTGGCCGCGCTCTTGCTGGCGTCGGCCGCCACTGGCCGGGCCGACGAAGGCCTGACCAAAGGCACCCCCAATCCGAAGTCGATCAGCGCGCTGGCCTTCGGCCCGCATGGGCTCTTGTTCCTGGGCGACTCCGCCGGTGCAACGATCTTCGCCATCGATACCGGCGATACCAAGCCAGCCGGGAACAAGGACCTGAACGTTGAGAAGCTCGAGAGCAAGATTACCGACATGTTGGGAGGCGATAAGGCCCGAATCACCGACATGAAGGTGAACCCGGCGTCCGGAAACGTGTTCCTGAGCGTTGCGGTCGGCACTGGAGCCGGTCAACCGGCGCTGGTGAAAGTCGCTCGCGACGGCACCCTCTCGGCAGTTTCACTCAAGGACATTCCGTACGCCAGCGTGAAGATCCCCAACCCGGCGACCGGTGGCAAGGGCCCGCCAGCGGTCATTACGCAGATGGCTTTCCTGCAAGGCAAGTTGTTCGTTGCAGGTCTGTCGAGCGAGGAGTTCGCCAGCACGCTGCGCGTGATTCCCTATCCGTTCAAGGAGGCCGATAAGGGCAGCGGAATCGAAATCTTCCACGGGGCTCACGGGAAGATCGAAACCCACGCTCCGATCCGCACCTTTGTGCCGTACAAAGTCGGTAGCGAAGAGAACATCATGGCGGCTTACACCTGCACGCCGCTGGTCAAGATCCCGGTGAGCGAGCTGAAGCCGGGCGCCAAGGTGAAGGGAACGACGATTGCCGAACTGGGCAACCGCAACAACCCGCTGGACATGATCGTCTACAAGAAGGATGGCAAGGACTACATCCTGATGACAAATTCCGCTCGCGGCGTGATGAAGATCCCCACGGAAAGCTTCGGGGAAGCAGAGGCGATCACCAAGCCGGTTCCCGGCGGCGGGCCTGCTGGCGTCAAGTACGAAACGATCAAGGAACTGACCGACGTGATGCAGATGGACAAGCTGAACGACGACCACGCGCTGATTCTGCTCAAGAACGGCGACCTGAAGACCATCCCACTGCCGTAATCCACTTCTCACAATGCCAGGGGATAACCCCTGGCATTGTGAATCAGATCTCACCTCGACTCCAACACTTTTTGAATCGCGATCGCGAACGCTTCCCCCTCATTGCCTTGCTCGTTCAAGCCCAGCGGCTTGGCTCGCAGGCGGGCCACATCGTTATCGAGCGAATCGACAAAGCGGAAGTGAAGATACCACAGGGCACCGGCTCGCGTGTTGTCGTCGGCGAACACATAGGCGGGCTGGTTCAGCTTGTCCGCCGTCACGCGATTGAACTCCTTGCTCGCGTCGGCCAGCTTTTCGGGTGTCGTCTCGATGTCGATGAAGTTCAAATCGCGCGTTGAGGCCATATCCCTGATGGCGGCAACATCCCCGCCGGGGGCGTGGAGATAGATCACGGTGCGGAACCGTGCATTTTTGAGTGCCTCAAACCCATCGAGCGTCGGCTTACCGCCGGCGTAAAGTCCATCCTTCACTTTCGCGTAACCCGGCAGTCCAGCCGGGGCAGCCGAAGCCTTCGGTGGCTCGGTCGTTTGCGGTTTCACCGGCGCACCGAGAAAGCTTGTCTTGCCTTGTTGTGGCGTGGGGCGCGATGACGAACTGCCCGGCCACGGATCGGGGAACAGTACGTCGGGGCCAGTCTTCGGCGCGGGGGTGTATCCGCTGGGTGGTTGCACGGACGGTACAGGCGATGCCCCAGCCGGCGGTGGGAACGGACCCGGGGTCGTTGGCACTCCCGCAGGCGGGATCATAGTCGGAGGTCGGCTACCGGGGGGCAACGGGCCCGACCCACAGCAGTCGTCGCGCTTCCAGCACTTGTGCTTGCAGCCGGCAAACGCCACTACAAACGCGGCGGAGGCAAGAACGAGAATTCGGCGACGCATGGAAATACCCTCCGTTCGCACCGCACAACCTTCACTCCTGACCTCCGATTCTACGTTGTAAAAATTGCCGACCTATGGAAGTTGAGCCAACCAAATGCAATTCCGATTGCACCGAGTGGCGGACTTGCCGGTTATGCGGAATAGAGAGGGATGGCGACGTGGGCAAGATGTGTGGGAATAGCAGACAACAAAGAAGCTATTCGTCTTCTCTTAAGTACTCGTTTCGCGCCCCTCCCGACACCCGGTGCAGTTGAACTGCGGCTGTTTGGCTGTCTGAGGCCGCTCACGAGCAGAATCGCTCCCCGAGACGGTCTTTGAGTTCTCTCAAGACCTCCGCCGAGATCGGGCACGACCGGAGATTGAGTACCTGCAGCCCGCGGCGCTCGGCGAAGTCCGCGAGAGCCCGCGCCCCGAGGTCGGTGATTCGGGAATCCCACAGGTGCAATTCGGCGAGTCGGGGCAGCCCGGTCGAAGTTGCAATCTGCAATGCACCGGCGTCCGTGATGGGATTGCGCCCGCCGAGGTACAGTTCGCGGAGGGAGACCAAGTGCCTGGACTGGACGAGCGCGACGGCCCCGCGATCGCTGATGTTGGTGTAGTTCAGGAGTAAGTGCTGCAGCGCCGACAGGTGCGGGGATGCCGCGAGCGCATCGGCTCCCTCGTCGCCGATCTGGTTGCTGCCAACGTGGAGGTTCTTCAACCGCGACAGATGAGGTGAGCCGGCAACAGCGGCAACGCCCTTCGGCCCGATCGTGCCGAGGGTGAGCGTTTCTAGGTTTCGCAGTGCGGAGACCTGGCTCAACACGGCCGCGGCTCCGTCCCCATCCTCGGGGCCGCTGATGTGCAATTCGCGGAGGCGTCCGTTGAAGTGAGGGTTGCTCGCGAGAGCCTTTGCACCGGTCTCGTCGAAGTGGATACCGGCCAGGACGGAGAGCCGGCCGATGAGTGGGCTGGCGAGCACCGGGCGCGCGGTCCGGCTGGTGAACGTCCCCCCGCACTGGAGGTGCGAGACCGGGGCGGTGGCGAACACGGCCTCCGCGTCCTCCTTCCATGCCTTGCCGTGGCGGAATCCGACGGTGTCAGCGAACCCGCGGGCGAACGGTGAGGTCGCCCAGGTCACCCCCGAGCGGACTGGCAATTCACCGCGCCACGCGGTCTCGTTCCGCTTGAAGAGTTCCTCGGTGCGGGCCTGCGCCGTAGCGAGACGGGCCTCCGGGATGCTGCCCGAAGCGATGCCAATCTGGAGCCGAATGAACTCGGCTCGCTCGGGGTCGCCTTGCTCGTCGAGCCAGTCCGCGAACACGAGCCGCGCGGTGTCGTCGTCCGGGTTCTCGCAGATCGCCTGCAGAAATGCAACGCGTGAGGCGGACATGCGGACCTCGGCAATACAGGAAGACGGTCAGTTTACCGCGCCGCGAGAATCCTCTATCACTAGCGGCGTGGGTGCAGCCGGTTGCCCGAGCCGCGCCACCATCGGGCATGCCGGAATAGGCGCTAATCAAGTACGTTCTGTATCGGTCCCAGAAATCGTTTGGATGGCCTGGCTGACTTCGGTCTGCAGTTCCGTGTCTCCGTCATCAAGCATCTCCCGTAACCGTGGGAGAGCCGAGCCTGCCGCTGGCCCGAGAACAGTCAACACTGCGACGGCAGAAGCCCGCACGTCTGACGAAGGGTCAGCAAGAAGTTCAATAAGGATTGGCACCCCGGCAATCAAAAGCGGTTCAGCAGCCGCGACTCGCCCCACGCACGAACACGCGATTTCCCACAATGAGTGGGTCGCCTCGCCACGAACCGCTTGATCCACATCGCGACAGAGTTCATACAAGGGCGTGATGGCGAGAACTCCATCACGACCAAAGGCCCCCAATGTTCCGGCTGCGTCACAGCGCACATCGGGATCTGCATCTCGAAGTTGTCGGATGTAGTCGTCGATCTCGGAATTGCTCATTCACACGTGTCCCTTTGTCCGTCGTCCCCTCACGCTGTGCGGGAACAGCTTCTCTTGAATCAAACTGCCGTTCGCGTCGAAGGGAAGGGCGATCGGTTCGCCAACGAATTCCAGGTGTGGGTGGTTCTTTGCTTCAGCGGCAAGCGGAGCCGAAATCCACATCTCGGCCACTTCGAGCGTGTTGGGAATCACGCAGAACTTCACCTTGTCGTACTCCGGCTGCCAGCAAGTCTCCACGCACTTCTCAATCACTTCGCGATCCGTATCGAATGCGAATGGCAACTTGCTGCGCCACAGCGACCGGGCGGTGAAGTTGTTCATCTTGAATGGAATCGGATCGATCGAGTCCAGGGCGCGCGTAGTGGTGATATCTGCCAAGCCGATACCCGTTGCGTTGCCGTGGCTCTCGGGTGACACCTCCAGCACGGCAATGCGAACGATCCGCGGATCATTCGTCTCGGCTTCCGGCGTTGCTTCGATCAGCATTCGACCGATGACGTTCGGGTCCATTCCGGCGCCGGAGTAGTTCTTCCCGCATTCGCCGATGATGAGCACGTCCATTCCCTTAAAGGGCAACCGGCCCATCATCTTGCTCGCCTGCTCCAGTAGGACCGGCTCGCGGTCATACAGGTCGTCGCGATCCACGACTTCGATGTGCGCGGTTTCCTCGTTCGCATTTTCCAACACCGCCAATCCGCCAATGAATGGCGTCTTCTCCAGAATCACTCGGCCCGATTCAGGAATCATGTCGCGCAGCCCGCGCGTGCCGAAGCTGTGAACCTGATCCGCACCACGCTGCTTGCCGAGACCGATCACGAGCATTTTCAGAACGCCGCTCTCGAACTTACCGCGGAAGTCCGTGTGTGGTTTCACACGCGACACCGTGACCACGCCATCCGCCGCCAGTGCGTTCTTGTCCCACCACACCGGCTGACCCCAGGAGTTCGTACCGATGTTGACCGCGTCCATGTCCGTCACCACCGGTGCGCCGACGTGGGCTTCGTCGATGTGGTAGCTCGCCAGCAGTTCGCGCTGACCTTCGGGTGTGGCGCCGCCATGCGAACCCATCGCCGCGACAACGAACGGCTTCGCGCCCAGTTCCTTGAGCGCATCCACGGTCGCCTTCGCAAGCAGAAGATAATTCTTGATGCCGCGGCTGCCACACCCCACCGCGATGCGCATGCCGGGTTTGATGCGATTCGCCGTTTTGGAATTGAGCCACTGTCGGCGCACTTCACCGGCGACATCGGCCACCGCCGGCTGCGGAGCGGTCTGACGAACAAGTTGCACGCGAGGAATGGTCACGGGATACTCCGGCGAACCCCGCCCACAAGGGCGGTGGGTGGTACCGGCCCTCAAGGCCGGTGTGGCGAACCCTGCCCACAAGGGCGGTGGGTGAACGGTACCCCCGCCCGCAAGGGCGGGGTATGTTACTCCAGCTTGGCTTTCAGAGTGAGTTTCTTGCCCCCGCGTTCCACGACGACGTCGATAGTGGTGCCGGGTTTCTGACCGCCCATCGCACTCATGTAACCGGTGATGTTGGCCACGGGTTTGCCCGCGATTTCCACGATGACGTCGCCTCCCTTCAGTCCAGCTTTGTCGGCGACGCTGCCAGGATTCACGCCTTCGAGCCGCAAGCCTGGGCCTTCATACGCATAATCCGGGAGAACGCCGAGACGCGGACCAGTGGGCCCACGCGGGCGCGGGTCGGTCGGGTCGGTGTGCTGATCAGCGACAACGAGATACTTCGGTTTCGTTTCGCGTGTGGCAAGGTCGGTCACCAGTATCTCGGCGAAGTCCACGACCTTCTTGAGCCCGGGAATGTTGATCTTCTCGGGAACGTCGGTCGGCTTGTGGTATTCCGGGTGAATGCCGGTATAGAGGAACAATACCGGCACTTGCTTGCGATAGAAGGAATCGTGATCGCTCGGCCCGGTCCCGCCGGCCAGCGTGGTGACTTTGAAGTCGGACTGCTTGATCGCGTTATCGACCAGTTTATCGATCCCCGCGCCGGTGCCAGTGCCGTACACCAGCAGCCGATCCTTCTTGCCGAAGATTCCGAGCCAATCCACGGGCACCGGCTTGGTACGGCCGATCATGTCCATGTTGATCATGGCGACAGTCTTGTCGAGCGGGAACAGCGGTTCCTTGCAGTAGAAGCGCGAGCCATCCAGACCATGCTCTTCAGCGCTGAACGCGATGAAGACGAGCCGCCGACCCTGGCGGTTCTTTTGCGTGCCATACCGGCGAGCCAGTTCCATCAGGCCGGTGGTGCCGCTGGCGTTGTCGTCAGCGCCGTAGTGAATCTTGCCTTTCGCCGCTGCTCCACCGGTGCTACCCCACAACCCATAGCCAACGTGGTCGTAGTGCGCGCCGATCACCACCGTTTCGTCCTTCAACGGGCCCGCGCCCTCCAGCACGCCGACAATGTTCTTCACACGCACGTCCTGACGCTCCACCGTCACTGCGGCGTCTGCCTTCCAGCCTTTCAGTTCGAATGATTGCGGGGTCAACTTCTCATTGATCGCGGCCTCGATTTCCTTGAGTGGCTTCTGCTTCGCGGCCGCGAGGATTTCGTCGAACACCTCGCGCTTGATAAACATCACGGGGAACTTGGCCGGCGTAGTGCCAGTCGCGTGCATCTCGAACTGCGGAATCGGATCGTTTTTCCCTGCTCCGGTACTGTCGTTGACGATGATGAGACCGACGGCTTTGTGCTTCGCAGCGACTTCGATTTTGGTCTCGAAGAGCGCATGAACGCTGTCCTCGCCCGGAGGAGTTGTGGTATCGAATCGCTTGTCGCCATTGATGCCATAACGCGGCGTGCGGCGCAGGATCACGACGATTTTCCCCTCAACGTCCAGACCGGCGTAATCGTCGTATTTCAGGGTGGGTGCACTGATCCCAAACCCGGCGAAAACCAGTTCTCCCGTTGCTTTGCTTGTGGGGCTGTAGCCCATTGGGCTGTACTCAGCGCCAAGCTTCGGCTCGATTTTCGTATCGGGACCAGTGAGCGTGAACTTCGTTCCCTTGCCGAGCTTCGACGACATGGTGACGGTAAACGGCTGGAAGTAACTGCCGTTCTTCATCCCAGGCTTGAGTCCAGCCGCCTTGAATGTGTCCGCGACATAATCTGCGGCTTTTTCGATCCCCTTCGTTTCGATTCCGCGTCCTTCGCATTCCGGGCTGGCAAGGAAGAAGATGTCCTTCCGCAAGCGTTCAAGAGCCGGGTCGTCGAATGGTTGCTGTGCGGCAGCAGGGTTGGTGAGCGAAAGAATCGCGCACGCGACGCCAACGGCCGCAAGCGAAGGGAACATCCTGGACATGCGGGAATCCTTGTGCAGGGCGGGATAACACGAAGCGGGAGGATGAACGTATTATGCGGTAGCCGCGCAACTCCAGACAAGGGGGGTTGTTCCCAAGCAGCCCCGCGGCCCAATGCCACTTACTTTCTGGGACAGGCCTGCGGCCTGCCTCAGCCAGGGGCTGCATTCGGATCCTGGGCAGGCTTCGCCTGCCGGCAGGCCAGGAGGCCTGCCCCACAAAAACGTAGCCGAGAAAGTAAGTGACATTGGGTCGGGGGTGGGTCTTGCATTCGTCGTGTCTCGACCACGTTTCCCTATGTTTTGTAGCGAAAACCGCACAAAATAGATTTCCGAAAAGAAATCGCAAATAACGCGCGAACCTCTGCGTAGTGTCTTGTGTCCGAGATGGAAGAAAGCACCGGGGTTCACTCCGGTGTGGGCTATTGACGACGAGATTAAAATTGGAAAATCGGCGAGGGTCGATTGCTAACCGAGCCGAAACTGGGTAATGTTACCAGTCCGGCCGGGAGAACCTCGGCCTTCGTCTTTTTGGTGTTTCCCTAACCTCTTTTTTACCCTCTAACCGTCTGAGATGACTTCTTAATTCATTCCTGGCGGTCTCTCAACGAGTTCCGCCGTAACGTCCGTCGGAGGTATGCGATGACCCTGACCAACCTGAAGACCGTGAAGATTACCGCGACGGTGGCCAGCGTAAAGCTGACCGCCCCGGCCGATCGCATCGGTCTGGGGTTCGGCACGGGCCAAGCCTATCCAACGGACCCCCTGTCCCCAGGACGTTTCCCAACGTCCCATAATCCGGAACCTGAACAGTTCCGGTCACGGCAAGGGCGATCCGCGATGCAAATGCGAAAGCAAATGCTCACAGGTAAGCCCGATGCCGTGCCCCCGGCCAGTTTGGCCGGTTATCTACTCCCTGGTTCCTCGGCTGACCGCCTCTGTTGGTTGCTTACCGCGTGGTCCTACAGGACCACGGCAACAACGGTATCCGCCACAGAACTCAGTCGGAATCGCGTCCCCCAGGTTCGTGAGAGTGTCGTCAGAAACCGACTCGACCGCGACTGCCAATCGCTCGACCGGTTCAACGACAAACGGACCTTAGCAGGGGCAGCGACTCCGATAGCGGCAGTCGGAAAGTGAGGTGACCACTGGCTTAAACGCATCGCGCAACCGGATTGACCACGCGGCCGACCTCTTGCAGCCGGCCAGATGAACAACCGCAGTCGTCTTGCGTTTCTGCTAACGGTCACAACCAGGTGTCTTGCGTTCAACCCGCTGGTCCCAGACAGGCGTTCGTTGGGCGTCGCCGTTCGCACGGTGTGCCGGTGCCACGAGGCAGACGGGAGTGCCTTCTCCCAGTCGCTTCAGGATCACCGCCGTCACATGTGACGAACCGCTTCGTACCACCACCGCCAACGATGGGTAAAAGCCGCCGCGGCTTTCCCGGTTTTGGTTACCGACGAATGTGCGCGCCGATGTCCCTTATCGAAGTGAGGGGCGAAAGAGGCTGCGAGTCGGTGAATCACAACCGCGCCGCACGGGCCGGGGACAGATTGGCCCCCTTCTCTCTGATCCGAGGAGGGCCGCGTTCCCACCGCAGAGGCAGCGCCAGCGCAACAAAATACCGGATCGGGACAGGAACCCAATCATGAGCTGGACTGAAATCACTGTACTGGTCGAGCGAGCCAAGACGGGCGATCGGGAAGCATACGGCGAGCTGGTCACCCGATTCCAGAGCAGCGTCTACGCGATGGCGCTCAGCCGCGTTCGGGATCCGCTTGAGGCGCAGGAACTCGCGCAGGACGTCTTCGTCCATGCGATGAAGAAGCTGCCGCAACTGCGTGACGCCCGGTGCTTCGCTGGCTGGTTGCGGCGAATCACCGCCCGGATGGCGATCAATCGGTTAACTCGGCGTGGCCCGCTGTTCGGTGCCGATCCGGAAATGCTGGACGTGGTTGAGGCGAAGACCCGGACCGCCGAGGAGCATTTCGCCGTGGGCGAGGCCGTTGCGCAGCTCAAGGCGGGGCTGGCCGAGTTGAAGCCGCTGGATCGGCAGACTCTCGAAGCCTTCTACTTGCGGGGCCGGAGCCTCAAGCAGATGGCCAAGGAGTTCGCGGTCCCGACCGGCACCGTCAAGCGGCGTCTGCACGTCGCGCGTCTGCGGCTCAAGGAAGTGCTGGAAGGCATCGACCCGTCGCTGGCGGAGCGGTTCGCCAGCGACGGGGCCGAGTTGGCAACGGTGTAGTCTGACGTGCCGGAAGCAGTGACGGACTTTGACTTTGACGAGCCAGAAGTGTCAGCGACGGGCTTTCGGGCTCATCGGCGCCGGGGGCGAAAGCTTCCGGCGTTTTTCTTTGCGTGGCTTCGTGGACCATTCCATTTTGGCCGGAGCCGAACGTTGCGTTGACCTACCGCTCAAGCTCCAAATCGTTTACGCCGATACTTGTACGTCACTGATGACTTATTGACCGACACCTCACCAAAATCCGTGCTAGTCTTGCATGGGCAGCCCATACCCACAAGATGCGTCAATGCTGATTCCGACTGCCCTGATTCTCACTGGCGCGATATTGTCGCGCCCCATTCCGGATTTTGAGCTCCCCGATTCCACCGGCAGAATCCAGCGGCTTTCCGCGATCGCGAAAGACCGCCCGACGGTCGTTGTGTTTCTGGGGGTCGATTGCCCCATGGCTAATCTTTATGCGGCGCGGCTAAATGAATTGGCCAGCCGATTCCCCGCCGGCGCAGTCGCCGTACTGGCGATCGATCCGCAACGCGGCGATGACCTGCCCACTCTGCTTGAGTTTGCCCAGAAACACCAACTCACCTTCCCGCTCCTGCGGGATGCCGATGGTCAAATCACGATACAATTTGGCGCAATGCGGACTCCGCAGGCGTTCGTGCTCGATGCTGAGCGGCACATCCGATATCGCGGGCGGATCGACGATCAGTACACGGCAGGCGGAAAGAATCGCGGTGCGCCCACACGCGAAGACCTGATCGAAGCTGTTCGAGAAGTTCTTACCGGCAAGCCCGTATCAGTTCCCGTGACGGAATGTACCGGTTGCCGGCTCAGCAAACCGCGCAAGCAGACCGCTCCCCCCAACGTCACTTACTCCCGCGACATTGCTCCCATCCTGGCGGCACACTGTCAAATCTGCCACCAGCCCGGTGAGGTCGGGCCGTTCACGCTTCTGTCGTATGCCGATGCGTTCAGCCACGCCGCCACGATTGCCGAAGTGGTTGCGAACGACACGATGCCTCCCTGGCACGCTTCGCCCAAACATGGTCGATTCCGTAACGAACGTCGACTCAGCGACGAACAGAAGCGACTCATCGCGGAGTGGGTCCAGCTCGGCTGCCCGAAAGATGATTTACTACCCATTCCCCAACGGCGGACAACAACCGGCTGGCGGATTGGAACGCCGGATGCGGTTTACAGCATTCCCACGGAGTTTCGCGTTCCGGCCGAAGGATTGCTCGACTACCAACATTTCGTCATTGATCCAGGTCTGACCACTGATACCTGGGTGCGGGCAGCGGAAGTGCGGCCGGGGAACAGACGGGTGGTTCATCACTGCAGCGTGTTCCTTCAGCCTCCCGGCGTGACCACTACCGACGAGTTCTTTGAAACCGGCGCGCTGGGTTCGATGAATCTGATTGCCTTTACTCCCGGCAGCGATCCGTTGCGGTTTCCCAACGGCATGGCCAAGCGCATCCCGGCTGGTTGGCAATTGCACTTCATCATTCACTATACGGCCGTTGGAACGCCGCAAACCGACCGAACTGAACTCGCATTGCAGTTTCTGGCACCTTCCGAGGTTCGCAAGGAAGTCGCCACCAAGCTTTTACAAGACCCCGACCTGGCGATTCCTCCCCGCGAAAGCAATCACCGGGTGGAGCGAACCTGGACGGCCGAGCGCGACTGTCTGTTGCTCTCGATGTTGCCGCACATGCACCTACGCGGGAAGTCATTCCGCTATGTTGCGGAATACCCCGATGGCACATCCGAAGTGCTGCTCGACGTGCCAGCTTACGACTTCAACTGGCAACACCGTTACGAACTGGCGGAGCCAAAACGCCTCCCCGCTGGCACGGTGATCCGGTGCCTGGCGACCTATGACAATTCGGCTTCGAATCCATTCAATCCAGACCCGACAGTGACGGTACGAGCCGGTCTTCAGAGTACGGATGAGATGTTCAACGGGTATTTCGACATTGTTCTGGTCGATCAGGATCTGATGGCTGAGCGTGCCGCGGCCGAAAAGAAGCAAGTTCGCTCGCGTTGGCTACTCGGTGGGACAATGGTGCTCGTCGGATTGTGGGGAATTCACCTCTGGCGAAAGCGAAGGCTTCATGGGTGCGAGGTGGCCGCGTCGCCCACAACCGCACGCAGTTGAATCGCATCCGTCGGACAGACCAGTTCGCACACTGAGCAGGAGATGCAATCGCGCGGGCGCGGTAACCACGGCCGCGTGCCGGCCATTGCGAGGCAATCCGTGGGACAGATCGCGACACAATCCCCGCAACCCGTACACCGGGCGGCGTTCAGAACCGGCAGTTCGCCGAGTGGATTCATTCGTGCAATTCCTCGTCGGCCAGATCGATCGTCTCCTCAACCACCTTCGGCCGTGGTTTGGGTTTCGGTACCTCGGTCTTATCGCTGGACTCTTCACCCACGACGCGACGAATCGTCGCGGCCATCAGTCCACTCACCACGTCTTCCAGCACCGGCTTGGTGAGCGGCGGAAAAAGCACGTAACGCGCGCCGAGGTCGAATAGAGCCGCTGTCCAAGCAACGCGATCCGCGTCCGACAGCTTCACATCGCTCACCACCACCACCGCAACGTCGGGAGAAGCGCGGCAAACGTCCGCGATCAGTCGCAGCGGTGCCAGTCTGTCTTCGGCCAGTTCCGCCTGAACGATGAGTACCGATGGCCGCCCCTCACGGACAAATGACAACGCGGCGTCAACGCCGCGTGTTCCGCGCACGAGCCAGGCTCCTTCTGTTGCGATGTCGTTCAGGTGCCGGGCGATCCAGCCATCCGTTTCCAGCACCACCAGTTGAGGCGCACGCATCGCGGTTACTCCGTGTCACTCTTTTTTCGCGGCTTGGGCGGCTGGGGTGGAACGGGAATGCCGAGAGCTTCGAGTCGGCGCCAGAGTTTGGCGCGGTAGATTCCGAGTAACTCTGCTGCGTCGGTTTGGTTATTGTTCGCTTTCCGCAATGCGAGTTGAATTAGCCGCTTCTCGACCTCCACGAGGATCGTGTCCAGCTTCAGTGACTTCGCAGCCGGGGTGCGCGGCACTTCGGACCGCACCCGAAGCTCAAGAGGCAGATGCTCGCGCATGATTGGGCCCGCCTGCGCGATTGCGGCAGCTTCGGTGAGCACATCCACCAGTTCGCGTACGTTCCCCGGCCATGCGTGTGCGCGCAACACGGTCAGAGCCGCAGCGTCGAGGGAGCGGTCCGCCACGATTCGCGCCGCGATTCGTGAGAGATCATCGAGTCGATCGCGCAGCGGTGGCACTCGCACTTCAAACGCCGAGAGCGCTGTTTGATACGCGGGCACAAGCCGGCCAGCCGCGACCGCTGCTTGCGCTGGAGCCACCGAGCCGCAAATGATCCGCGTGCTGGACTGCTCCGCGAAATGATCGGCGAGTCGCTGTTGCAGATCGCGTGGTAGCGCAGCCGGCTCCTTCAGGTAAACGGTGCCGACGCGATCCGAACCGCCTAAACCACCGTGACCGAAAAGAAGACTTTCGACGAGGTATGGTTGGAGCCCCACACAGTCGATGCCGACAAAGGCGCGGTCGCGGTACGAACTCGCATGATGAATCACGCGCGCGGCGGTTTCTTTTCCGCTCCCCGCCTCGCCTACAATCCAGACTGGTGCCGTTAGCTGCCCGGCAAGCCTCGCCTGCGCTGCCAACCGCATTGCGGCGAGTGATTCCCCCGCGAGCAAATCCGTGCTGAAGTGCCTGGCGTGCTCGTCGCGAAGTGCGGTCACGCTTGGCGGCACCTTCTTCGCCGCGGCCGGGACCGGTTCGCCCACCACCGCAATGAAACCCACGATGCCAAAGATTCCTTCCTCTCCCGCGAGCGGAGTGAAGGTCACGTCCCACCACGGCGGACCATTGCGATGGGGTGGGGCGGGTCGGCGTGCGCCTTCGACACGCCCGGCGAGGACTTCGGGTGTCGGCGCGAGAGCTGCTTGGAGCAGAGTGCTGCTTTGGCGCGCGGAGCAGACCATCCCCAGCGCATCAGCGAGCTTCACGCCGGTCAGTTTTTCCCATGCGGAGTTCGCAAAGCGGAGACGCTTTCCCCGACCGAGCACAAAGATCGGTGTCGCAGATTGCTGAAAGAACGCCCGCCACGCGAACCCGCCCGACCCGCGTGGGCGGCCCTTCCCAGAAGGTGGTGGCGGGGAGGTAGCCATAGCAGAGGACAGAAGTCAGAGAATAGAAGATAGAAGAAAACCAGCCGCGGAAAAGCGCAGATCAAGCAAGGACAGGAAGGAGAACAGAAGACAGAAACTTATCTCTATGTTCTGATCCGTTTTATCTGCGTCATCTGCGGCTCTTCTTCTACCCAGCGTTACAAATACGTCGAGAGCACGTACAGCACAACGCCGATGGCGATGAGGAAGAGGGTGATGCGGATGCCCCACCCGGTCGCCTCGTGGACGATCTTTTCCCACCGGTCATGGCGCGTCGCCGCGTAAACGAGGCTAACCACCACCAACAGCACGGGCAAGTCCCAGTAAATACTCACGGCCAAGAGCGGCAACATCACGCACCTCCCTGTTGTGAAGGCGGCGAGGGCTGCTGACCGGGTGGTGCCACGGGTGGCGATGAAACTTGATTAGGTGACGGCGGAGGAGAAGCGGCTGGCCGTGGCGGTGCGGCTGGCGCTGGAGCCGGCGGTTTCGGAGCGGGGGGCGAGCTGACACCCTCCATCTCGTGTTCTTCCAACGACGGCGGCTCGCGGAACATCGGGCCGGCGAGAGCGTCGTAGATCACCAGCAGGTTCAACACGCCGGCGATCACGGTATACACCCAGCCGAGATCCCAGCGTTTAGTACCGTTGCGTTGCAATTCGTTGAGTTGCTTTTCGTTGGGCGTTCGCTCGAACTTGCCGAAGATTGGACCGGAATCCTTGGTCGAGTCATATACCGCGTACTGATACACGGCGGGCCACGCCGCGATGCCGATCCAGAACTGGCCGAGGAATTGCGGCCGATACCACAGCGCTTTGGGCACGCCCTCAAGGTTCTGACCGGCGAACGTTGTATCCGGCAGGTCGGAAGCATCCGGTAACCACACGTTCCGCCACTGTCCCATCCACATTCCGTAGAAGAATAGCAAATACAACCCGCCGAAGAACAACAGACCCTTACCAACTCGCCCCTGGTAAACTTGGCCGAGGCCGGGGATGAGGAAGCTGAGCAGGGCGGCAAGCGGGTCGAGTTTGACCGGCGGAAGGGGCGGGTCAGTGGTTGGCGTGGACGCCATCAGGAAGCCTCAATTCACAAATGCAAAGTTCTGAACGCCGTGTGACTGCTTACCGAGACGCAAACAAAGCAATTGCCTCTTCTGCTCTATTGTCAGTCCCGCTACAAGCACTTTCACCCGACACTGTGAATTCGTTCGTAGCCGGGTCGGATTTGCACCCATCGCCGCTGACCTCAGGCCGACGTGGGCGTGCGCGGATCCCGAACGTGCAATTCTCTCAATTGTATGAGTTGCTGCAACGCGGCCAAGAGAGATAGGCCGGCGTGGCGGTGTCTCAATGGATGAGACCTCCGCATCGGCGTTTGGGTGTGGCAAAGGTCAGATGTCACATCCGGGGTGGCCAGGGGAGCGTGATGGGCAACGTCAGCCACTGCCGAACCTGCGCGACGTGAGCGGCGGTATAGAAAAGGAGTCCCAGCCCAATCAGGCCGTAGAGATACTTGAAGAAGGTCGAACGGAACAACCGGCCAGGTGGGCCGAACATACCGCAGATCCCATCGAATAGCACGTTGAGCACAACGAACGGAAGGAAAATGATCGGCAACGGCGCGGTCGAGGGGGCCGGGGTGAGTTTTGTCGCTGAGGGGGGAGGAATCGGCACCGGCGCGGGGGGCGGTGCCGCCTGCCAGGGCACGGGGGGTGGAGGGGAGACAACAGGCGTCTGGGGAACAGGCTTCGGCAGCGGCGCAGGAGGCAGAGTCGCCTTCGTGGGCGGTTTCTGTGCGGGGGTGGGGGGCGGTGCGATTGGTGCTGGAGGGGGAGGAGCGGGCGGTGCCTCAAATTTCAGCGCAACCGACGATTGAGGTTCGGGAAGAACCAGATGCGGGGAGGAAACACTTGCGGCGGGGACTGGCGGATCAATCCGCCAACTTGGAGGAGTTGGCGGAGTGGTTGGTGTGGGTGGCGTTGGCGCGGGCAGTGTTCCAACCGGCATTGGCGTATCGACGGGCGCAAGCGGCACCGACAGCATGCGCTGGAGGAGCGCATCCAGTTCATCGAGTTGTTGCCGGGTCAGATCGTTGGGGCTGGGGGCGGTGGCCATGAGTATCCTTTCGCGGCCAAACCGTGTCGCGCGCGGCATCCTGCCATAGGTGGCATACCAGTTGAGAAGTCTAGCCCGTCGCGGGGACGGAAAAAAGGGCAAGTTCAGGGCGGATTCAGTTTGGGTTTGGTTTCGGGAACGGATTCCGGTGGGAACACGTTTCCCCGTTGCTCGCTTAATTCACGATCCGGTTGATGGTGTCGCATTCTTAGCCGTTGGCGTCGGCCGGAGGGATTACACACTCGGTCTGCGGTATCAGAAGTGCTGCTTTCTCTCGCAGTTCCTTGAGCGCCTTGGTTTGTGTCTCGTTCAGTTGATGGCCGAAGTCGATTTCCTGCTCCAGTTCGTTCATGTGGAATGCGTCCAGCAACATCTGATCCGAGAAGTCGAGCCCTTTCTGGGTTGTCAGCGGAAATCGCGTCGGATTCAGATACTCGATTTCGATCGACATGACTCGCCTCCCCACGAATATTGTACAGCTCAATCAGGGTCTCATCCGTCAGAACCAAGGTGACTCGGCCGAACAGCGGGGCCAGCCGCGCGCGAACCAGTGAAGGATTCGCCCGGAAGAGGATACTGGAACGGCGGTCTGTGCTGTTTCTTGCGATACACCGTCGGAATGGGTGGTCTCCCAATGATGGGGAGACTACCCGCAGTCGCCGACGCGCTCCTCTTTGCAACGTCAATCGAGCTTGCGAATCTTCGCGGTGCGGGCCACCGTGCCGACAATGACCTCGGGAGGGGAACCATCGGGCGTCTGCGACTTGTATTCGACGAGGGCGTTATCCGCGACGGACACGATCTTGAGCCAGGCATGTTGAGTAAGTGTTACCGATACTTTTGTGCCTGTGCCCGTGACGTCGCCCCGCAGTTCCACCACGCGAGCCGTGACCGCCACCTGAGAGCCGTTGTCGATCTTCGAGCCCTCGCGGGCGTTGGTTGTCATGAGCATGAACTGCACCTCGCCCTCGGGCGCATTGATCTGGACGGTGGACTGCCCATCCACCTTCCCGGTGACGTGAACCGTGCCGTTCGGCGCGTTCAACTTGAGAGTCGAGTGGTTATCGATCTTGCCGGTGACGGTGATAACTGACGCCTCCAGCGCCGAAGCGTCGAGAACGGCCCCGGCATCCAGTGCATGAACGCGAAGCGTCTTCACCTTTCCGCGCAAAACGAGGCGTTCGCCATTTTTCATTGAGAACGGGACAACGTAGATGTCATCCGGTTGATTGAGTTCGATAACGATCGTGCGGTCGGGTGGGGTGGGGAGTTTGAAGTCGGAGTCGAGCTTGGTCGCGCTGAACTTCAGAACTGGCTCGTGCGGCATGGGCGCGACGGCTGGTATCTGCGGTGCTGGTACTCGCGAGGTCGGCGTGAGAGTGGAATTCGCGGCCGTGGCGGCTTCTGGCGCGTTCAACTCGTCTGGCTTCGATTTCAACCGGTTAATCGCCTGAACGCCGAGAACGCCACCCACCCCACAGAGTGTACCCAGAACAAACATGACCGTGGCAAGGAGTAACCGCGATCTGGGTTCGGGAGTGGAACCCTCGCTTTGGGGTGAACGTTTGTCGGCACGCGGCGGAGTTGGTGCGTCGCGCGCGTCGAGTTCGCTGACATCGGCGGGCAGCCCCGCCGTTGGGTCTGGCTCGGTCGGCTTCTTGGCGCGCGGGGAATACGCCGGGGTGGATGCAGCGCACACGGGACAGGGCTTGGCCCCGATCTCGTCTTCAGCTCGCGGTAGCCCACAACCTGGGCACGCAACTGTCGCCATTGCTATTCTCGCGATTACTTCTTCGGAGTGTTCTGCACCCGGATCGCCTTCACCAAATCGTCCCAGTATGCGGGGAGTTTATCCCAAGGGTGGCGGTCGCGGGCGAGTTGGCGGTCGGTCACGTAAAGCCAGCCAACTCGCTTGCCGCTGGGGGGTGGGTTATTGATGAGCGGCACGAAACTGTCTTCGAGTTTCGTTTTTGAGTGTACCAGCGCCGCGAACCGATAACGCGAAAATAAGTCCTTTCCTTTTACTTTTTCATTGGCCCACTCCGGCAGCACAAACTTGTCGCGGAGGTTCTCACTGGCGGGATATTCCCACAAAAGCGCAACCTCGTTTGGCAGATCGGGAGTGAGAATCGTTGCGCCGCCGTTGGCCCGACCAATATTGAGAAACACCAGCCCGCCCGGCAGTTTCTTCGCGGTGTACGCACGAACCTTGTGAGCCGCGGCGAGCTGGTCCTTGTCGAACGCGGGGTGTTCGTCGAAGAAGAAGCCGATCAAGTTCGGATGCTTTTCTGGCGGGTAGTACTTCAACCAGGCGTCAACGTCGTCGGTGGCGTCAGGGCGCACCGCGAACTCCACTTGCATCCCGATCTGTTTGGTCTTCGAGTTCGCGAGCGAGACATACATCACGAACTTCAGGTGCTTGTTCTCTTTCGCGGCGCGGGTGATGAGATCGGTGTAAGCCTTGATGCGCGCTGGTTCCATTTCCGGCGTTGCGCGGTCGATGGGGCCGGACGCGGGGTTGATGATGGCGACGATGGGGCATTCCGGTGAAGCCGCGGCGATGAGTGCGTCCCAGTATTTCCGCTCCGCGGAATCGGGCGTCGCGCTTGGAAAGACGTAAGCGGGCACGAGCAACCGCGCCGCGAACGTGTCGGACAGCAACTCCGCGACGGAATCGGGTGGCGCGGCAAGAATGAGTGCAATCGCGGTGAGCACGACGAGCTTCCTTCGGGAAATGGCGACTGTCGGGGCTTACTCGGGTGGGCGACTTTCTCCGAAAGTCGCGGTCGCTCAAAGAGCGACCACCACCACACTGCGTGTGGTGGCCGGAGAATATCGCACCGAGCAATGGCTTACTCAATTCTATCGTTTCGAGAGGCCGCCATTCTTCGAATGGCGATGGTCGCTCTTCGAGCGACCGCGACTTTCGGAGAAAGTCGCCCACCCGAGTAAGCCCGCCTCTGAATCGGCGGGCCTCGGCCTCGTTAAAAAATGCGACATTTCGAGTGGATTCATGGATCAGGAGGGTATCACGCTGCCGCGACGACCGGCAGAACGTATGGCCCCTTCGGAATGACCGCGAGCGTTGCCTGTGGGCCATATTCCGCAAGCGACTCCGCGACGGCGCGTTCCACGCTCTCTGCCGGTTCCACCCGACAGCGACGAAGTACCTCCGCCGGCAATCCCCCGCTCACCACCTTCACGCGGCAGTGCGAAAGCACCTTCTTCAGCATCACCAGTTGCCATTCGTCCATTTCACACGTGTCGGAAGTGGACGGTTTGTCGTACGCGCCGCTCGCCTCGTAGCGATCGAGCATGGCGCGGAACTCCGGGCTCCCCAGCCCTTCGGTGAGGCTCGCAGCCAGTACGATCGTTCCGCCACGCCGGACAATGGGAAGCGCGCCGGTTAACCCCTTCACCGCCTGGTACCACGTCGTGTCGAGTGGGTAGCCGGCGCAGCTCGTCACCACCACATCCGCGGGCCTGGGGATACCCGCGCGAACCACATCGCGACAGAACTTCACCCCCTCTTCCCACGCCTGGATCATGTCGCCGGCCCACAAGCCCGTTACCTTCCGCTTGCCATCGATGCAGACGTTCACAATGAAGTCGCAGCCCGCCATGAGCGCAATCCGCGTGTTCTCTTCGTGAACCGGGTTCCCCTCGACGATGCCACAGTCGGCGTTGGGGTGTTCGAGGAAACGCGGACCGTGCCACACTCTTACCGTTTCCAACCCCGCGATGCCCGGACAAATGACTTTTCGTCCACCGCTGTAACCGGCCATCAGGTGCGGTTCGATCAGGCCCGTCGTGATCTTCAGTTCGGCACGCGTGTAGCGGTTGTCGATCCAGGCCGGGACACCCTTCGGTGTGGTGCCGAGGAAGTCGTGTTCTTCCTTTGCCTTGCCGTGGTGATTTTCACAGCGGTAATTCCGCGCGACTTCCTCGCCCACGAGTTCGATCAGTTCGTCGCCTTCGTTCGGTCGGTGCAGTCCGGTCGCGACCAGGATGGTAATTCCGCTGCGCGGCACACCGGCGGCTTCAATGGTTCGCAACACCGGCGGCAGGATGAGTGTGTTCGGCACGGGCCGCGTGATGTCGCACACCACCACACATGCTGTCTTTTTCCCGCGTGCCAATTCCGCCAGCGGAGGTGTGCCGATGGGGGTCGCCAGCGCTGCTTCGAGCACAGCCTGTGGATTTGCGAGTGGATGCGCGGGGCGGATGCTCAGTGGCGGCGCGATGAGGCGGTCGTCGGGCAACGTAACGGGAAGGCCAGTTTTGCCGTAATCGAGAGTAATTTGCATGTGGATTTTGGTGTTTCGTGTTTCGCCTTGTTGTGGGGTTGTCGCATAGCCCCGGCTGGTGACCGGCTGGGGCTATTCGACAACCCACGACACAGCTCGATATAATCTTACGTTATCAAGATCGTTGCCGATTCTGTTACACCGCTTCAGTTCGAGAGCCCATGACCTACAGGGTCTAACAAGAGTCCTGGGTCGTGTTGTCTGAGGGCGGTTCTTCGCTCTTGTGGGGACTCCTCGCTGACTGTGGCAGAATTTGTCTGCAAATTGTCAGGTTGCCGGCTGTCCTGCCATATTCGACCTTCCGCAATCCGGCAGATGGCAGACTCCCAAAAAAGGCCAAAACCAGCGGTTCTTCGTTGTTCTTATGGTAACTCTTCTGGCGACTCATCTTGGCATCGTGGCAGAATTTGTCAGTAAATTGGAGACTTCTCGCTGGAGGCGACAACATCAGGTCGTGGTCTGGGTCGCTGAGCAGCCCGCTTTCGGCTCCGTTTGTCGTTGTCTTGTTCCCGAGTCTT
>Ga0070738_10001675_pt1 | contig 41667 bp, 41 predicted proteins | sample Coa_R2_2_FD_66446 | JGI IMG/M metagenome (GOLD analysis project Ga0070738, IMG submission 66446) | Surface soil microbial communities from Centralia Pennsylvania, which are recovering from an underground coalmine fire - Coalmine... | ecosystem: Environmental > Terrestrial > Soil > Unclassified ...
CTGGATCCAGACCGCATCCACCGGCATCGACTTCTTTCCGGCGTGGCTGCTCGACGGGCCCGTGGTGACGGTCGGCCGCGGCATCTCGGCTGATCCGATCGCCGAATATGTGCTCGCGGCAATTCTCGGTTTCGAGAAGCGCATCCACGCCATCCGGCCGCGTAACCGCGCGGAATGGAAAATCGCGCCGCTGGGTTCGGTCAGCGGCAAGACGATAGGCATTGCGGGTTTCGGTGCGATCGGCCGCGCGCTCGCCGAGCGGGTCAAGCCGTTCGACGTCAATATCAAGGTTTTGCGACGCTCGGCGTGGCCCTACGTTCCTCCCGGCATTCAGCCCGTGGACAGCATCGAACAACTGGTCGAGGTCTCCGATCACCTCGTCCTCGCGCTGCCGGCGACGACGAAGACCACCCGCCTGATCAATGCCGACGTGCTGGCCCGGGCCAAGACATCGCTGCATCTGATCAACGTCGCGCGCGGCAAGATCATCGATCAGAAGGCTCTTCTGCAAGCGCTCGATGACGGACGGATCGCCGGTGCCACGCTCGACGTCACGGATCCGGAGCCCCCGCTCGATGGCGATCCCATTTACGACCATCCCAAGGTCGTTCTTACACCGCACGTCTCATGGACCGGCGGGGAGGACATCAAGTGGCTGGCCGACAAGACGCTGGTAAATCTCGACGCCTACGCGCACGGCGTGGCGCTGGCCGACGTCTTCGACAAGACTCTCGGATACTAGAAAAGGAACCGCAACAATGAACAAGGTCGTCGAGAAGCCCAAGAAATATTCCCTGGTCGAGCGAACGCCCGCGGCGACGTTCGAGGAGGAGAGGCTGCACCGCAAGCAGCGGCTTGCCGCAACGTTTCGCCTGTTCTCGCGCTATGGCTTCGATCAGGGCCTCGCAGGCCACGTCACCGTGCGCGATCCGGAATTCCCTGAACGCTTCTGGATCAACCCGTTGTCGAAGCATTTCAGCCAGATCAAGGTCTCCGACCTTCAGCTCGTCGACCACGACGGCAATATCCTGGTTGGTGACAAGCCGATCAACCAGGCCGGCTTCGTGATCCATTCGGCCATTCATGCGGCGCATCCCGAGGTGATAGCCGCGGCCCACACCCATTCGACTTACGGCAAGGCCTGGTCGGCGCTGGGCCGTCTGCTCGACCCGCTGACGCAGGATTCCTGTGCCTTCTACGAGGACCACGTCCTGTTCGATCCGTTTTCCGGGGTCGTGCTCGAGGCGGAAGAGGGCTGCAAGATCGCGCAGGCGCTGGGATCGAAGAAAGCTGCCATCCTGCAGAACCACGGCCTGCTGACGGTGGGGCCGACCATCGAGGCCGCGGCGTGGTGGTACATCGCGATGGACAATGCCGCGCGCGCCCAGTTGCTCGCCGAAGCTGCCGGCACGCCGAAGCCGATCCCGCACGAGGTCGCCAGCCTCACCGCGCGCCAGGTCGGCACGCACAAGGGCGGCTATTTCAGCTTCCAGCCGCTGTGGGACTGGATCACCGAGGCGGAGCCGGATCTGTTCAACTAGGGAGGAGGGCTGCGAGCTCCGCGCATTGCTGCCGGATATCGGGGACGGCGATGATCTCCCAGAACGCGGCCCGCGTGAGCGGACCGATGGCGTAGAGACGCCGCGACGGCAATCCATGCTGGGTGACGATGGCGCAGTCAGGCGTGACCTCGATCCTGATCCGCAAGGGATCGACCCGCGCAAGACCGTTGTCGAACAGACTGCGTACCGCCGGGTTCCTGCTGGCGCCTGGGTCCCTGACAATGCCAGTACAGTCCACGATCGCGCCAGCTTGAAGCTCGGACAGGGCGCTCTGGCCGCGTCTGCGAAACCTCACGAGCGCACCACATTGGTTCGGTGTGACGGTGGCGAGCTTGCCGGAGATGACGGTCCAGCGCCCGGCCGCTCGCGCCCCTTCCGATGATGATCGCGTGCCGCCCCTCCCGACCCATCGTGCCGCCCCAGTTTTCGTCGGTCGGTCAACATCGCAGATTAGGAGCGTTCTACGGCTCGATTGCGATGATAGTGGGACGAATTTCGACGTGAGGCCCGGGTTGAGTGAGCAAACCTGCAGCAAGTGTTGAAGCTTGGCTCTGCTGACGTGGCACGAGATCAGATCCAGAGATTGGGCACGAACTCGTTCGAATAGCCTGAGATGAACTCACGCTCGGTTCCAGTCGTGGCGTCGAAGGTCGAGCGATGAATTCTGCCGATGTTGCCCCCATAGACATGGATGCTGATCGAGGACCGGTCCGGCAAGGCGTTCGAGATCGCATGAATGTCGCCGATGTCAGGCGAGACGGCAGCCACCGTGCCTCGCGCCAATCGTTCGGCCGCGCCCGGTTGCAATGAGCCATCGGATTGCCGGGCGTAGCTGACCGAAAGCTCTTCGCCGCGCAACACGCCGACCAGACCCCAGACGCGGTGGTCGTGGATCGGAGTGCCCTGTCCGGGTCCCCAGACGAAGCTGACAATCGAGAAGCGATCCAGCGGATCGGCGTAGAGCAAGTATTGCCGATAGGCCTCGCCATGGCTCGCAGCATAAGCGTGCGGAAGCCAATCGTCCGTGGCGACCAGCTCCCTCAGCTTCGGGGCCAGTCTCGCAAGCGTCGCGCTTTCATCGAGGTCTGAGTCGATAACCTTCGCGATTTCGGCAACGAAGGTCCGAAGTTTCGAAAGGTCGGTCATCGCGTGGCTCCGAAATGTTTGGGAAACAGGCCGTGCGCGGCGTACGCGTCGATGGAGGTGCTTGCGGCCACACCTGCCCGGGCCTTAGACATCGTCGTCCGCACGGTACTAACGACACTTGCCGGAATCGAGGCCAGCAGCGATTGCGTATAGGCTTGCTGCGGATTGTCGAAGATGTCGCCGACCGTCCCGTGTTCGACGATGTGTCCACGGAGCATCACCGAGACGGTGTGGGCGAGCTGACGCACCAGTGACAAATCGTGAGAGACGAAGACATAGGTCAGGCCGAGCTCGGCCTGCAGCGACAGCAACACCTCGACGATGTCCGCCTGGACGCTGACGTCGAGCGCGGAGGTGGGCTCGTCCAGAACGATCACGTCAGGCTTGAGCACCAGTGCGCGGGCGATGGCTACGCGCTGACGCTGGCCGCCTGACAAGGCTTGCGGCTTGCGTAAGAGCAGATGCTCGCCGAGCCCGACATCAGCCAGCGCCCGGTGGACGCGTTCGTCGCGCTCCCTGCCTGTGCCGATCTTGAACCGGTCGAGCGGCTCGCGGATCAGTTGCCCGACCTTCCAGGTCGGGTCGAGCGAGGTAAATGGATTTTGATAGATGAGCTGAAGGTGGCGCCAGGCTGCGCGCAGTTCGGCCGGAGTCCGCCCGTTGAGTTGCGCGCCGGCGACGGAGATGGTCCCTGCATCGGGCTGCTCCAGGCCAAGCAGCAGCCGGATTGTCGTGGTCTTGCCCGAGCCGGATTCGCCGACCAGCGCGTGCGTGGTGCCGGCCGGGACATTGAACGAAACGTTATCGACGGCTGTCAGCGTCTTGCCGTCCACCGCGAAGGTCTTGGTGACGGCGCTGACCTGGATCTTCGGCGGCTCCGTCGTGGCGCGGAAGCCGGGGTCGCGCAAATCGGCGTAGCGGTCGGGGTTGAGGGCCGGAACGTCGGCGTGGAGCTTCCTTGCGTAGGCCGATTCCGGCGAGGCGAAGACGGAAGTGGTCTTGCCGGTCTCCTGGACAACACCGTCCCTGAGCACCACCAACGTGTCGGCCCGCTCGGCGGCGATCGCGAGATCGTGGGTGATGAGCAGCAGGCTGATATTCAACTCGTCCTGGAGACGCGAGAGCAGATCGAGGATCCGTTTCTGGATGGTGACGTCGAGTGCGGAGGTCGGCTCGTCCGCGACCAGCAGCGACGGCCGGGGCAGGATCGCAAGGCCAAGGAGTACGCGCTGGAGCATTCCGCCGGACAGCTGGTGCGGGTAGGAATCGTAGACCCGCTGGGGATTGTCGAGTCCGACCTGCGCGAAAATGTCCAGGATGAGCTGCTTGCGCACGGCCCTGTCGGGCTCGTCGAGCAGCGCGGCGGCCTCATGTGCCTGGGCGCCGATCGTTCGCACCGGATTGAGCGAGTTGCCGGGATCTTGCGGCACGAACCCGATGGCTCGTCCGCGCAACGGCCTGAAGCCACGCTCGGGAATCCCAAGGATGTCCTGTCCATCGAACGAGACGCGACCGCTGGCGCGACTGCCGCCGGGGAGCAGCCGCAGTACCGCGCGGGCGATCGTCGACTTGCCAGAGCCGGATTCTCCGATGAGGGCGAGGCTCTCGCCGCGGCCCAGTTCGAATCCCACGTCAGTCACGACCTGATGCGACCCGTAGGCGACCGAGAGGTCATCGACCTTAAGGAGAGGGATCGACCGCAGCGGCCGCGGCGTAGCGAATTCGGGGCGGATGAGAGGTGAGGTCAGTCCGTCTTGCGGAGCCATCGGCTGATCCTGTTCACGGAGAGGACGGTCGCGATCGTGACGAAAGCCGGCGCGTAGACCAGCCACGGCCATTTCAGGTAATCCTTGCCGATCGAGATCAGCAGGCCCCAGTCGGACGCCGGCGGCGGATCGCCATAGCCGAGGAAGGCAAGGCTCGCGATCACCAGGATCGACAGGCCGAATTGCAGCACCGCGAGCGGCAACAGCGAGCGCGACGCGTTCGGCAGCACGTGCCGCAGCAGGACGTGCCAGCGCGAGCCGCCAAGCAGGAACGACGCCTCGACGAACGTCGCCTGCCTGATCTTGATCACTTCCGAACGCATCACCCGCGCGAACACGGCGACCGCCGAGACGCCGGTCGCAATCGCGGCGTTCGTGGTGTCGAAGCCGATCGCAGTCACGACGATGACGGCCAGCAGGAAGTTCGGGATCGCCAGCAGCACGTCGACGAGACGGGCGAACACGACATCGACCCAGCCGCCGAAGAAGCCCGACAGCAGCCCGATCAGGCCGCCGGTGACGGCGGCGATGACGACGGCGATGAGCGCGCTCGACACCGATAACGCCGTCCCATAGACCACGCGGGTGTAGAGATCGCGGCCGAGATGGTCGGTCCCGAACCAATGCGCTGTGTTGGGAGCGAGCAGCTTGTCGGCGGGAATGCCGTTGACGGGGCTCTGGCTCGTGAACAGGCCGGGCGCGAGCGACCAGGCGATGATCAGCGCGATGATTGCAAATGACAGCGCGACGGTCGGCGGAACCCGGAGAGATGTCAGCCGGCGGCTGGCCGTAAGGTGCGCGTCGGAGACGAGGCTCATGGTGTCACCGCCTGCGGCCTAGCGGCCGAGCTGTCATCGGCTGTCGTCGGGCGATATCTGGGACCGTCGACGAGTTTCACGCGCGGATCGAGCATGGGATAGACGAGGTCGGCGATCAAATTCACGAGCACGAACACGACGGCTGCCAGCGAGACCACGGCCTGCAAGACCGGAAGGTCCTGCGTGCTCACCGATCGCTGCACCAGGCTGCCGATGCCAGTGCGTCCGAACACGGTCTCGGTGATCAGCGAGCCGCCGAGCAGTTCGCCGATGGTGAGCGCGATGATGGTGACGACCGGGAGCGACGACGGCTTGAGCAGGTGCATCGCGAACAATCGAAACTGCCCGAGGCCGCGGCCGCGCGCGACGGCGGCGTAGTCCTGTCCGGACTCGTGGTCGAGGTTCGCGACCAGCACCTCGGCGATCTGTGCGGAGATCGGGATGCCGAGCGCGATCGCGGCGAAAAAGGTCGCCCAGAAGCTGTTGGGCGCGATCACGCGGAAAAGTCCGAGCTGAAAGCCGAACACGTGGATCAGGACGAGGCCGATCACGAAATTGGGCACGGACAGGAACAGCGATGGGAGGCCGCGCAGCAGGCCCTGTCCGAAGCGCCTGGGAACGAACTGCGTGCCGTAGGCGATCGTCGCGGCCAGCAGCAGCGCGACGGCAAAGGCCGATGACGCCAGCACCAGCGTCGAGGGAAGAACCTCCGCGATCAAAGTCGTCACCGGCCGGCTGGACCGCATCGACAGGCCGAGATCGCCGGTCAGGAAATGAGAGAGAGACGTCCAGAGCTGGACCGGAATCGGCTGGTCCAGCCCCTGGGCCGCGATGATCTGCCGGATCTCGTCCTCGGTGAAGCCGTTCTGGGGATCGCGCAGGACGTTGGTGATGGGATCGCCCGGCAGGATGCTGACGACGACGAACGTGAAAACATAGGCGAACAGGATGACGACAAGGGCCTGGACGAGGCGCTTCGCAGCATAGCGCAGATAAGGACCACTCATGCCAGCCGCCTCTTCACATCGTTTGGGTACACGGCGGCTTACTCGCTTATCGTCGCCGTGTAATAGCTGGCGTAGGCGACGCCGTTGTAGACCTCTCCCTTCAGCTTCGGCGATTGCACGTAGATGCGCTGGACGATCTGCGTGCGCGGGATGAAGTAGCCCTGCTCGAGGACGTAGGTCTGCAGCTGGTCGAGCAAGGGGTCGCGGATCTGGGTGGAGCTGGCGCTGGCGATCTTGTCGCGGAGCTCGTTGAGCGTCTTGTCGCTGTCGCCGAGGTTGAACCAGTTCTCGCCATTGTTGGCGTCGGTGAGGATACTGGCGACCGTGCCGGCGTCGATGAAGCTGCGCGTCACTTCGTAGGCCGGCACGGCTGGACCGCCGAATCTGACCTTCTCGCCGAACGTCACGACGTCGTAGGCGCGGATGAAGACCTTCCAGCCGATCTTGCCGAGCTGCTGGGCGATCAACTCGTCGATCGCCTTCGCGGTCGCAAGGTAAGGGTTGGAGTAGAGCGTCAGCGAGAGCTGCTTGCCGTCCTTGGTGCGGATCCCCTTGGAATCCTTGATCCAGCCCGCTTCGTCCAGAAGCTGCTCGGCCTTGCCCGGATTGTAGGCCAGCAGATCGCTGTGATCGGTCGCGCCCGGCACGTTGCTCTGGATGAAGGACGTCGCCAGCTTCCAGTCGGGCGTATAGACGGTGTCGATGATCTCCTGCCGGTTGATTGCGGCCTGGAGTGCCTGGCGGACCTTCACATCGTTGTAGGGCTCGAGCTTGGTGTTGATCGCGAGGCCGTTGACGAAACCGAGATAGCGCGGGGTCGCAGTGATGAAGCCCGCGTCCTTGAGAGACTTCAGCTCCTGCGGGGAGGGGCTGTAAGCAACGTCGGCCTGGCCGGACTGAACGGCGGCCACCCGCAGCGACGGTTCCGCGACGAGTTTGTAGGTGATGGAGTCAAGGAAGGCAGGACCCGTGTGGCCGACCGCTGGCGGGCCCCAATTGTAGTCCTTGCGCTTCACCAGCTTGACGAAGTCGCCTTCCTTCCAGGACTCGACCACGAAGGGGCCGCTGCCGGATGTCCTGGAAAGATCAGCCTGTTGCGCGGCGGGCTGCACGAGGGTCTTCGGCGAGATGAGGATCGAGCCGTGGTAGCCCAGCGTCGGGATGAAGCCGAGCGTCGGTGCCTTGAACAGGACCTTCACCGTGGTCGCGTCGATCGCCTCGGCGCGATCGTAGGTCTTCGGGAACAGGCCGATCGGGTTGATGCCGTCGCTCTTGCGGCCGGCGTACCAGATATCGAGATTGGCGACGACGGCTGCAGCGTCGAGCGGGCTGCCGTCGGAAAAAGTCACGCCCTTCTTGAGATGGAGGGTGAACTGCGTCGCATTGTCGTTCTGCTCCCAGCGCTCTGCGATCCACGGACTGACCTTGCCGTCGGCGTCGACGTAGACGAGCTTGTCGGTGACGTGACCCCAGATGTGGCCCTGGAAGCTGGAGATTGAGCTGTTGTTCGGGATCCAGGTGCTACCCAACGAGTCGATCAGGAAGACGATGTTGCCGCCGTTCTGCGCACGACCGGCGCTTTGAACTGGCGACAGGCCCGCCATGACTGTCAATGCGGCGGCCGCCGCCACGGAGGTGGCGAGCAGGACGCGACGCCGCGAGAGCGAAAGCAAAGGGAAGCGAACGGTCATGCATAGCCCCTGGTGATTGGCATCGCAGATCGTGTCGTGGCTTTCACGACAATACTTCAACGCGATCCGCATTTCGCATAGCAGAAGCGAAACGGACACGCCTGGCCATTCCAAATTTTACGCGGGACGGGCAACAAATGCTGCGGAGGGTGGGCACCCCGCGCAACAGCTGTTTTATCTGCGAGCGCGCTCGATCGACGTTGGCCGTGGCCATACGTCCATCGGTTACCGCGTTTGGCAGCTTGTCGAAGACACTTCAGCGCCGAATGGCTCTTTCATGTGCGTCAATTCGCCAGGCGCAGTCGCCGGATTGAAAGGACCTTCTGCAAAATACCCCGCTCAGTAGAACGGCATTGATGCTGACGATCGAAAAACGAATTTTGTAACCATCGAATTGCGCGCCGGACTTTGCAAAGGTGACGCCGTCTCGCGCGAGATGGAGCAGGTTCGATTTCATGACGGATGCGTCGCTACTTTCCAGGTCTGCCGATGCGCCTGCGCGACCCGCAGCCAGTCGCACGGAGCCGTTCCACCGTGCCGACGAAGCTGTCGTGACTGTTGTCGCCGACATTGGGCGTTCGTCGCAGTCGTCGAGATCTGGCGCGCGTGGCCCGATCTGGCGCTCGATTGCTTTGCCGTGGCTGCTTCCGATCGGGCTGCTGCTCGTCTGGCAACTCCTCTCGGCGACGGGAATCGTCTCCACGGCAATCGTGCCGGCGCCATCCGACATCTGGGACGCTGCGCGGCAGCTTGCCGAGCGTGGTGAATTGCAGCACGACATCCTTGTCAGCCTTCGCCGGGTCGCAATCGGCTTCAGCATCGGGGCCTTCGGCGGACTGCTGCTTGGACTGGCCGTGGGGCTGTTCGAGCCGGTACACGATCTCGTCGATCGGTCGCTGCAGATGATCCGGACCATTCCGCATCTGGCGCTGGTGCCGCTTATGATCCTCTGGTTCGGCATAGGTGAGGAGCCGCGGCTTATTCTCGTCGCGATGGGGTCGCTCTTTCCGGTCTACATCAACACGGTCGGGGGAATCCGCAATGTCGATCCCAAGCTGATCGAACTTGGAAAGTCCTACGGCCTCGGCCGCGCCGAGCTGGTCTGGTCCATCATCCTGCCGGCCGCGCTTCAGCCGATTCTGGTCGGCATGCGCTATGCGCTTGGCGTCGCCTGGCTCACGCTGGTTGTCGGTGAAACGATCGCCTCGCGGGACGGTGTTGGCTACCTCGTGCAGAATGCCCGCGAGCTCCTGCGTATCGACATTATCGTGCTGGCCATCATTCTCTACGCCATCGCAGGCTGGTTGTCTGATTTCATCACACGTCTGATCGAACGGCGCCTGCTGCGCTGGCATCCGAACTATGCGGGCAGGGCGAAGGCATGAGCGGAGCCAGCGTCAGCCTGCGTTCGGTCGGCAAAGCATTCGCTGATCGCAAGGTCCTTGATCATGTTGATCTCGACATCGCGGCCGGCCAGTTCGTCTCGATCATCGGGCCGAGCGGCGCCGGCAAGTCGACGCTGCTGCGTCTTGTGGCGGGGCTGGACGCACCCTCGCATGGCCGAATCGAGCTCCGCACCACGGGCCAAAAGGCGGATGTGCGCTTGATGTTCCAGGAGGACCGCCTGCTGCCGTGGCGGACGGTGCTCGAGAATGTCTTGCTGGGCATCAAGGGCAGGAGGGATGACGCAGGGCGCATCCTCGATGCAGTTGGGCTGCACGGGCGCGACAGCGAGTTTCCGGTCGGACTGTCGGGCGGTCAGCGCCAGCGTGTGGCACTGGCGAGGGCGCTGATCCACGAGCCGGACCTCTTGCTGCTGGATGAGCCGTTCGGGGCGCTCGACGCCATCACCCGGGCTGCGATGCAATTGCTGCTGGGGCAGTTGCTGGTCGCGCGACCCCGCACCGTCGTGCTCGTGACGCACGACGTCGAGGAGGCGTTGCTGCTCTCCGACCGGGTGCTCCTGGTCAAGGACGGCGGCATCGCGCGTGATCTGGTCTTCGACCAGCCGCGTCCGCGGCATCGCGGAGACCCAGTGCTGTCGGCTCTGAAGGAGGAGCTGCTCGACGGCCTGCTGACGGCCGAGCGCGATTTGACCACTGTTGCATAACAAGACGAAAGGGTAACGATATGAATTTTGCTGGTTCGACGGATGGTGGCGCGGGTGTCTCGCGGCGCACGGTGCTGTCGATCGGTGCTGGGTTTGCCGCGGCCGCGACCGGCGCAGGCGGGGCTTCGCGCGCGAATGCCGCCGATGCCGTGCCACAGCTGACTGTCGCAGTGATCGGAGACGGCCGCACTGGCGTCTGGGCGTCGCTGCGGGCCGGTGTCGGCGGCCGCAATCTCGAACAGGAGCTTGGCACCAAGATCGTCTGGCAACCCGGCTTCACCGCATCGCTGCCGGTGATGGAGGCAATCAAGGCCGGTTCCGTCGACTTCACCTTTGCCACGGCGACGGCGGTCGTGAATGCCGTTCCGGCGCGCGTGCCGATCGTGCCGCTTGCGGCCTATCCCTTGCCGGTCGATGAGGTCGATTTCCTGGTGCAAGTCGATTCGTCGATCAAGACGGCCGCCGACCTGAAGGGCAAGAAGATCGCCCACCAGAACGGCACGACCGGCACCTACAGCCTGATCAAATATCTGGAGACCGCAGGGCTGCGATTGTCCGATGTCCAGGCCGTCAGCCTGAGCGGGGCGGATGCGTTCACTGCCTTCGCGCAAGGAAGCATCGACGGCTGGATTCACTGGCAGCCCGCCACGGCATTGGCGCTGACCAAGCTCGGCGGCAAGGCCCGTCTGCTGCCCGACGTGAAGACCTACGACTATGCCTTCTACGTCGCGCGCAGTGACGTCGCGGTGAAATCTCCGCAGCTCTTCGCCAAGTTCGTGAAGATCATCCGGGAGACCCAGGCCTATATCTTCGCGCATCCGGCCGAGTCCGTTGCGCTGTGGGCCTCGCAGGGCGGCTTTCCGCCAAACGGGACCGAGCAGGCCGTTTACGAAAAGCTTGTCCGCGATGCCCGGCTGTCGGAGTCGACTGCCGTTGCGCTCAAGCCGATCGATGAGGCGGCCGCAGTGTCGACCCAGGATCTTGCCGACAATTTCCACGCGCTCGGCGTGCTGCCGAACAAGGTCGACGTCCGATCGTTCCTGCTGGGCACGCAATTCGACACGGCGAAGAAAGCCGTTGCGCTGGAGCTCGGCGCCTGAGCGGCGGTAACGACAACACGAGAGAAACATCATGAATGCCCAGACCGGCGAGACGGTGTCGATCACCTCTGCCACCATCGGCCAGTTCGGCCGCTATTTGCTCAGTGCGGGCAAAAACCATTTCATCTCGGACCAGCGTGTCGCAGTCGGTGGTCCCGGCGAGGCGATCAACGCCGGCGAATTGCTGCTGTCCTCGCTCGGCAGCTGCTCGCTCGGGCTCATTCAAAAGACCGCGAAGGAGCAGGGGATCGTGCTGCGCGAAGCCGGATCCGAGGTCTCGTTCCGGCGCCACGCGACCGATCCGACGCAGTACGAATGGATTCGTATCGCGGTGCGCCTGTCCGGCGTCACGGCGGCCGAAGCCGAGACGCTGGTTGCCGGCTTCACGGCCAATTGCCCGATCTACAACACGCTGAAGCGCGGCGGTCCCGTCGAGATCTCCTGGACTGTGAGCTGATACATGCCTGACAAGAAGCTGCACCTCGCCGCGTTTGTTTCCGCAGGTCCCGTCTCCGGCAGCCATGCCGGATGGCGGCATCCGGACGCGGATGGCGATCTGCTGTCCGCCGCCTACTATCAGAACATCGGCCGATTGCTGGAGCAAGGGCGTTTCGATCTTCTGTTCATTGCCGATATCCTCGCGATCCCGGACACGCTGGGCGGCAGCCTCGACAGCCAGCTTCGCTACGGCGCACTGGGGGCGTTGCGGCTCGATCCATTGGTGGTGCTCTCGATCATCGCGGGTTCGACGAGGCATCTCGGTCTCGGCGCGACCATTTCGACGACCTATGCCCAGCCTTTTGTCCTGGCGCGGGCGCTCGCGACGCTCGATCATTTGAGCGGCGGCCGCGCCGCCTGGAATATCGTCACCTCGTTCCAGGAGGCGGAGGCCCGGAATTTCGGGCTGACCGAGCAGCTCTCGCGCGAGGGACGCTACGAGCGGGCCGACGAGTTCCTCGAGGTGGTCACCAAGCTGTGGGATTCATGGGAGGACGGCGCGCTCGTTCGGGATCGCCAGACGCCGCTGTTCGCCGACCCGGCACGGGTGCATCGGATTGATCATTCCGGCAAATGGTTCAACGTGCGCGGGCCACTTAATGTCAGCCGATCGCCGCAGGGGCGTCCGGTTTTCATTCAGGCCGGTGCTTCGGATCGCGGCCGCGACTTCGCGGCGCGATGGGCCGAGATCATTTTCGTGACGCCCGGCCTGCTCGACGTCGCCGTCGAATTCCGCAACGATCTGCGCGCCCGTGCAGTCCGTTTCGGCCGCGACCCCGATACCATCAAGGTGCTGCCCGGCATCGTCCCTGTCATTGCTGACACGGAGAAGCAGGCCAAGGTACTCCACGACCAGCTCCACGAATTGTCACATCCGGAGTCCGGTCTTTCGACATTGTCCTATCACCTCGGCATCGATCTCTCGCGTTTCCCGCAGGACCAGGTTCTGCCGGAGAATCTCGACGTGCCCGGTGTCGAAGGGCACTATCGCGAGGTCTCTGAACTCACGCGTCGCTCGGGCCTGAGTCTCGCCGAACTTGGACAGCGCTATGGCGCGGGGAGAACCACCAGCGGGTTTGCGGGCACGCCCGGCACGGTGGCGGATCGGATGCAGGAATGGTTCGAGGCCGGCGCCTGCGACGGCTTCATGTTGCAGGTCCCATATCTTCCCGGCGGCCTGGAGGTACTGGTCCATGGCCTCGTGCCGGAGCTGCAACGTCGCGGCCTATTCCGAACGGAATACGACGGGTCAACCTTGCGCGATTCGCTGGGTTTGCCCCGATTGGCGGGATGACGGGCATATTGCAGACGGTCGGTCCCATATAGGGGATGCCGCCATGCTCGCTCGGGCTGAATCCTGTTTGTGTTTCGGCGAAGTTGCACCTGATAGGATGAGAATCGGACGCTCGCATTGCCGCGGAGCGTGAAGGTCCGGCCGCGCAACCTCTGTCATGACTCCACGACGATCGTCACGGGGTGGTTCTCCCAGCGAGCTCATAGCCTGCGCGTGCCGGCAACCGCGAGAGATCTTTGGGCAGAATTTGAACGTTCTGAACGCCACGAGCGGCAACGGGCGCTCGCTGGGCGAGCTGCGGGTCATTGGCCTCGGCGGCCTACACCTCGAGACGATCACCTTGGTGGGCCACCTGATACGGGAAGTTTGGCTCTTGCAAGGGCTCGCAGATCCAACAACCTTGATCGACTTTTATGTAGCCCCTTGTATCCCCAAGTCGCATTAGCTCCGCGTGCGAGGAAAAGATCGGGCTACATTTCGATGCTAAGTCATTGTAAACGCTGGTGCCGGCTGAGGGGATTGAACCCCCGACCTTCGGTTTACAAAACCGCTGCTCTACCGCTGAGCTAAGCCGGCGACAGGCGCAAGCTGCGCATTCGTCTCAGGAGCCCCCGTTGAACGGACGGCTGACGGGGCCGTCAGATAGCAGAGTTGGGCGGCAAGGGCTACAGGGCGGCATCCGGCCGGGCCGCATTTCTGGCACATGGCCGTGGAGGCTTGGCGGTCTGAACTCGCAAGGCTTGGGGGGAAAACAAGGCTTGGGGGGAAAACAAGGCTTGGGGGAAAACGTGACCGGGAGACCGTTGGCTGGTCTCGTGCTGGCGGTGGTTGGGCTGTGCTTCGCCGCGATCACCCGGGCGGATGCGGCCGATCCTGCGTTCTGCCGGCAATATTCGCACGCGGCCCTCAACCAGGTGCACGGCGGGCTTGTCAATCCGCGCTGCGCGGCCGGCATGCAGGGCTCGCGCTGGTCGACGGATTTCGCCATTCACTACCAGTGGTGCCTCGGCGTGTCCTCTGTCGATGCCGGCGCCGAGCGCGACGCGCGGACGAGCTATCTGCGCGGCTGCCGGTGAGGCCGTGCGCGCAAACCAAAAGAGACGGCCGAAAGGCCGCCTCTTTCGTCGCGATGCGAGCGCTGCGCTCGATTACTGGCAGGGGTGCTGCCGGCCATCGGCACCCTTGAACCAGGTGCCGGGCGTGCAGACGAAGCCGTTGCGCTCGGCATAGCTTTGGCCGTTCCAGCCGCCATTATAGCCGTTATTGTAATAGGCGTAGGAATCAGGTCCCCGGAACGGAGCGGTCGCAATGGCGCCCGCCGTGTTCACCGCACCGGCTGCAATGGCGCCCGCCGTGTTCACCGCACCGGCTGCAATGGCGCCCGCAGTGCCAACCGCTCCGGCGGCGACGTCTCCCGGCCAGAATCCCGAACGATCCCGGTTCGGGTCATAGCCGTTGTTCCAGGCATCCTGCTGCACGCCCGGGGTCGCGCGGTAGGCGTGATGACGACGATACGAGCTGTTCCTGTAGGGATTGCCGGGCCCGTAGTTCTGGCAGTTGGCGTTCGGATAGAACTGCGAGCAGCGACCGGGATCGCGGATCACCTCTTGCGCCATCGCGGGCAAAGCAAGCGCGGACGCGAGCAGCGCCGCCGCGCCAAGAGCGGTGAGGGGTCTCATTGGATGCCTCCGTCATGGTTGTAACGTCAGCGCTAAGCGCGAGCGGAGCGTTAGTTCCTCACGCGCCTCTCGTCTCACACAGCCGTGATGCTCCAAAGCGTTGTTCCGACCGGGCACCAACGCTGACGCCTTCGCATGCCCGCGGCCGGCAGGGCGCCGCCGGCCGTCGGATCGTCGGGGCGCGTCCGTCCGAAATTAACGCTTTGGTGTTGGGATTGCCGGCAATTGGTCCCGGTCATGCCTGACGCGTTAGGCTTACCGGAACTTTAGCGCGGCCCTTTAACACTTGTGACGCCGGCATCGGCTAGATTGCCTTGCGAGCACCGGATCCCATTCCATGCGCCTTCCAGCGGCTTTGACCATTCTGATCGGACTTTCGCCCGCGGCCTTCGCCTCGGACGGGTTCAACGTCGTCATTCCCGGCCGTCCCGGCATCCCCGTGATCATCAACGGTGTGGATGCCTCCTACGGCGTGGTCGAGGGCGAATTCGGGCTCGGCAAGGGTGTCAAAAACCAGCCGACCGTCTATGGCGGCCACTATGTCGATGTGGTCCCCAATGTCGGCCATTATTATCCAAGCCTCGGGCAGCGCCCCGGCTATGGCCGGCTCGAGATCGAGCCGCCGCCGGACCGGCCGTTGCCGAAGCCGGCCGAGTCCTATCATGAATCATGGTCGGCGCATTCCGCGCCATTGCCGGCGACATCGCCCCCGGAGGTGCCGTTCTATCCGCCGCCCGTGATCATGGCGCCGCCGATCGGCAACGATTTCGATCATCGCGACAGGCGAGCACCGCGACCGAGGCGATTCCCGAACTGAGTTTTATAGAGCCAACGAAATGGCCCAACAGGAGAGAGTAATGCGTCAGACTTTGACAGGAATGGTGACGGCCATCGGCCTGATGACCGCGAGCGCCGCCCCGGCAATGGCGTGCGGGTGGGGCGGCTGCTGCGGCACCTATTCCCCCTGCGCCCAGACCTATGTGCCGGCCTATACCTATACGCCGGCCTATACCTACAGCTATTCGGGCTGCGGCAGCTGCGGCGGCTACGGCTACACTGGCTGGGGCTATGAGCACCTCGCGGCGCCGACCACCCAATATTACTACGTGAACCAGGGCCCGACCTATACCGGCCCCGGCGCGTTGGCGCCTTATCCGGCCTATGAAGAAGAGGCGCTGCCGGTCGAGCACCCCTATCGCTATGGCTATTATCAGGGCGCCGGCGTCGAAGGTCCTGCGGTCTATCCCTATCGCTGGCACCGCTATCATCACTGGCACCACAACTATCGCTACGGCTACGCACCGCGTCACTACAGCTATCACTTCGGCCATTATTATTACGGCCACCGCGTGCTGCGCCGCTATTACTGAGCGCTGCCATCCGTCTCGAGCGTCAACGCCTGTCCGGAAATCCGGGCAGGCGTTTCTCATGTCATCAGGCCAAGCCGGCTCGCGCCGATATAGAGCGCAAGCACGGCGGCGTTGGAGACGTTGAGGCTTTTGATCTCGCCGGGCATGTCGAGCCTGGCCACCGCGCTGCAGGTCTCCCGCGTCAACTGCCGCAAGCCCTTGCCCTCGGCGCCCAGCACCAGCGCGAGCGGCTCGCGCAGGGCGATGGCGGATAGATTCTCGCTGCCTTCGCTGTCGAGCCCGACCGTCTGGAACCCGCGGTCGTTGAGCGCGCTGAGTGCGCGGGCGAGATTTTGCACCGTGACCATCGGCACCAGCTCCAGCGCGCCTGAGGCTGATTTTGCCAGCACGCCGGTCGCCTCCGGGCTGTGCCGCGCGGTGGTGACGATCGCCTTCACCGCAAAGGCCGCCGCCGAGCGCAGGATCGCGCCGACATTGTGCGGGTCGGTGATCTGGTCGAGCACCAGCACCAGCCCTTCGGGCGCGAGCGTCTCGAGGTCCGGCGAGGGCAGGGGATCGGTCTCGGCATAGAGCCCCTGATGCACCGCATCCGCGCCGAGCAGCCGGTCGATGTCGCTCGGCCGTACGATCTCGGGGGCGATCGGGGTCGGGATACTCTCCTCGCCGAGCCGGCGCGCGGCGTTCTCCGTGAGCAGGAGCTTGCGGAAGCGGCGCTTGGGGTTGGCCAACGCCAGGCTGACGGTATGCCAGCCATAGAGGATCACCGGTCCGTCGGGGAAGGCGTCGCGGCCGCGAAAAGCGGGCCTCGAGCCGGGGCCGGGGCCCGATTTCCGGCCCGGCCGGCCCTTGTCGAACGGTTTGCCCCCGCCGCGCCGGAACGGCGGCTTTCGGTCGCGATCGGTCATTTGTGCCTTCTTTTCCGTGCGCCTTGTGTCACGGGTCCCAAAGAATGGCAATTTGGGCGATTTCGGCTGCCGATTTGCGGGTCCGGATTGGTTGACTTTGCCGCCTCCCATCCCCATAAACGCGCCCGACCGCTTCGCCCGCTATTCACGCGGGAACGCAGGTTTCACCACTCCATGGCCGTGGATCCGGCGCCGCCGCTCAAAAAGCGGATTAGCGGACCACGACGCCGTCGAGCGGGGGAGTGTCCCGAGTGGCAAAGGGAGCTGACTGTAAATCAGCCGCCTCATGGCTTCGAAGGTTCGAGTCCTTCCTCCCCCACCACGCTTCGCCCTGACGGGCTACGCGTGGCGCAGCCACGCTGCCCCGTCAGGGCCAAGCGTGTCCGGCGTAGCTGGAGCGCAGCGGAAGCGAAGACGGACTGATTCCGCATTCGTTGCCAGGACAGCGCGCCCATGAGCCCGCCCACCCCCGACAATTTCGAGATGCGGCGGCTGGAATCGCTCAGCAACACCATCTTCGGCGTGGCCATGACCTTGCTCGCCTACGACCTGCCGCGCGCCTCGCAATTCAGCCACGCGCCGGGCTGGGCCGAGCTGTATCATGTCTATGCGGGGCGGCTGATCTCGCTGATGCTGAGCTTCATCATCGCCGGCGTGTTCTGGATCAGCCATCACCGCAGGCTCGTCCGGCAGCCTTATGCACATCGCGGCGTGGTGGTGATCAACCTGCTTTTCCTGCTGTCGATCATTCTGCTGCCGGTGACGACGGGGCTGGACGGCAATTATGGCGAGAGCAGCGCCGTCGCGGTGCTTTACGGGCTGCATCTGAGCGCGATCGCAGGCCTCAACTGCTGGCTGTGGTGGCTTGCGACCCGCGACCAGCGTCCACGCCCCGAGCTCGTCGGCGCCTTCGCCCCGCTTGTCATGCTGCTGCCGGGCACGGCGGTGGCTGCCGTCGCCCCGCAATATGCGCAATATATCTGGGTGCTCGCCTTCGGCGCGCTGCTTGCGCATCGTTTCGTCCGCGATCGACCCGCGGACGCGAGCTAGCCCGACCGGATCAGCGCCGCAGCATCTTCCGTTCGCGGAATGCCCTGTCCGGGAAGGAACAGCGCGATCGGGCGAAGCTCGTACACCGCGCCGGGATTCGCGGTTCGCAGCTCGCGCGCCGCGGCGATCGCCTTGTCCTCAGTCTCGACATCGACCACGTAGAAGCCGAGCAGCTGCTCCTTGGTCTCGGCGAAGGGGCCGTCGAGCACGGTGCCTGCGCCGGGTCCGCGCAAGGTGAGCGCCTTTTGCGTGGCCCCCAACCGCGCGGCCGGACCGAGCCTGCTCGTCTGGTTGATCCGCGCATGGGCCTTGCTGAGGCCGGCCATCAGGGCTGCGTCCTCGGCTTCCGTCCACGACATCACCTCGGTTTCGACGTGATAGGCGAGAATGGCATAGAGCATGGGTTCCTCTTTTTTGATCCGGCCTCGCCCAAGGACGTCCGGCGGCCGTCCATTCCGACACCGCCAGTATGTCGTTTGGGCAGGGGGCGCGAAACGATCCTGAAACACGATAATGGCGCAGTCCGCGCGAACGCAGGCCGCGCAGGGGGCGACTGACGGGGCAGACAATCACAAGACGCCATGGAGGCCGTCATGTCGCACCGGGAAGTCAAGATCATCAGCTATGGCACGCTGTCGCAGTCGCCCGCCTTGGCCGGCGATTTTCGCGACGAAGTCGGCCACCACCGCTACTATGGCAGCTCCGCCACCAATGGCGGCGAGCGCCTGGCCGAGAGCCGCGGCGGTCCGCGTCTCGATCCGGCGAAAAAACTCTGAATGGTCTGTTCGCCGAGAATCGCTCTCCCATGGCCGCTTTGACCGAGCTAGCCAGTCGCACGATGCCGCCCATCATGGCGTCCATGACCAACACGACATCGGCCTGGCTGTTGCTGATCTTCCTGCCGTTCCTGCTGGCATTGGCCGGCAAGGCGCCGATGCCGAAAATGCTCTGCCTGGTCACGAGCCTGCTCGCGCTCCTGATGAGCGTCGAGCCGGGACGGTCGGTGCTTCCCTGGGGCATCGGCATGATCCTGGCGCTGGTGTCCCTGTGGGAGCGCTTTCGCCCGATCTGATCGCCAAAAGCCGATTGCCCAGCATTTGCCAAGTAAAAGCGCGGCGGGAAGGCTCCCGCCGCGCTCCAACTGTTGCAACTCGCTGGTCCAGGCGCTTGAGGCGCCCCGTGCCAGGTTGGTCAAGACGTCTGTCGACGCGACTTCCGTCGACAAGGCTTGCGTCGAGACAGCCTAGCGGGCGACCTCAGCGAGGTGACAGCGCTTGAGACAAGACACTGGATCACCTCCTTTCGTTTGTTGACAGGACCCCCAATATAGGCCCCCGACGGGCAGGATGAAAGCACCCCCTTCAGCGGTGGAACGGAGGGCCAATCGGGGGTGAGCCGGTTGAAGCCGCGGGGCCGGCCGTGCTAGGGGAGCGTTATCGCGGGTGTAGCTCAATGGTAGAGCAGCAGCCTTCCAAGCTGAATACGAGGGTTCGATTCCCTTCACCCGCTCCAGTCTTTCCCAAAGGTCCCGGCCGGCGATCCCGTAACAGCCCAAGATGCATGGACTTTTCGGGCCGCCCTCGCGGCAGTGACCAGCTTCGGGAAATCACGGCGGCCGGCTTGAAGATCAACAGTAGAGTGTCGCAGCTCGTTCCGGCGATGGCGTCCTTTGAGCCTCAACCCGGCTTCATTTGCGCAGGCGCCATGTCGCGATCTTGCCCGCAGAAGCGATGTCGATCCGTTCCAGAAAGTCGGGCGCTTCTCCCCGCGCAAGTGTTGCTTCCAGGCCCTCCGGAGCGCGCCTGATAATGCTTTGATTTGGCTCGGTTTGGCAAATCACCACGTAATCGACGTGCCGGTCCAACATCATTTGATGGGCCGCCGATGGCGGCGCCAGCATCAGTTTCAACAGCGCCAGGTTGCCGTCATTGTTGCGATGATAAGGCGCTGCGAAGACCTCGTGGTTGGTTTCCAAAAGAATTGCCGGTCCGAGATCGATTGGCGCCATGACACGTCCTTTTGAAAGTTGCTTCAATGACGCGACGTCCGACGGGCTTTGACATCTCGAGGCTTCAGACGTCGGGTCCATCTGGTCTGGCGTAAAGATCAGGCGGATCAGCGGCTCCATCGGCGGGCCGATCGTTGCAAACATCGCCGGCGAAACGACGAACGCCAACAGCGCCAGGTTGCGTCCAACGGCGAGCGACGGCCAGACGATGGCGGCGCCCGCGGCAAACAACGGCGCCGCTACGATGGCTGCGCCTCCCGTGCCTCGCATTTCCCACACGCTGATCGCGAACAGAGCGGCAAGCGCTGCGATGCCGACCACCCAGCGGAATCGCTCGGACGGCTTCGAGCGAACCAGGGCCGCCGCCGCCACCCCCAAGGCAATCAAAGGAAGCGCGTAGAAGCCGAGGACGTCCTCCGGAGCGAGCCGGAGCATCGTCGCAAGTGAGACTGTCTCCTGAACGTGGTCGAGCCATAACGACACGACAAGCGGATCGAGCTGCGCATACGGCGACACGATGTGTCCTGCAAATAGCCAGGCCATCGCTCCGATCAAAGCCATCGCCGATCCGGTCGCTGCGGCAAGGCGCAGCCACAGCGCGGAGTGGTAGCGATCGAGACCCACCATGGCCGCCACGCCAATACCTCCTCCAACAGTCGACAGCAAAAGTGGGCCGCCCAGGGAGTCAAAGACGGGTGCAGCAAGTCCCTGAAGTGGAAGGAGTGCCAATGCGAGCACGAGTGACGATGCAGCCAATGCGATCGCAAACGCCAGGACTTGCCGCCTCACCGGCGCGCCTCGCCAGATAAAAAGCCCGACCACGGCACCGCCTATTGCGGCAATCACCGGCAGCATTTCAACGCCGATCGCCAGCGACACTGCTGCCACGAGGCCGGCCAACGCAGCCTTGAACGCACTTCGCTCGATTTGCAGCGTGAATAGGGGCAGGGCCAGCAACAGCTCAATCTGGGCATTGTGGTGATCGATCGCGCCCGGTCGAAAATGAACGAGTGCCGGCACGGCCAGGAGAGTGAGCACCGCAGCGGCTATCTGCGAAGCCACGGAACCATTGCTCATCTGCCGGGCAATTGTCACAGCCAGTGCGACCGCCCCGGCAAACAGCAGCAAGGGCCACACAAAAAGCGTCACGGCCTCCGCATCAGGCGTTCCGATCAACGGCTTCAGCACAACAATGAACATCGCCAAAGGCAGGTCGATGATGCGCGACCAGTGCATCAGCACGCCGGGCGGGTCCAATCGATATTGCCTGAGGTCAAGCCAACCTTGCCCGTTCAACAGATCGCGAACCTCGACCAGCCGCATGGCATCGTCAGTGGACATCGCGTCGAATACGCTGGTCTTGATCCAGAGCAATTTGATCGCGAGCACCGCGGCCAGTGCGAGCACGGTTATCAGGACGCCCGATCCGTCGCCGCGCCGCTCCTTTGGCAAGGCGCCGGAGGTCGAAACGAGATCGGACATGGCTTCCCTCATTGACAGGCGGCGGGAACAGGCGGCCTGCGCCCAGTAAACCGACCGAGCCCCCCGAGCAAACATCCTGGGGTCGCCGCACGGCCGCGACCGTGGTTTGTAAGCCGCCGAAAGATCTATAGACATCCGCCCTATAAGATATCTTTAATTTCTGCACCCTCAGATTGAGTAAACGGGCTTAGAAAACGAGAGCAGTGACCTTCATCTGGCGAATTCATTGGCTGGTTTGATAGCCCAGGGCGCTTTCAACGGCCGGTCTCTCTGCTACGGCGGAAGCGTCCTTGGAGGCGAGTTTCCGAAGCAAGCGAATCGCCAGGACAATCGAGGCGCCTGCCACGGCGGCTCCGCCCACGAGGTCTATGATGTAATGCGCGCCGATCACCGGCGTGGCCGCCACCATCCAGGTGCCGAGGCCGATCGCTATCCACCGGCAGGCCCGAACCGGCCACAGCGCCCAGCAATAAAGAACGGCCGACGCCGTGTGGAAGCTCGGAAAAGAAACGATACCCGCCAGCTTGAATAGCTCGAGGTGGCGCAACGAGCCGTTGCGCAAGGCGATAATGTCACGGAGCTGCGCCGCAAAATTGGACGAGTCGAGCAGCGGAAATCGCTCGGCTGGGGACAGGTTCAAGCCGTAATAGGTTCCGACGGCCGGCACGAATATCGAGATCACGATGGTCACGGCGAGCGCAATATTCAGCGCAAGGACGAATTGCTGCAGCCTGATCAGTCGCAACGACATTGTCAGAACGATGGGAATGCCGAGCAAGGGCCACTTGATGAATCCATAACCCTTATTCAGATATCTCACGAGCCAGCCGTGGTCGTTTACAAACGCTGCAATCCATTGAGGATCGAGCCCAACGGCGCGGTCGATCAGCAGCAATGTGTGATCCTGCAACGGCCAATTCACGGCGTTGGCGACATAGCTGAGGGGGCCGACAATCGCCGTGACTGTGATCACCTGGGCGGTGGAGCCGGACCAAAAAATCAGCTTGGGATCTGTGAAAGCGAGTTCCGAACCATAAGCGACAAGCGCGAGCGAGAGCCCGATCGCGAGGGTCGTGCCGAAGGCGAGTGGCTCCAATGAGAAGTCGGTGCAGGCGATCAATCCAAACAGCGCCGCCCCCATCGCAACTACGGGCAGCCAGTTCAACCTGAAGGCTTGCCAGGCAAAATCGACTTCACTTTCGTTCATTTTCAACCATAAACTGCAGCGCGCTGATAAACTTCAGGTAGAAGAACTATCCTGGCTCTCCCTAACGCTTTCTAAAAGCGCACGCTTTACTTCAGCGTCGGAACGAGAGAGCCTGAGAGAGGTTGGCGGTTCCATCGAAATCCTCCCGACCGCCGCCTGAGGTGAGGACGCGCGGTCGCTGCGTGAGCGACGACGCCGGACGAGGTGAGGGATCTGTCGGCCGATCAGCTTCGCATCTGGCGTGACGGACGCGGCCGCACGGCTGAGCGCCCTGTCGCATTGGCGGCCACAGGCCGGTCAACGAGATCACGACCAATGCACGGAGTTGATGCGGGCTGCATACCGATCGAGCAGCCGACCGGCTTCGGGATGAATCGGAAGATCGCGTGTCTCGGCGCTGCCGTCCCGCCGTCGCTGATGTCGGCCGATGGGCTCTTTGCCAATCACGCAACCTCTCTTCGCAAGTTCGCTCCCGCAAGGCGTGCCAAATATGCGATTCGGAAAACATTGCGCAGATCGCCGCCGCCTTATAACTTTCGGGCGGTCAAGAGACTGGGGGAAGCCGTGGAAAGAGACGAGCTCGAGCGCCTCGCCGGCTGCCGGTTGCGGCTGAGCTTCGAGGATATCGTGAACCATCCTCGGTTGCCGGCGGCACGGCGCGCCTATCTCGAGAGCTTCTGTGAGGTGTACGAGGGCGATCCGTTTCTGGTTCGGCTCCTGCTGCAGGCAGGCCGGTTCTTTGTGTTTCACACCGCGGCGGTGCTCGAAGCCGCGCAGGATCCCTCGCGCCGCGAAACGTGGTTCACGGTCGCCGCCCTGAAGCAGCAGCTGGCCGTGTTCGGCTATGCGAGCGCGCGACAGGTCGATCATCTCCTCGCGCGGCTTTATGAGGTTGGATTTATGGAGCAGAGCCGGGCGCCGGGTGACAAGCGCGTCCGGCTGCTGGCGACGACGGACAAGCTTCGCTCGCATCATACCGAGTGGCTTGCCGCCCATTACGTGCCGCTCGCCAGGCTCTATCCCGATCATGATTACAGCCCGGTGCTGTCGCGAAATCGTGTCTTTCACGTGCTTCATTGCCGCGCGTGCCTGCCGTTCACCGCGGTCGGCGCGCGCCTCATGATGACGCTCCCCGACACGATGCTGTTCTTTGCTCACGCAGCGGGGCCGCTGATTCAGAATGGGCTCCTGAAGGCCGCGATGGATGCGGGCGATCCGACTGCCGCGGTCTCCTATATGGACGTGGCCGATCGGTACGGCGTTTCCCGCACCCATGTCCGTAACTTGATGAACTCCGCGCAGTCGGCCGGTCTCGTCAACATCGTCGGGCGTGGTGGCCGGAGCATCGAAATTCTCCCGCGCCATTGGGCGAGCTACGACCGCGGCCTCGCTGTCGGCATGTACCTGCACGATGTGGTCAATCTCGTCGCGATGCGAGAGTGGACAAAGGGGCAGGGCGACGGCGCGGCCCGGAGCCTTGCCTCCATGGGTGCGGACTAACCTCATCTCGCGGCCGTTTGCGCCGCCTTCCGATATGCGCAAAGTTTTCCGAACGAATCTGGCTCGGAACGGCTAGCATGATTTTGCGAGCCGCCGTCGTTTGCGCGGACGGCCGCTGTTCGATTTCATTTTGTTTAAGAGACGTTTCATGACCGATATCAGAACCAGCACGCGCGGCTCAGGTCACGTGCCGCTCCGCTTGCTCGCCTACGCCCTGCTGATTGCCATCCTGGTCGCTTTTGGCCTGCACGCCTTTGTCGTCACCGGTCCTGCCATTCGCGCGGCCGCACATGAAGAGGTCGTGCGGGCGATTGCGGATGAGGATCACCAATTCTGCGAGAGGTTCGGAATGCGGTCCGGCACGGACGCGTTCGCTGCGTGCAGCAGAGAGCTGTCGATCGTCCGGCAAAAACAGGTCGATCGCGATAGCGCTGCCGCACAGGGCATTCTCTAGCGTCTTTTATTGCGATATCGCTCCTGGAGGAATTAGTGATGATCCGACGTGCAATGTTCGGCCTGGGCACGGCAGCGATTTGCCTGTCTGCGGCTACGGCGCAGGACGCGCCTCCCAGCTATCAGGCCGATCCGGCGGTCTACAAGGTCATCTTCGAGGATCAGAATTTTCGTGTGATCGCTGCGACCTGGCCGAAGGGTGCGACGGATAAGCCCCATTCGCACCCGCTCGCCTTCGTGGTCTACGCCCTCGACGATTGCACGGTGCGGGTTCACAATCCGGACGGCACGACGCGCGAGCTCAAGAACAAGGCGGGAGTGGCCACTGCTGGTCCCATCACGTCCTCGCATACGGCCGAAAACATCGGCGCGTCGGATTGTCGAGCTATTCTGGTCGAGCGCAAGTGATCCGGCTTGAGCAATGCTCGGTGGATCGAGGGATGTGCCACCAGGCCCGCTGATCGAATGCCGAAATAGCGCAGGATTTCTCGCAAATAGCGACCGTGAGGCTCGCGCCCGGTCGCTTGTCCACACAACACCATCATCTGAACACTCACAGCCGTACAGCGCACGCCAAATCAGGAAGCCTTCGCCATGCGCCACCGCCTCGCCTCGATCATGATCATCCAGTGCCTCTTCTCTGTCGCGCTCATGCCTCGAGGGACAGCGGACGAAATGGCTGATACGCGGGAGTCGGTTCAGCGAACGGAAGCGGAGAAGAACTTCGTCCTGGACCAGATGCGACTGTTTCTAACCTCCATAGAGGGGGTCGAGGAAGGGCTTGGTTCGGGCGATATGGATAAGGTCGCGCGCGAAGCCGCGGCGCGCGGCCGCAAGGCAAATGCTGCGCTGGTGCGACCGCCGGCTCTGGCCGCCAAGGAAAGCGACGCCTGGAAGTCGATGATTGGATCGGTGCGGAGCGGATTCGACCAGATTGCCGAGCAAGCGATCGCGCGTGCTCCCGTCGCAACAATCAACAAGACACTCGCCGATACGATGACGAACTGTATCGCCTGCCATCAAACCTATCGCATTTCAATCGAAGCGCGATAGGGGTTGAACCGCCACACAGCGACGGCGTTCGCCCAAGCCGACGTGAGATGAACCAGGATGCGGTTGATCCTCTCGACCCAACTGGACAGGATACAGCATGGTCCGGAGGGCTCGGCAGGACCGTGCCATCTCGTGATGCCCGACCGTCGAGATTGCCGCGCTTCGGACATCCGACCTGGAGTGACAGTTTGCGCGTGCGTCTGGATCGCGTATTTTGGGTCCCGGGGGGAGCACAAATGGCCAACACCGGGAGTAGGACTGGAAAGCGCGCCACGACGGCTCGTCGCGGCGGTTTGCGGAAGCCCAAATCCGCTATCTCCAAAGCCGGCAAGGGCGGCTTGCGTAAGCCAGGATCGGTCGAGGCTGAGCCGCGCAGGCAGAAGCCCTCGCTGAAATCGGAAGTCGCGCGCCTGAAGAGCCAGCTGGAAAACGCACGGCTGCAGCAGCAGGCCGGCGCCGAGATCCTGCGCGCGGTCGCCGATGCTGCGGGCGACGTAGCGGGGCCGTTGCAGTTGATCGCGGAGACGACCGCGCGGCTGTTTGGCGCGACCAGCGTGTCGATCCAGCTCGCCGAGGGGCGTGAGTTCACGCAGGAGTACCGCGTCGGCGCTATCGCGAAACGCGTCGGCTCGGCCTATCCCCGATCCAATATCAAGGTTGGCGGCCGAAATCTGCCAGGCACCGTGGTGGCCGAGAATCGGCAGATCCACATTCCCGATCTCGATCATCTTGATCCCTCGATGTCTGATTTTCCGGGCCTGCCCCACGCCCGGGCCGGAGGGGCTCGTACCGTCTGCGGCACGCCGCTTCGGCGCGAGGGCAGGGCCATCGGTGCCCTCATCGTTTTTCGCGATCAGCTCAAGCCCTTCACGGACGATGAGCTTGCCCTCCAGCAGAGCTTTGCCGACCAGGCCGTGATCGCTGTCGAGAATGCGCGGCTTTTCAAGGAGACGAAGCTGGCGCTGGAGCGACAAACCGCAACGGCAGAGATATTGAAGGTGATCGCCAGCTCGCCCGGCGACGTGCAGCCGGTCTTTGACGCGATTGCATCCAGCGCCAGGCGGCTGATCGGCGGGTTCTCGACCGCGGTTCATCTCGTCATCGACGATATGGTGCATCTCGTGGCCTTCACGCCGACCAATCCGGAGGCGGACGCGATCCTGGTCGCGGCACATCCGCGGCACCGAAGCGAGGTGGCGGCCGTTGCGTTGGTGGAGAACGGCGAGATTGCGCAAATCGCGGATTCAGAGAGCGCCGATCCGCATACGCGCCAGCTTGGCCGCGCCCGCGGTTGGCGCAGCCTCACGCTCACGCCGCTGATGAACCAGGGCAAGTTCATCGGTTTCATCGCATCGACCCGGCGCGAGACGGGCGTGCTTGGGGATCACCATGTCGAACTCTTGCGCACCTTCGCCGACCAGGCCGTGATCGCCATCGAGAATGCGCGCCTGTTCGAGGAGGTGCAGGCCAAGACGCGTGACCTCACCGAGGCGCTGCAGCAGCAAACCGCGACCGCTGACGTGCTGAAGGTGATAAGCCGGTCGGCGTTCGATTTGCAGACGGTGCTCGAGACGCTGTCTCGATCCGCTGTCGAGCTGAGCGGCGCGCTGAATGGCATCATCTTCTTGCGTGACGGCGATGTCTTCCGCTACCGCGCGTCGTCCCATGGCGACTCGAATCCCGAATGGGTGAGGTGGCTGGAGGAGCATCCGCAGAGGCCGGGGCGAAACACGGCGACGGCGCGCGCGATCGCGACCGGCAAGGTCGCCTGCGTCGAGGACGTCGCGGCCGACCCCGAAGTGGACCTTCCGGCGACGCCGCTTGCCGGAATCCGCGCCGCTCTCAGCGTGCCGTTGCTGCGCGACGGCAAGGTCGAGGGCGTCATGACCCTGACGCGACAGGTTCCGGGGCCGTTCACCGACCGCCAGATCGAACTGGTGCAGACTTTCGCCGACCAGGCTGTCATCGCGATCGAGAATGTCCGGCTGTTCGAGGAGGTTCAGGCCCGCACCCGGGAGCTCGCCAAATCGCTGGAAGACCTGCGAACTGCGCAGGATCGTCTGGTCCAGACCGAAAAGCTGGCGTCGCTCGGCCAACTCACCGCCGGCATTGCCCATGAGATCAAGAATCCGCTCAACTTCGTCAACAATTTTTCCGCGCTCTCGGTCGAGCTCACCGATGAGCTCAACGATCTGCTGAAAGGCGCAAAGTTTTCCGAGGATATGAGCAAGGAAGTGGATGAGCTGACCTCCCTTTTGAAGGATAATCTCGGCAGGGTCGTGCAGCACGGCAAGCGGGCGGACTCGATCGTGAAGAACATGCTGCTACACTCGCGCGAAGGGTCCGGGGAGCATCGTCCAAGTGACGTCAATGCACTGGTCGAGGAGAGCCTCAACCTCGCCTATCACGGCGCGCGCGCCGAGAAGTCGCATTTCAACGTGACCATCGAGCGCGATCTCGATCCTGAAGCCGGGAAAATCGAGGTCTTTCCGCAGGAGATCACGCGCGTGCTTCTCAACCTGATCTCCAACGGCTTCTACGCGGTGAGCAAGCGAAAGGCGGAAAACGGCGACAGCGTGTTCGCCCCCGTCCTGAAGGCCGTTACCCGCGGCCTGCCGGCTCATATCGAGATCCGGATCCGCGACAACGGCACCGGCATCCCGCCCGAGGTGAAGGAGAAAATATTCAATCCCTTCTTCACCACGAAGCCCGCCGGGGAAGGCACGGGACTGGGACTTTCGATGAGCCACGACATCGTCGTGAAACAGCACGGTGGCACGATCGATGTGGAGACGGTCCCTGGCGAGTTTACCGAGTTCACGATCCGATTGCCGCGCACAAGCGATTTCAAGCTCAGCAACAGGGGTTAGGCGTGACTGTATTGGTTCTGGTAGTAGACGACGAGCCGGACGTCGAGGCTCTGTTCCGTCAGCAGTTTCGACGTGATCTGCGTGCCCAGCGCTTTGCGATGGATTTCGCCAACTCGGCCGCCGATGCCTTGTCCCGCGTTGCGGACAGCGTGGGGCCGTCGCTGATATTGATCCTGTCCGACATCAACATGCCCGGCATGACGGGGCTCGAAATGCTGCCCAAGGTCAAGGCGATCCGGCCCGAAGTGCCCGTGATCATGATCACCGCGTATGGTGATGCCGATACGGAGCGAAAGGCGCTGCAAAGCGGCGCGACAAGGTTGCTGACCAAGCCCATTGATTTCACGCTGCTGCGGCAGGAGATCGACCAGCGGCTCGAAACGGCAGCGTAGCCGCTCTTCGTCCGCTGTCCTGGTTAGTTAATCCGGCGCCAGCCTCGAGCCTGAGATACGATCGGACACGCCTGTCGCTTTGCCGCGCGGTCCTGATAGGATCGGGATGAGGGAGCAGGGGCAATCGCAGCATGAGACGGCGTGATTTCATCAATCTGCTGGCCGCGGCTGCGGTCGCGGGACCGCGCGCGACAGATGCGCAGCAGATCAGTAAGACCATAGGCGTGCTGGGTGCGGCCTCCGCCACGGCATGGGCCCCCGCGATCAAAGGCTTTGAAGAGCGTCTGCGGGAGCTCGGCTGGGTCGGCGGCCGCGACGTAACCATCGCTTATCGGTGGGCCGAAGGCGATAGCGGCCGGTATGCCGCGATAGCTGCCGAGTTCGTGCAGATGAATGTCGACGTGATCCTGACCGTCGGCAGTGCGGCCCCAAGGGTCATGCAGGCGACACGAACGATTCCGATCGTGCTCGCAGCTGCGGTCGACCCCGTCGCCAGCGGATTTGTCGACAGCCTCGCTCATCCCGGCAGAAACGTCACCGGCCTTTCGCTGCAATCGAGTGAGATTGCGAACAAGCGGCTCGAGATCCTGCGCGAGGCCATACCGGGATTGAGCCGTCTCGCGGTTCTTGCCAATGCCGGCTATGCAGGCTCGGCCCGCGAATCGGCCGCCGTTCAGGAGACGGCTCGAGCGCTTGGGCTGGTCGTCGAGAGCCCTCGCGTTCTTGTGGCGAGCGATATCGCGCCCGCGATCGCATCCCTGAAGGATGGGATCAAGGTGATTTACGTGTGCACCGATTCTCTGGTCATAACGAACTGGCGCGACATCAATGCGGCGGCACGACGGTCGAACATGGCGACGATGTGGGGCGCGCGCGAATATATTCGATCCGAAGGTGGTTTGATCTCGTATGGTCCAAACGAGGTCGATCAATTTCGGCAGGCCGCCGACTATGTCGACAGGATCCTGAGGGGGGCCAAGGCCGAAGACGTTCCGGTGGCGCAGCCGACCAAGATCGACCTGTCGATAAACCTGAAGACCGCGAGGTCCCTGGGTTGGACGATTCCCGAGACTTTCCTGCTGCGCGCCGATGAAGTGATCGAATAACGTCGCAGGGCGTGGTCGGACTGGCTGCAGCTGCTGCCGGCAATCCAGGATTGATGAAAATCAGAACGCACAACTAAGGTAGCCGGCCGGTGATTCCGGGCCAGTCATGCTATCATGACTGGCATCCCGATCATCGGGGCCAATGCCGGCGCGAAGCCTGTCCGTAAAGCTATCCCGATTACGTCGGACAGAAGCGCAAGGCCCTGAGACAAGGCGAGGGCGCTCCGGCAGCCGCGCGAGCTGAATGTCCACTTTTGAACGTTTTCGCCTCGGGCGCGTTGCCTTGCTCGACGAGCCAGGCTTGGCTCTACGGGGGGAGAAGAAATTGGAGAAGATACCTGGGATTCTTGTCATCGAGGACGAAAAGCTCTTGCAGGACGTCATTCGTGAAGCCCTGAACGAGGGCGGCTTTGAAGTGACGATGGTCAGGTCAGGCCAAGAGGCAGTGCAGATGATAGAACACGGCGTGTCCGAGTATTCGGCACTTGTTACCGACGTCAATCTCGAGGGGGCCATCAAGGGCTGGGACATTGCGCGACTGGTCAGGCAGCTCGAACCCGCATTCCCCGTCATTTACATGACGGGCGCCGCCGCCGACGATTGGCCTTCGGAAGGTGTTCCGAACAGCATCCTGCTGAAAAAGCCGTTCGCTCCGGCGCAACTGATTACGGCTGTTTCCCAGCTTCTCAACGCAGGTTCGTCAACCCCGACAGGTTGAACTCCACAGTCAGGCGGACCAAACGGCGACAAGCCGAGGGCGCCGAAGCTTGCGCTTCCGTCGTCTGGTTGCTCGCCTGCGGTTGAAACGATGTGAAGCCGACAATGGATCAGCTTCCGACGGGCAGCCCTTCGCTGGCCCGCTGGAAGTGGACCCGGCCTTCGGCAAGACGTCGGGGCGATCCGACGCCGCGACTGACAAAGCCGGCTGGTGATCCGGACCGGTGATCCCATCGTTACCCTGCTTTCGGAGGGTCGATGGTGCATCAGATCGCAAGAAAACTGCCGCTCAAGTCCGAGCTCGCGAGTGTAACCCAGGAGGATGTCGAGGAGGCGGTGCGAACCATCCTGACCTGGATCGGCGACGATCCTGCGCGCGAGGGTCTTGCCGAAACGCCCGCGCGCGTCGCTCGTGCCTATAAAAGCTATTTCTGCGGCTACGATCAGAACCCGGAGGAATTCCTCAAGAAAACGTTCGAGGAAACGGCCGGCTACGACGAGATGGTGCTGCTCAGGAAGATTCCGTTCCAGAGCCATTGCGAGCATCACATGGCGCCGATCACCGGCCATGCGTGGGTCGGCTACCTGCCGCGGGACCGGGTCGTCGGCATCTCCAAGCTTGCCCGGGTGGTCGAGGCCTACGCCAACCGGCTCCAGATCCAGGAGCGCCTCACCGCCGAGATCGCCGGTGCCATCGACCGGGCGCTCGAGCCGCTGGGTGTGGCGGTGCTGATCAAGGCTTCGCACCAATGCATCAGTGGCCGCGGCGTGAAGAAGCACGGGGTGGATTTGACCACCACGCGGATGCTGGGGTGCTTTCGCACCGAGCCCGGCCGCCGTCAGGAGTTTCTGGCCATGGTGAACGCGGATCGGCCCGACTAGGCCGGGTTCCAGCGCCTGAGCGGCCTGAAAAATGCGAGTCCCGGTGATCTGAGGGCTCGCTTTGCTCGTTTGGATGAAGTCGTCGCTTGCCGAGGCTCCATGACCGCTGCTATCCGAGCTGCTAGAGTGTCGTCCCGAGCGGCCATTATATTACCGCTGAAGGGGCTGTCGTCGATTGGTGCGAACAAGGAGCCGAACGCCAAAGTGGAATGGGCTGACCTGATCGGACGTGTCGCTTCCCACGGCGATCGCGAGGCGTTCAAGAGCCTGTTCGAGCACTTCGCGCCGCGCATCAAAGGATTTATGATCAAGGCGGGATGCAGTGCGGACGAGGCCGAGGAGATCGCCCAGGACACGCTGATCGCGGTATGGCGCAAGGCTGGCCAGTTCGATCCAAACACGACGGGAGTGGCGGCCTGGATCTTCACCATCGCGCGGAACCTGCGGATCGACTCCGTTCGGCGTGCGGCGCGCAGGGGACGATCGAGCCAGGATCCGGAGCTGACGGAGGCACCCGATCCGGCCGAATCCGCGGACATCCTGATCTCGCGGGTGGAGGATACCACGCGGGTCAAGGCTGCGATCGAACGGCTGTCGGCGGAGCAATCCAGAGTGATCCGGCTGTCGTTTATCGATGAGCGGCCTCATCCGGAGATCGCAAACATGCTGGGCATACCGCTTGGCACGGTGAAGTCGCGGATCAGGCTGGCGGTGAACCGCCTGAGAGACCTGTTGGACGAAGAGCAATGATCATCAACCACCATCCGCCCGAGGATCTGCTGGCCAGCTTCGCGATTGGCGCGCTCGACGAGGCCGCGCATTTGGTGGTTGCCGTCCATTTGGCCGGCTGCGCGCGGTGCAGCCGCTTCGTACAGGCCATGGAGCAATTGGCCGGTGCCGCGCTTGAGGAGATCGAACCGGCGCCAATGGCCGCTGACGCATTTGATGTCGTCATGACGCGCATCCATGAACGTCCTGTCGCCCGCGCGCCGCGGCGATTGCCGGCGAGCGCGACGGCGGGGGATCCGGACTTGCCCGAGATCCTGCGTCGCTTTCGCATCGGCAAGCGCCGGCGGGTCGCCCCCGGCGTGAGCATGCAGCCGATCGAGCTTTCGGGCACGGGCAAGGCGCGGGCGTTCCTGTTGCAATCCGCACCCGGCACGCGAATGCTTGAGCACACCCATACCGGCACCGAGCTGACGTGCGTGCTGAAGGGCAGCTTCAGCCACCAGGGCGGTCGCTACGGGCCCGGCGATTTCGACTATGGTGACGACGATGTCGACCACCGTCCGATCGTCGGTGACGAGGGTCCCTGCCTTTGCCTGGTCGCGATGACGGGGGACCTCCGCATGAACGGCTTCCTCGGTCGGCTCATCAGCCCGTTCGTTCGGCTCTAGGCTGTGCGCCTCCGGGCGTAATGCTCTCCGCCCGCCCGGGGCAGTGGCGAAGCAGGACGATGGCAGGCGAGTTGCCGAACTCCCGGCGCGCGTGGCCGTGCAGGATGCACGCGCCGTTGCCGACCTGCATGCATCGACACGCAAGAGGCCGGCTAAGACGGCTCTTGTCGTTGAAGCCTCACCAAGGCGATGTCGGCAATCTTGTCCAGCAAACCCGTCTGAACATCTGGTGAAATGCCGGACGTTTCGAGTTGGCTTGCGCCTCGGCCCGCCGAAGGCGAAGACGCTTGGCGGTCGGATAAGATCACCGCCGCGCTGCTGTGAGCCTGCTCAATTGAGCGGAAAGAGCGACGTGTTCAATGGGAATGCAGCCACGCCATGTTTCAGCACCGGCCGCATGGCCGTTACCACGGCGAGGGGCCCACCCGCTGCGTCACGAGATACCCCAGCCAGGCGCTCAAGCCGGCCAGGATCGAGCCCCAGCCGATGTCCGCAATGGTCAGGGTCGTCGACCAGTTCCGCAGGGTTGCCTGGTTGGTCAGGTCGTAAGTCGCGTAGGTGAAGCAGCCGAACATCATGCCGGACGTGAAGGCCCGCAGCGCGCTGCCTTCATGATGCGCGGGCAGCACGGCGAATCCGATGATGCCCAGGGGATAGAGAAGGTAGAAGAATGCGGCAGCGGTCAGGTTCGGTTCAGGCCGCAACATCTCGCCCAGGACCGGCCGGTAGAGCCTCTCGGCCATGGTTCGGAGCCAGATCATGTCGATCGCCACGAAGCTGGTCGCGACCGACAGATAGGTGAGGAGGAAATTCATTCGCTTGGCTCCCGTCCATTGCTGCTGCGATCCGCACCAATCGGTGCGATCGAACACTAAACGAGCCGAAAATGGGACTGGATCACGCGCTCTTCAATCGCTCGGTCGCAGCCGGAAGTGGCTGACGCCCCACTCGTTGCCGTCCGCAAATCCGAACAGTCCGGCCGTGGCAAGGAAAAACCAGCGCCATCGGCGCATCCATAGGTCGGTGTCCTTGCCGTAGACGCCGCGCAGAATGCCCTCAACTGCGCCGCGATTGCGGTCGAAACGATCGAGCCAGTCGAGCGCGGTGCGTTGATAATGCCGGCCGCTCCAGCGCCAGGCCTGCTCGACCCTGAAGAGGTCGGCATATTGCCCGATCAGGTCGTGGCTCGGCATCACGCCGCCGGTGAAGAAGTTCTGGGCGATCCAATCTTCGGACCTGGCGTGATCGAAGACATAGCAGCCGGAGCGATGGCTGAAGATGTGGAGGAACAGCTCGCCCTCCGGCGCCAGCCAGCAACGGATCCGCGTGAGCAGCTCGCGCCAGTTCATCATATGCTCGAACATCTCGACCGAGACGATGCGGTCGAACTTCGCCTCGGGCGCGAAACTGTTCATGTCTGCGGTCATCACACGGAGATTGTGCAAACCGGCCCTTGCCGCCTCATCTTCAATATGCCCACGCTGGGACCGTGAGTTCGAGACCGCAGTTACGGTGGAGCGCGGAAACGCCCTGGCCATCTCCAGCGAGAGCGCGCCCCAGCCGCAGCCGAGTTCGAGAATGGATTGCCCGTCGGCGAGCCCGGCATGCGCGATGGTCTGCCTGATCGCCTCCGTTTCCGCTTCCTCCAAGGTCGAATGCGGATCCCTGTAGTAGCAGCAGGAGTATTTCTGCTTCGGCCCCAGGACGTGACGGAAGAAGGCCGGCGTCACCTCGTAGTGCTGTGCATTGGCCGTCTCCGTGTGTTCGGCAATAGCGCGGCGCGCCATCACCGCGGCAAATTCGGCGGCGTCAGCCGTTGATTGGTCCGACAGCGCCGCCGCGGTTCTGGCGCACATGCGGGTTATTGCGGCGCGGACGACGAGGTCCGGCAACGGCACGCGCTCGGCCACGCCGATCATCGTGGACATCAGGCTCATCTCAAGACGTCCTCTGGGGCGGCAGGGGAAAGAAGGGACTGGTCTTTGCCTGATAGGCACGATAGCGATCGCCACGCGACCGGAGCATCTGCGCCTCGAGCGGCGGAATCCCGCTGACATGCACCAGCAACCAATACATGACAGCCGGTGCGGCCAGGCTTGCCCAGCCCCACGGGTACGACGGCGACAGAGCGATGGCGGGATAGGCAAACCAGCCGAGCCATTCGAAGAAGTAGTTCGGATGGCGCGACCAGCGCCACAGGCCGACGTCGCAGACCTGCCCGGCATTGGCGGGAGAGGCCCTGAATCGCCGCATCTGTTCATCGGCGACGGCCTCACCGGCGATTGCTGCAAGCGCGATTGCGGCGCCCACGGCGTCCTGCAGGCCCAAGGCGTATCGCGGGGCATGTGCGGCGAGGAACACAGCAAAGGTCAGCGGCAGCGAGACCAGGGCCTGCGCCTGAAGGAAGGCAAACATCCGCCGGGGCGCCGCCGCGCCCCATTCCCGAGCGTAGCTCGCGTAACGCGGATCATCCGCACTGCCCAGGGAGCGAAGGGCGATGTGCGTACCGAGCCTCGCCGACCAGAGCAGGACCAGCCCGGCGGCAAGCGCCTGCCGGGCCGGCAAGGCCTCGCCGAGCGGCCATAGCGCGGCACCAGCGCTGACCAGCCCGACCGAAAAGGTCCAGATCGTATCAACCCAACCGGAGTTGCCGGTACGCTGTTGAACGATCCAGGCGAGCGCCATCAGAACCGACAGCGACAGTCCGGTCGCAGCTAGAACCCCAATATGCATCAGCACCATAACAATCGACCCGACGTCCACAGCCTGTTCATGGTACGGAATTAGCCGTCCCGCCGTTCACGATGGCGCAAGCAATATCCGAGGCTTGCAGGGTGATCCGGACCCGGTCTACCGCCGTTTACCTCTTGAGAACGTCACGGCTGCTCCGTCGGATCAGTGGCATAATCAGGCGCGGGGGACGGCAGCCGCATCTGGTCACGCCGAAACCGATTGGTCCTACAGCCGTAGCTCAAGGCATGCAGAAGGGGGCGGGTCGGAATGCGGTTGGCAGTCATCGGAACGGGAATTGCTGGTAACGCCGCTGCATGGCTGCTGTCGCAAAACTATCCCATAACCGTGTACGAGCGCGAGTTGCGTTCGGGCGGACACAGCCACACCGTGCGAATTGATTATGATGGCGCGCCCATCGACGTCGATATCGGCTTTATCGTATTCAACGAGCTGAATTATCCAGAATTGACGTCACTATTCGAGTACCTCGACGTCGGAACGATCGAGACCTCCATGAGCTTTTCGGTGTCAGCCGATGCGGGGCGGTTCGAGTGGCGTGGCGGAGGCGCAACCGCCTATCAAACCGCGGCCGGCCTGTTTGCTCAGCGTCGCAATCTCCTCTCACCCTCGTATCTTTTGATGCTCGCGGAAATATTGAGGTTCAATCGGCAAAGCGTGGCGGACCTGCGGGCCGGCCACCTCGCCGGGCTGACGCTGGGGGACTATTTCCGGGCAAGGGCGTTCGCGCCGCGACTGCTCACCGATTATCTGGCGCCAATGGGCGCGGCGATCTGGTCGTCGCCCTCGGAGGGAATCTTCGCCTTTCCCGCGGAGAATTTTGTCGCGTTCTTTGACAATCATCGCTTGCTCCACCACGATCGTCCACGCTGGCGCACGGTGAGGGGAGGCAGCCGCCGCTATGTTGAGAAGCTCACGGCGGGCTTCAGGAGCCGGATCCGACTGGGCTGCGCTGCAATCTCGGTTGAGCGCAGGCAAAACGGAGTATCGATTCTGGACAGCCATGGCGGCCGGGAAAACTACGATGCTGTTGTCATCGCCTCCCATAGCGACCAGGCGTTGGCATTGCTGTCGGATGCCGATCCTCGCGAGCGCGCGATCCTGGGCGCGATCGGCTATGCGCCCAACACCGCCTATCTGCATCGCGACTGCCGTCTCATGCCCAAGCGCCGCGACGCCTGGGCGTCCTGGAACTTCCTGCGCTGGCAGCGGCAGAGTCCTGCGGACAACGATGTTGCCGTGACCTACTGGATGAATCAGTTGCAGGGAATCGAGGACGGCAAGCCGCTGTTCGTCAGCCTCAATCCGCCGTTCGAGCCGGCGGCGCACCTGACCTTCGGGAAATATTCCTTCGCCCACCCGCAATTCAATGCCGGCGCTTTTGCAGCACAGAAGCGGCTGCCTGAAATCCAGGGGCGCCGCCGCACCTGGTTCTGCGGCGCCTGGACCGGCTACGGCTTTCACGAAGACGGATTGCGTTCGGGCATTGCAGCTGCCGAAGCGCTCGGCGCGGTCGTGCCCTGGCATCAATCCGGGAGCCCGCTTGCAGAGGCGGCCGAGTAGCACATGGCACCCACGCCACAACCGAGATCAGAGATACCCGCCGCAGTGCTCTATTTCGGTAAGGTGATGCATGCGCGCTTGCGGCCGGTTCGCCACCGCTTCAGCTATCGCGTCATGAGTCTGCTCATCGACCTGGACCGGCTCCATGAGGCCGATCGGCAATCAGGCTTGTTCGCCGTCAATCGGGCAGGGCTGTTCAGCTTCCATGAGGCCGATCACGGGGAGCGCAATGGCCGCCCCTTGAGCACATACGCAAGGCGCCTGGCCGCCGAGCACGGCATCGACCTCGCGGGCGGGCGCATTCTCCTGCTGTGCTATCCACGGCTGCTCGGTTACACTTTCAATCCGCTTTCGATCTACTTTTGCTATCAGGCATCGGGCGAGCTTGCATTATTGATCTACGAGGTACGAAATACCTTCGGGGAAATCCATTCTTACGTGCTGCAGGTGCAGGCTTGCCATGGCCGTGACGACACGCTCCGGCACAGCCAAACGAAGCAGTTCCGCGTCTCGCCGTTCATTGAAATGGACATGTGCTATCATTTCCGGCTCTCGCCGCCGGAAGAGCAGGTCAAGGTGAGAATCCTGGAGACGGATGAAACGGGTCCGGTGCTGGCGGCAGCCTTTTTTGGGCGGCGGCGGGCGCTGACGTCCAGCTCATTGTTGGGTGCGTTCCTCGCAATTCCTCTTCTGACTTTCAAAGTCGTCGCCGCCATCCACTGGGAGGCGCTGCGACTCTGGCTGAAGGGCGCGCCGATCGCGCAACGGTCGAGCGGTGTCGGACCGGCCCCGAAAGCACGCGCTTCCGCCTGACGCCGCGCCCTTCATCCAGCCGCGAACCTAGATCAACACTGCAATTCTTCAGCGAGCCTCCGCTCGATGAAGCTGCGTTCGATGTCGGTCAGTCTTGTCTTCAGAAGCTTGCGATATCGCCGCACATTCTCCTCGCGGGTCCACCTTGACTGGCTCGATGCGTACGAAGCTTTCGGAGATCGATATCGCCTCGTCGCAGCAGCACGCCTGACATCGATACGCTCATGGGACGCGGCGCAATCGAGCCTGGTGAAACGAGGTGGCCGCATCGCCAATCCCCCGCGTGGCGGTGGATCGTTGCCGTCGTCCAGCTGCTTCAAGGCGGCCAGGATGTCGGCGAGATGCAGTCTGTGCGGGATCCCTGGGACCTCACGAAGGGCAGGGTGGGATTCGACCGCGTACATATCCGATGCCCAGGACGAGAGGATCAGTCGTTTCTCCGCTGTCGAAAGCTTGACGTCCTGCAAAACGTCGTCGGGTGAATCGTAATAGGATACCGGGTGGAAAACGGGGTCAACATTGCTGGCGGTGCGAGTCGTCTGGCTCATGTCGTGTCTCCTCGATTTGCTCCTTTCGTCGAGAGACGGGTTGATACGAGATTGAGGTCGACGCCGGCGGCGGGGCGCCGCCGGCGTCAGGCTTTAGTTGGCGTTGATCGCGATACGCTTGACGTCCGGGTTCGACTGCTCGGACTTCGGAAACGTCACGGTCAATACGCCGTTTTTGAACACGGCTTGGGCCTTGTCTTCCTCGATGCCGTCAAGCGAAATCCGACGTTCGAACGCTCCGTAGTAGCGCTCGCTGACGAATTTCGAATCGTCACGCCGTTCGGCCTTCTTCTCGCCGCGGATCGACAGGACGCCATTGGCGATCTCGACCTGGACGTCCTTTTCGCTGAGACCCGGAAGCTCAGCTGAAACCGTCACCGCCTTGTCGGTTTCGCTGAGCTCGAGCCGGGGCCAGGCGAACTGGCCCTCCATCAACGGATTGCCGACAGGACCAAGCGGGCCGAACCCGCGAAAGACGTCGTCGAACAGGCGGTTCATCTCCCGATGAAGCGTCAGAAACGGATCGAAAGGCTCTTGCCGGGTCGGGAGCCGCTGGCCTTTCGTCCACGGAATCACATCACGAATACCCATGATATTCTCCTTGGCATATGCTGGCTCACGCGCGGACGATTGCTGTCCGCGCGCGATGTGCTCAGGCGTGAAGCGGCGGCCTACGCGGCCTTCTGCGTGATTTGCCCGCCAGGAGCGACATCGCCAATGGCGATGCGTCGGGGCTTCATGGCCTCGGGGATTTCGCGGACGAGCTCGATCCGGAGCAGGCCGTTGTCGAACGTCGCGGTCTTGACCTGGACGTAGTCGGCGAGGTTGAACTGCCGCTTGAACGGCCGGGCCGAAATGCCCTGGTACAGATATTCGTGCTGGTCCTTGTCGCTCTTGCGGCCCTCCACGGTCAGCACGTTCTGCTCGGCCGTCACGGCGATCTCGTCCATGCCGAAACCTGCCAGCGCCAGCGAGATCTGGTAGCGATCTTCGCCAAGCCGTTCGATATTGTAGGGCGGGTAGTTGTCCTCGGTCCTGTGCTGGGTTTCGTCGAGGAGATCGAACAGGCGGTCGAAGCCGATGGTCGAACGCCACAGAGGGGCAAAATCATAAGTCCTCATAGCCAAGTCCTCCTAAGAGCAAGATGGATACGAAGGAGCGCTGAACATCAGTGCAAGACACCTGTCCGGCGCCCTGGTTAGTTTGCCGGACCCAAAGTCGGCGTCCGGCACCGCCACCGGCGGCAAAAAACGAATTAGAAAAACCGGGATCGATTTCAAGGCATCCCCCAGAAATTTTTTTTCTGATTTTTCCCGCGGTTAATTTTGCGTTGCGCTCATGCCGCGAGGCTTCGCAGCCAGGCTTCGGCCTCGCTCACCAGCGGCATCAGCCGGCGTCGTTCTTCGGCCGGCAGGTTCGGATCGTCGAGCAGTTTTCTGCAATGCAAAATGACGCGCCGCTCGCTCTCGATCAGGAAACGGCGAACCCGCGCGTCTGGCGGCGGGGTCGATCGTCCAGATCTGGAAAACGGGCTTGGTACGGTTTGCAATTCCAACATCGGCGGAAAGTTGGCTGCACGACCCGGACTGGGGGGCGCCCGGCCGCGAACCGGCCGGGCGCAATCGCGTCAGAAGTCCATCGGCGGCGCGGCCGCCGCGTGAGCCTCGGCCTTCTTGGGCTTGTCGGCCACGAGCGCTTCCGTGGTGATCAGCAGCGAAGCCACCGAGGCTGCGTCCTGCAAAGCCGTACGGACGACCTTGGCCGGGTCGATCACACCGGCTTTCACCAGATCCTGGTATTCGCCGGTCGCAGCATTGAAGCCCCAATTGTAGGTGCTGTTCTCGAGCAGCTTGCCGACGACCAGCGAGCCGTCATGGCCGGCATTCTGGACAATCTGCCGCGCCGGCACCTGGATGGCGCGGCGCACGATATCGACGCCGGCTTTCTGGTCGGCGTTCGCGGTCTTGACGCTGTCCAGCGCCGTGAGCGAGCGGAGCAGCGCGACGCCGCCGCCGGGGAGGATGCCTTCCTCGACGGCCGCGCGCGTGGCATGGAGCGCATCGTCGACGCGGTCCTTCTTCTCCTTGACCTCGACCTCGGTGGCGCCGCCGACGCGAAGCACGGCAACGCCGCCTGCAAGCTTGGCGAGCCGCTCCTGCAGCTTCTCGCGATCGTAGTCCGAGGTGGTCTCCTCGATCTGCGCCTTGATCTGGGCGACCCGGGCTTCGATGTCCTTCTTGGCGCCAGCCCCGTTGACGATGGTGGTGTTCTCCTTGTCGATCACCACCTTCTTGGCGCGGCCGAGCATATTGAGCGTGACGTTCTCGAGCTTGATGCCGAGATCCTCCGCGATCGCGGTGCCGCCGGTGAGTATCGCAATGTCCTCAAGCATGGCCTTGCGGCGATCGCCGAAGCCCGGCGCCTTCACGGCCGCGATCTTCAGGCCGCCGCGCAGCTTGTTGACGACGAGCGTTGCCAGAGCCTCGCCTTCGACGTCCTCGGCGACCACCAGGAGCGGCTTGCCCGTCTGCACGACGGCCTCGAGCAGCGGGATCATGGTTTGCAGCCCGGACAGCTTCTTCTCGTGGATCAGGATGTAGGGCTCTTCGAGCTCGACCCGCATCTTTTCCGCGTTGGTCACGAAATACGGCGAGACGTAGCCGCGGTCGAACTGCATGCCTTCAACCACTTCGAGCTCGGTATCGAGGCTCTTTGCCTCCTCGACCGTGATGACGCCCTCATTGCCGACCTTCTGCATGGCGTCTGCCAGGAAGCGGCCAATCTCGGTATCACCGTTGGCCGAGATGGTGCCGACCTGCGCGATTTCATCGTTGGAGGTGACTTTCTTGGCGTGCAGCTTGAGATCGCTGACGATCGCCTCGACCGCAAGATCGATGCCGCGCTTGAGGTCCATCGGATTCATGCCGGC
>Ga0070738_10001676_pt1 | contig 41643 bp, 34 predicted proteins | sample Coa_R2_2_FD_66446 | JGI IMG/M metagenome (GOLD analysis project Ga0070738, IMG submission 66446) | Surface soil microbial communities from Centralia Pennsylvania, which are recovering from an underground coalmine fire - Coalmine... | ecosystem: Environmental > Terrestrial > Soil > Unclassified ...
TTGCTCCAGAGCGGATGGGGACGGAGATGGATTCATAAATGACACCTCGATCGTGTTGTCGGACGGGGAAAGGAGCGGGGGGGCGAACGAAAACGGGAAGTTTTTGAAGGAGCGGGAGTTGGAGGGAGGGCGGCGAAGTGACCGGCAGAAAGATTCGGGACAGGGCGCGACGGCCCTGCGAGGCTTTGCTGTAAACTATTCTGGGAATAGGATGGCGACTTTGACGGTTGCGCTGCCGGCGGCGCAGCTTGGACGCGAGGATCTGCTCCGGGCCTACCGCATCATGTCCATCTCCCGGCGCATCGACGACCGAGAGATCGTGCTGAAGCGGCAGAACAAGATTTTTTTTCAGATCAGCGGCGCGGGGCACGAAGCGATTCAGACGGCGGCGGGGATGCACCTGCGGCCGGGGCGGGACTGGTTTTTTCTTTATTACCGGGATCGGGCGCTGGCGCTGACGCTAGGAGCGACGGCGGAAGATATGCTGCTGGGGTCGGTGGGCGCGGATGCGGACCCTTCTTCGGGGGGGCGGCAGATGCCTTCGCACTGGAGCTTGCCCCATCTGCACATCGTTTCCCCCTCGTCGGCGACGGGAACGCAGTTTTTGCCGGCAGTCGGCTGCGCGCAGGCGGAACGGCTTCTGGATGGGGACTCGGACGCGATTACGCTGGTGAGTTCGGGCGAGGGGGCAACCAGCGAAGGGGAGTTTTGGGAAGCGCTCAACGCGTCGTGCCTGGAGCGGCTGCCGATTTTGTACTTAATACAAGACAACGGATATGCGATTTCGGTGCCGGTGGAGAAGCAGACGGCGGGAGGGAACCTGGCGCGGCTGGTGGAGCGGTTTCCAGGGCTAGCGGTGTTTGAGGTTGACGGCACGGATTTTCCGGCGTCGTACCGCATCATGGCCGAGGCGGTCGAGCATTGCCGGGGGCGGCGTGGCCCGGCGCTGGTGCACGCAAGTTGCACGCGGCCATATTCGCACTCGCTTTCCGACGATGAGAAGTACTACAAGACGCAGGCGGAGCGGCACGCCGAAGCGGCGCGAGATCCGATTTTGAAGCTTCAGGAGTGGCTGCTGGGAGAAGGCGCAATCGATGCGCAGGGTCTGGAAGCGGTGCATCACGAGGCGGACCTGGAGGTGCAGAGCGCGACGCAGCGGGCGCTGAAAGCCGCGCCGCCCGAATCAGGATCGGCCTTGAAATTTCTTTATTCGGACCGCATCGACCCCTGCTCCGAGGAGTTTGCGGCGAAGCCGCAGTTTTCGGGCGAGCCGCGGACGATGGTGGATTCGATCAACCGGACGCTGCACGAAGAGATGGGGCGGGACAAAAGGATCGTGGTGTTCGGGGAAGACGTGGCCGATTGCAGCCGGGAGGAAAACCTGCGGGAAGTGAAGGGGAAAGGCGGGGTTTTCAAGGCCACGCAGGGGCTGCAAATCGCCTACGGCTCGGAAAGGGTGTTCAACACGCCGATTGCGGAGGCTTCGATCATAGGCCGGGCGGCGGGGATGGCGACGCGCGGGATCAAGCCGGTTGTCGAGATACAGTTTTTCGACTACATCTGGCCGGCGATGATGCAGATCCGCGACGAGCTGGCGAGCCTTCGCTGGCGCTCGCATAACGGGTTTTCGGCGCCGCTTGTGATTCGGGTGGCGATCGGCGGATATTTGCGGGGAGGCGCGATTTATCACAGCCAATGCGGCGAATCGATTTTCACGCACATTCCGGGGCTGCGGGTGGTGCTTCCCTCCAACGCGCTGGACGCGTGCGGGCTGCTGAGAACGGCGATCCGGTGCGACGATCCGGTGATGTTTCTGGAGCACAAGAAGCTGTATCGCGAGTCGTACAACCGCTCGCCGCACCCCGGTCCGGACTACACGATTCCGTTCGGGAAGGCGAAAGTGGTGAAGCAGGGCTCGGCGCTGACGATGGTGACGTTTGGGGCGCTGGTGCAGAAATCGCTGCAAGCGGCGCTGCAAATGGAGCAGAAATATCCGGGCCAGACGGTGGAGGTGATCGATTTGAGATCGCTCGCCCCGTACGACTGGGAGACGATCCGGGCATCGGTGGAAAAAACCAGCCGGGTGATGGTGGTTCACGAGGACTGTCTTTCCTGGGGTTACGGGGCGGAGATTGCGGCGCGCATCGCAAGCGAGCTATTTTCCTTTCTGGACGCTCCGGTGGGAAGAGTGGGAGCGCTGGACACCTGGGTTGGATATCATCCGAAGCTCGAAGAGGAGATTTTGCCGCAAGTAGACGGCATCGCCGAAGAAGCGGACCGGGTGTTGTCGTATTGAAGAAGACGCGAGGCGGAGGAGACGGAGGCCGCCAAGAGCTAGGCGGCGCCGGCGTAGCGGGATTTGGGTTTGTCCAGCTTCAGATGGAAGCCAAACAGGGGGCGAGCCGGGCCGTCCGCCCAGCATCCCATTCTCCATTGGGCGCGGAGGAAGCGGATATCGGGATGGCGAGCGAGGTTGAGCTCCATAAAGTAATCGCCACAGTAAGATTTCTGGGGGAACGAGGCTAAGGGCCGCCAGGTGGCGCCGTCGGGAGAGCCCCAGACAGAGACATCGAGGCTTTCCTGCTCGATCACACGATCGATTCCGAGCGTGAGCAGCGCTGGACCCGGGTTTTGATCCAGGGCGATTACGGCGCCCGAGCCATCTTCACGAGAGACCGTTTCCGGAAGCAAAAACCGTGGGAACATAAACCCTCCCTAGGCGTCCGGTCCCTCCGAGACCTTCATCACCGGCCACTATAGTTTCGCCAGTCTTCGTTCTGCTAATTCCAGGGTCTCATATTTTTTGCAAAAACAGAAGCGAATTAATTTTTTTCCATGGGCGGGATTGGAAAAAAAGCTGGAGCCTGGGACGGCAGCAACTCCAATTTTTTCAACCAAATGACGGGCGAGTTTCAGGTCGTCGGGGATGGGGAGGTTGGAAATGTCGGCCATTATGTAATAGGCTCCCTGGGGGTGGAAAGGGCGAAAGCCGGCGAGGGAGAGCATATGGAGCATGCGATCGCGGCGCTGCTGGTAATCGCGTGCAAGAGCGGCGTAATAATCGTCGGGCAGGGCGAGAGCGACGGCTCCGGCCTCTTGGAGAGGGGCGGCGGCGCCGACGGTGAGGAAATCGTGGACTTTGCGGATGGATTCGGTGAGGCGGGGAGAAGCGAGGACCCAGCCGACGCGCCATCCAGTGACCGAATAAGTCTTGCTCATGCTGTTGACGAGGATGGTGCGATCGCGCATGCCGGGGAGGGTCATGATGGGGATGTGTTGGGCGCCGCCGTAGACGATGTGCTCATAGATTTCGTCGGCGATAGCGAGCGCGTCGAATTCCTGGCAAAGCTGAGCGATGAATTCGAGCTGGGGGCGGTCAAAGACGTGGCCGGTAGGGTTGCCGGGCGAGTTGAGGATGATGGCTTTGACGCGGGGCGAGAAAGCGGCGCGGAGCTGTTGGGGATCAAATCGCCAATCGGGAGGGTGGAGGCGAACGAAGTTGCGGCGGGCGCCGCTGAGCAGCGTGCCGGGGCCGTAGTTTTCGTAGAAGGGCTCGAAGATGACGACTTCGTCGCCGGGATCGACGGTGGCGAGCAGGGAGGCGATCATGCCCTCGGTGGCGCCGCAACAGACGGTGATTTCGCGCTCGGGGTCGAGTTCAAGAGCGTAGTGACGGCGGTACTTGGCGGCGATGGCGTCGCGGAGTTTTTTCGCGCCCCAGGTGATGGCGTACTGATTCAGGTCGGCGGCGATGGCGCCGGCGGCGGCGCGTTTGAGCTCTTCAGGAGCGGGAAAGTCGGGGAAGCCTTGAGCAAGGTTGACGGCTTGGTGCTCGATGGCCAAGCGCGTCATTTCGCGGATGACGCTTTCGACGATGCCGTGGGTGCGGGCGGCGCGGAAACGTTTTGCCGGCCGACTGGGCTGGGGGCCCATTGAAGTTAAAACTTGATTCGCTTTTGGAGAGGCTCAAGCTTGGAGACGTCGAGGCCGGGGACTTTCTTGAGGTCGGCGAATTCCTTGAAATTGCCGTTGTCGGAGCGGTACTTCACGATGGCGCCGGCTTCGGCGGCGGTGACGTCGAGATTATCGGCGAGTTCCTGGGCGGAGGCGGTATTGACGTTGACATTGATGCCGAAGAATTTGGACAGATATTTGACGATGGCGGTGAAATCTTCGCTGCTGCCGTCGGCGCCGCGGCCTTTCATGTCGTCTACGATGCCCTGCCAGGTGTCTTTATCGCCCTGGACGGCGACGATCGCCTCGAGGCCGTGGCAGGCGGTGCAGACCTTTTCGACGGTGTCTTTGCCCGGAGCGTTGGGAAGATCCTGGGCCGAGAGAGAGGACAGAGCAAGAAGGGAAGCGAATAAAAGAACAGACGTTTTCATAGCTGTTATAGGGGCATTATACAAAAGGGGCGGCGGCGATAGCCGGATCAAGGCCGCGGCTGGGAAGCAGAGGCAGAGGGCGGGGGGACGGAGGGGGCGCCGCTTAAAGCGGCGGCGAGCGAGACGCGATTGGCTTCGAGGGTTTGGCCGAGGACGCGATCGAGAGAAACACGGGCGCGGCTATAAGAAGCCAGGGCGGCGATTTCGGCGTACCGGGCGGCAGCAAGGCTGCGCTGAGCCGCGACCACTTGATCCACGCTGGAGCCACCGAGCAAGAAGCGCTGCTGTTCTTGATCGAGCAACTGCTCCTCGAAGACGCGCGTGCCGACGGCCTGGGAATAGCGGGAGCGGGATTGGCGAAGGGCGATGAGTTGATTGGAGACGTCGACAACCAGTTGATTGTAGGCGCGGCGCTCCAGGAGCTGGGCTTGGCCGAGCTGCAATTGATCAATTCCGTAATCGGCTTGGGCGATGCGGTTATGGAGAGCGCCCTGGAAGACGAGCGAGGCTTGACGGCTGACATAATCTCCGGCGAGGATCTGGCCGAAAGCGGTGGCGAAGCCTCCGAGAGAGCGAGGGTCCGGGGGCACGCCGGAAGCGGGGTTGTAGGTTCCGGCTTCGGCGCGGGCGGCGGCAGAGACGACGCCTTGGAGGTAGGGCAGGACGCCATTGCGGGTTCCGAGGGCGGAGATTTGCTGAGCCAGACCGTCGAACTTGGCGCGGGTGATATCGGGGCGCTGGGCCATGGCTTTGGCGACGAGATCGCGGAGGGGCGGCAAGTCGTCGGCGGCGGCGGGGATTGGCAAGCGGTCCATGGGAACCACTTCGGCTTGGTCGAGAAGAGGGTCGGCGAGACCCTGGCGGCTGAGGGCGTCTTTGAGGACGACTTCGCGCTGGCGGAGAGCGGCTTGGGCGAGGGAGACCTCCTGAGCGCGGCTGGCGTATTCGGCTTGAGCGCGGAAGACCTCGAAGCCGGCGATCTCACCGACCTGAATTCTGGTTTTTGTATCCTGGAGGAATTTTTCGGCGATTTCGAGCGTTTGCCGGCGGGCGTCCAAATCCTGCCGGGCGGCGACGAGATCCCAATAGAGATTGACGACATCGGCGACGAGGTTCAGCAGTTGAGAGCGAAAGGTTTCGCGGGAAGCGGCGAGGTTGTTTTGCGCGACGCGGATGAAGCGGCTGTTGACTGCCGTTCCGAAGCCATTGAGGAGGTTATGGCGGAGGTAGAGTTGCGCCACCGGGGCGAAGGAAGGAACCAGGATGTCGCTGGGGCTGTTTTCGCGGCAATAAGACTCGTTGACGGAAAGCTGCGCGAAGCCTCCCGAGACGAGGCCTTGCTGGACGAAGGAGCTGATGCGGTGGCTGACATCGACCAGGGAAGGGCTGGCGCTGAGAGTGGTGTTTGGGTAAAGGCCAGTGGAGTGCGACCAGGCGCTGGAGTTTTGAAAAACGGGATCGAGGTTGGGAGTGATGGGCCCGATTTGGGAGATTTGCGTATTGGTGTTGGCGCCGCCGCCGGCGGCTGCGGCGGTGGAGAGGCCGGCGCTTTGCAGGGCGCCGCCGATGCATTGGCCAGCGGTGACCTGATTGACGAAGTTGTTGCCGGCGGGAACGCCGCGGATGGGGCCACCGGCTTGTTGGCGCTCGAGGGCCCATTGGGCCTGGAGGGGGCCGTAGCGATCGATTTCAAGATCGAGATTGTTCTCGATGGCCAGACCGATGGCGTCCTGGAGAGTGAGATAGAGGCGGCCGGCGCGGAGGAAGCTGTAAAGACGACCGGAATTGAGCGTACGGGAAGCAGGGACGGAGGCGGGGCGGTAAGGCCGCCAGATGAGAGGGGATTCGGGCCGGGAGACGAAGGGCTGCTGAGGGAAGGCAAAGGCGGCGAAGAAGAGAGCGGCCATCAGAGGGGCGGAGGAGTTGCGGAGGCGGAAGCTTCGAGGAGAGCCAAGAGTCATGGCCGGCCCTCCGGCAGGGAGGAGGTCTGGGAGACCTGACCGGCCTTGGCCTCTTCGATGGAGATGCGATTCACTTCGAGCGTGCGGCCGGTGGCTTGATCGAAGGCGATTTGGGCGTGGGTGTAGTTGGCCATGGCCTGGACCTCGGCGCCTTGATCGGCGGCCAATTCGCGCTGGGCGGCGATGACAGCGGCGGGAGTGGATTCGCCGAACTTGAAACGGTTCTGCTCGGCGTCGAGAGCTTGCTCGGCCAGGGCGCGCGTAGCGACGGCGGTTTCGTAACGGGCGCGGGCCTGCTGCAATCCGATGACGGCGTTTTTGACTTCGACGCGAATCTGGTTTTGGGCCTTTTGAAGCTGCAGCTCGTCCTGGCGGAGCTGAAGCTGGTCGGCGACGTAATCGGCCTGGGGGGCGCGATTGCGGAAAGGGATGTTGAGAGAGAATCCGGCGGAATAGGAAGGGTAATTGCGGCGGAAGATCTGGCCGAGGAAGCCGCCGTAGCCTCCGACGATGGCGGGGGCGGGCAAGTAGGCGGGGTTGGCGTTCAGGGGATTGGGGTCGCCCGCCAAGGCGTTATCCATCACATCGAGGAAAGCAGAGAGATTCGGGAGCAGAGCGTTGCGGGTGCCGACCGCGTTGATTTTGCCGCTTTCGAGATTGATGCGGGCCTTTTCGACTTCGGGGCGGCTTTTAAGAGATTCCTCCACGAGATCGGCGGTGGGCTTCAGGTTTTCCGATTCGGGGACGGCGATGGAGTCCAGGGGGACAACGTGGACGTCGTCGAGCCATGGGCTGGCGATGCCAGAGCGGCTGAGGGCGTTTTTGAGCACGGTTTCCTGCTGGGCGACGTTGGTTTGGGCGATGAGGAGATCTTCCTTGCTGGCGGAGACCTGAGCGGCGGCGCGGGTGACTTCGATGGCGGGAAGCACGCCTAAGGCGACCTGCTTCTGGTTGTCTTCCAGGAATTTCTGGGCAGTTTCCAGGGCCTGTTGCTTGATGCGGAAATCCTGATTGAAGCTGACCAGGTCCCAATAGAGATTCAGAATCGCGGAGACGGTGGTGACGACCTGCTGTTTGAACTGGAGATCGGACACCTTGAGGTTATTTTTGGCGACGCGAATGAAGCGGCTGTTGACGGAGAGCCCAAAACCTTGCAGAAGATTTTGGTTGATGTAGAGTTCCAGGCCGCCCGAGGTGTAGGGATTCAAGACATTATTGGGGCTGTTGACGGAATTGCGGGAGCTTAGGAAGTTGAGCTGAGCGGTTGTTCCGGTGGGAAACGATTGGGAGTAGCCCATCTGAAACAGTTGGCCGCTGGTGACCAGCGAAGGCACGCCGCTCAAGGCGGTGACGGAAAGCGGGGTGGTGAGGTGGGAAAAGGAGGCGTAGGCGTAGAAGACCGGATCGAGGCTGAGAGGAGCGGTTCCGATGGATGTGACGACGCCGCCGCCGGAGGAGAAGGCGCCGGCATCGGCAAGGCCAGCGGCATTGACGCTGACGCCGGCAAGACTGACGCTTTGCGGGGGAGTGAAGATGGGGATTCCGACGTTGCGGAGAGGAGCTCCGCCTTGGGCGCGGCGGAGAATTTCGCGCTGGAGATAGGGGCCGTAGCGCTGGATGGCGATGTCGAGGTTGTTTTCCAGAGCCAGGGCGATGACGTCGCGGACGGAGAGGTAGAGATTGCCGCCGCGGACAAGCTGCTCCAGGCGGGGGGAGTCGGAGAGGCGGGGCGGGGCGACGATGCGGCGCTCGACGTGAAAGGGACGGAGGAGGGAGCCGACGAAAGGCTTGCCGGGCGGATCTTGCACGGAGACTTCGGGCAAGGCGGCGGCAGAGGCCAATACGCAGAGAGAAAGAAGAGCTAAATTGCGCAGCATAACCCCGGCTGGGTGGCAATTGGGGCGCCAGATTGGGGCAGCCGGGGAGGAGGGGCAAGTGGGGCGGCTCCAGGGAAGCGGGAGGGCTTCCGCAGCGGTCCGGGCAAGGAGGCAAGAGCGCAAGATTTGTCCGGTTGCGGGAGGCAGTGTCCGGTTTCGTGAAGAAAATAAATGCCCGCTTTTCATGGATGTGCGCATTTAGTTGAGGGGCGGGCGGGAGAGCGAGCCGTAGGATTCAGGCGTGAGTAGAGATTACAAGACGGATCACAGGCAAGCCGTTGCGGAGATGATTCAGGGGCTCGAAGAGGGTCTGCGAAGCAGCGACGGCAAAGTGAAAGGGACGCTGGGGGATTACATCCGACTGCTGCAACTGGAACGGGAGATGGAGGCGGAGGCGCCGGCCGACATCGAGGTGAAATGGGTGGAAAGCGAGAACTTCGATCAGTAAAGATCGCCTACCAGCCGCTTCCTTCGCAGAGAAGATTCCACAATTCGACGGCGAGATTCAAGGGGTTTTCGGGGCCGATCGGGTCGGGCAAGAGCCAGGCGCTGTGCCAGGAGGCGATCCGGCTGGCCTACGTGAACGCCGGACGGACCGGCTTGATTGGGGCGCCGACGTATCCGATGCTGCGGGCGGCGACGGTGGCGGCGCTGGTGGAGGCGCTGGAGAAAAACGAGATTCCCTACAAGATGAACCGGGCGGAGAATCTGATGGTGCTGGGGGAAACAAGATCGAAGATTTTGTTTCGGGCGGTGGGGGATTTCGAGCGATTGCGGGGAAGCAATCTGGCGTGGTTCGGGTTGGACGAGCTGACGTACACGTCGGAGGGGGCGTGGCTGCGGCTGGAAGGACGCCTGCGGGACCCGAAGGCGAAACGGTTATGCGGATTCGCGGCGTGGACGCCCAAGGGGTACGACTGGGTGTACGAACGATTCGTGGCGAATCCGGTGGCGGGATACGAGACGGTGATCGCGAGGCCCTTCGAGAACCGGTTTCTGCTGGATCAGATTCCGGATTATTACGAGCGGCTGCGGAACAGTTACGACGAACGATTTTACCGGCAAGAGGTATTGGGAGATTACCTGAATCTGCACGCCGGCAAGGTTTATTACGCGTTTGACCGGAATCAGAACGTAGAGGAACTGGCGGTGGACGGCGGGAAGGCGATCTTGTGGGCGCTGGATTTCAACGTGGACCCGATGTGTTCGGTGGTGGCGCAGAGGGACGGGGAAGAAGTGCGGGTGATCGACGAGATCGTGCTGAGCCGGGCGACGACGCAGGAGGCGTGCGAGGAGTTCGCCCGGCGGTTTCCGAGGCACAGCGGGGGCGTTGTGGTGTACGCGGACGCAAGCGGGGCGAACCGGCAGACGACGGGGAAATCGGACGTGGAGATTTTGAAGCAATTTTTCCGAGGAGGGGGATGGGGCCGGGTGGAGTTTCGGATTCCTACGAAGAACCCGCCGGTGCGGGACCGGATCGCGCTGATGAACGCGAAACTGGCGGCGGCGAGCGGCAATCGGACTTTGAAGGTGAGCCGGCGATGCAAGGAATTGATCAAGGACCTGGAACAGGTGAGCTACAAGGAGGGCAGCCAGATCGTGGACAAAGCGAGGGACCCGAAGAGGACGCATCTTACGGATGCGCTGGGGTATCTGGTGTGGAGGGAATTCGAAGGGAAAGGCAGGCCGATGGAGCAGGGGCGGAGATTGTTGTGAGGATCGGGGAGGCCAAACGTGTTTGAAGGCGTGTTTGCGATAGACCGGGAACACCCGGATTACGTGGCGCGGAAGGCCATGTGGAAGAAATACCGGGATCTTTACACCGGCGGAGAGCAGTTTCGAATCAACGCGCAGGATTATTTGATCCGGCGGCAGAGGGAGCCGGGGGATGTGTACGCGGAACGGCTGAGCCGAGTGTTTTACGAGAACTATATCGGATCGATCGTGGACTGGTACGGAGCGACGCTGTTCCGGGAAGAACCGGTTCTGACGTTCGAAGGTCCGAGCGAGAGGGCGAAGCAGTTCTATTCGGAGTTGGTGGAGGACGCGGACCTGAAGGGAACGCGGTGGGCGGATTTTTTCCGGCGGCAGTTTCTGGAGGCGTTAATTACGGGGACGGCGTACACGCTGGTGGATTTTCCGAGAACGGCGGCGAGGCTGGGAACGCGGGGCGAGGAGGACGCGCTGGGCGCGTCGCGGGCCTACCTGGTGGATTACGCGGCGGACGATCTCATCAATTGGAACGTCGACGCGCGGGGGAGCTTCGACTGGGTGGTGCTGCGGAGCCGGTATCTCAAGAAGGACTCGGTGGAGGATAGCGACTGGCGGGTGGAGACGCGGTGGTCGTATTACGACAAGCGGGAGTTCCGGATTTACGCGGCGACGGGAAGCGGGGCGGCGGGGGCCGGGAGCGGCAAACCGGAGCTGGTGGACCAGGGCACGCATGGGTTGGCGAAGCTGGATCAGGTTCCGCTGTTTGGGATGAGGATACCGGAAGGATTGTGGATGCTGAACCGGGCGGGCTCGCTGCAATTGGAGCACTTCAACAAGTCCAACGCGCTGGGGTGGGCGCTGACGATGGGGTTGTTTGCGATGCCGGTGGTTTATTCGGATCGGGAATGGACGCAGATGGTGGGGGAGAGCTACTACATTCAGCTCGGCCCGGGAGACAAGTTCGGATGGACGGAGCCGGAGGGCAGGGTTTACCAGATTGCAGCGGATAACCTGACGCAGCTTCAGGAGGAGATTTATCGGGTGTGCTATCTGCCGCAGGCGGGCGGGTCGCTGGACAAGGGATCGCGGCAATCGGGCTTGTCCCGGCAGATGGAGTTCGCGATCACTCAGGAGGTTCTGCAGGCGTTCGGAGACGCGGTGAAGGATCAGATGCGGAGGGTTTTGCGGGCGATCGAGGCGGCGCGCGAAGACGGGCTCGAGATAAGCGTGACGGGGATGGACGAGTTCGACATTTCGGATTTTTCCACGGAGCTCGAGGAAGCGCAAAGTCTGCTGGCGCTAGGGATGGAGTCTCCGACGTTGAAGAAGGAAGTGTTCAAGAGACTGGCGCTGAAATATTTGAGCGATGCGCGGCAGGACGTGAAGGACCGGATTGTAAAGGAGATCGAAGAGGCATAAAAAACATGGCGGAAGAAAAAACCGAGAGAACCGATATACGAGACATTGTGCAAGCGGCGATTCAGGAATACGTCAAGGCGGAGCAGAGCAAAGCCGAGCCGCTGCACAAAGCAGAGCTGCTCGAGGAACGGCGGAGACGCGAGAGCCTGGAGCAGCGAGTGAACGAACTGGCGGCGGAGGCCGAGCGGGCGCGGGCGAAGGCGGAGGAAGCAGAACGCAGCGCGGCGATCCGGGCGGAGCTGCAGAGGCTGGGAGTGGCGAAAGTGGATCTGGCGTACCGCGTGGTGAAGGACGACATCGTGCGAAGCGAAGACGGGAGACTGACGGCGCGGGACGGGAGCGAGATGAAGGAGCACTTGGGGCGCTTCGTGGCCGAGAATCCGGAACTGATGCCGGCGCGGCTGACGGGAGGATCGGGGGCGAGCGGAGGACAGAGGCACTCCTCGGGGCAGGCTCCGGTGGAGCTAGAGAAGATCAAGCCGGGGATGAGCGCGGAGGAGATGGACCGAGTGCGGCAGGAGATCGTGAGAGTGGCGTCGCAGACGCTACGGGGCGCGTGAGTGAAGGAGTCCACAAGACAGGAAAGAGGAGACAGAAGGAGAAATTAGATGGCGATTATTACTTCGACGAATGTAGCGACTGCGATTGTCAAGCTGGTGGCGGCGGATGCGCTGCCGGCGCTGATGGGGAACCTGGTGATGGGGAACCTGGTCAATCGGGACTACGAGCCGGTGCTGGCGCAACAGGGAGACACGGTGAACGTGCCGATTCCGCCAGTGCTGGTGGCGAACAATATTGCGGAAGGCGGAACGGTGCAGCCGCAGAACCCGAACTTGGGGAACGCGCAGATTGTGCTGAACACGCACGTGGAAGCGACGTTCCAGATTCCGGACGTCACGAAGGTGCTGGCGGTGCCGGATCTGCTGAAGCTATACATGCAGCCGGCGGTGGTGGCGATCGCGGAGAGGATCGAATCGGATCTGCTTTCGCTGTTTCCGTTCTTCACGTCGAACGCACCGGTAGGGACGGCGGGGACGGCGCCGGTGGAAGCGACGATCGACGCGGCGGAGACGGCGCTGTTTTCGGCGTTCATGCCTTCGAGCGCGCCGAAGTACCTGGTGGTGGATCCAGTGGCGTATTCGGCGCTGCGGCAGATTCCGCGGTTCAGCGAATTTCAGACCGCGGGCGAAGCGGGATTGCGGGCGCTGGTGGAAGGCGCAGTGGGGAAGATGAAGGACTTCTACATTTTCCGCTCGCAGTTCGTGCAGAAGACGGGAAGCAGCCCGGTGACGACGCACAACCTGGCGTTCGGACGAGACGCGATCGGATTGGTGGTGCGGCGGCTGCCGCAGCCGCTGCCGGGGACGGGCGCGATCGCGGAGTATGCGGAGCTGGGGAATTTCGGCATGCGAGTGACGATGAGTTACCAGCCGAATACGCTGGCGCAGCAGTTCACGGTGGACGTTTTGTACGGGACCGGAGTGCTGCGGAACAGTTTCGGAGTGCAGGTGAACAGCTAGCGATTGGCGGTCAGAAGACGGGAGACCTTCTGGCGCAAGGGGGCAGGTTGTTTGCGGCAACCTGCCCCAATTTTTTGTCTCGTAAGAGAGAGAGGAGGATGGGGCGGAGAGATGGATTTAAAGGTCTATTACCAAAAGATTCGGGAGATAGAGGCGTCCATAGCGGAGCCGTTTGTGGTGGTGGTGAGCCGGGCGACGGAAGACGGAGGGAAGGCCGGGGTGAGATCGGAAGTGGCGCGGCGGCTAGCGGCGAAGCTTATCGCGGAGGAGACGGCGAGGCTGGCGAGCGAGGAAGAGGCGGCGCAATTCCGGGCGGAAGTCGAGAGGCAGTGGAGGGCGGCGGCGGAGGAGGAAGAGATTCCGGAAGCGCCCGCAAAGAAGCGAAGGTGAACGATGCTGCTGACGGATGGGAGCCCGAACAGCACGGAAGATCTGCGGGCGTATGAATCGTCGATTCTGACGGTGGCGAACACGGAGGGAATCGAGCTGGACAAGAAGCTGAACCTGGCGTTGGCGGAGGTCTCCGAAGACATTCTGGACGTTTTGCTGGATCACACGCGCTCGAACGATCCGCAGACGACGATCCGGAGGACGATCGGGGTATCGGACGTGGTGGTGACGCCGCCATTGAAGCGGTGGCACGCGGTCCACACGCTGGAGCTGATCTACCGGGACGCGTACCACAATCAGCTCAACGAGCGGTACCAAGCGCAGTTCAACGAATATCACGAGGCTTCGAAGGACGCGCGGGAGGACACGCTGAGGTTCGGCATCGGGCTGACGTTACTGCCGCTGCCGCAGGCCGGGACGCCGACGTTCAGTTTCGTGGCGGGTCCGCTACCGGCGACGACGTATTACGCGCAGGTGAGCTGGATCGCGCCGGGAGGCAAAGAGGGAGCGCCGAGCGCGGAGACGACCTATGAGGCGCCGGCGGGAAGCTTGCCGGTGGTGACGGCGGTGAATCCTCCCGCCGCGGCGACGGGATTCAACGTGTACATGGGACTGGCGCCGGGGAGCGAAACGCTACAGACTCCGACCCCGGCGGCGATTGGAAGCAGCTTCATTTTGCCGGCGACGGGATTGATCGCGGGAGCGCCGGCGGGGAACGGACAGGCGCCGGACGTCTATATCATCGGCGGCCGGACATTGAGGCGGGGATAGCGATGGCGGCAACGGGAAGCGTGGCGGTGAGGAAGACGGTGGGGTTTCTGAGCGATCCAAGCACGGGAATCGGATGGGCGACGGCGCAGATCGCCAACGATACCGGGATAGCGCTGGCGACGATTCCCGCCGCGAACATTTTCAATCAGAACGTTAGTTTCGAGCTGGCGGAGAAGGCGCAAGCGGTGAAATATCCCGCCATTTACGTATACACAGACCGGGTGCGGAATTTGCAAACGGAGAAGTTCCGAACGTTTTCGGGAAAAGTGAGAACGATCGCAGAGGTGAGGGTGTCGCAAGACCGGCTCGAGGGGCTGGAGGATCAACTGCGGCTGTACGTAGACGGCGTGACGCAGGTGCTGGATGGAAACCGAGGAAGCTGGGGCGAGGGCGCGTTTTTCACGGGGGCGTACGAAGTGGCGTTCGAGCCCATAAAACACGGGGGGAAAAATTATTTGCAAGCCGCGAAGGTGGCGTTTGAAGTGGATATGTCGGAGTAGGCATCGGCCGTCAGGTGGGGCTTTAAAACATGTCAAGTTACGTATCATCGAACAACAACCGGGTTTATGCGTCGCTGGAGCCGAGCTATGGGCAAGTGGCGACCATCACAGAGCAGAACCGGATTCCGCTGATTAAGCTGGGGGCGAAGCAGACGCCGGTGCAGACTGGGCGGAGGGACAAAACGGGGAGCCGGACGTTTGCGGGGCTTCCGAACCGGATCCGAAGGACGGTCAGTTTCCAGTTGAACACGTTCATGACGGAGTGGACGAACCAATCCGTTCCGCCGGCGCACGATCCCTTGTTTCAAGCGGCGTTAGGGGGAGGGAGCGCGTACTTCGGGGGGGGAACGGTTCAGTCGGTGACGAACCAGACGCAGCTCCAGTTTGCGGCGGCTCATGGACTGAGTCCTGGACAGGGGATTACGGCGGGAGGAGAAATCCGATTCGTAGCGGCGGTGCAGGACGCGACGACGCTGTTTATCAACGCTCCCTTCACCAATCTGAGCGGAGGCTCGGCGGTGGGAGGAACGATGAGCTACAAATTAGCGGAGCAGTTGGGGAGCGTCACCCTATTCGACTATTGGGACCCGAGCACGGCCGTGCAGAGACTGATGAACGGGGCGGGGATCGATAAGCTTCAGGTGAAGGTCAACGGGGATTTTCACGAATTCGATTTCAGCGGGCCGGGGCGGGATTTAGTGGACAGCGCGAGTTTCACGAGCGGAGACGCGGGGCTGACCCAGTTTCCGAGCGAGCCCTCGACGGCGGGATTCGACTATACGATCGTGCCGGGGCACCTGGGCCAGGTGTGGATGGGAACATCGCCGGCGCAGTTTTTCACTTTGACGACAGCGCAACTCACGCTGAATAACAATATTTCGCTGCGGCTGCATGAATTCGGGAGCGATTTTCCGCGGTGCGTTCAGGGAGGAGTGCGTTCGATTACGCTGGACTTCAGTTTGTTTGAACAAGACGACGCGCAGACCCAGCAGTTGTACCAGGCAGCGCGACAGAGGTCGCCGATCGGGGTGATGATCCAGCTCGGCGAGCAGGCGGGGCAGTTGTTTGGAGCGTATATGCCGGCGATGGTGCCGGAGGTTCCCCAGTTCGAGGACGGGGATTCGCGGCTTCAGTGGAAATTTCAGAACAGCCGGGCGCAAGGGACGGTGGACGATGAGCTCTATATCGCGTTCGGATGAGCCGGGAGCCAGGAGCCAGCAGGCGACGAGCTTTGTTTGGTTTGAGGCGGAGACGCTTCCGGGCGTACGGTATAGGATCGCGCGGATGTCGCTGGGCAGGCGGATCGAGCTGGCGAGGCGGGTGAGGGAAATTGGGCGGAAGCTGGAATTTTTCGCAGCAGGCAACGACGCGAGAGAAAAGCTGGAGGCGGCGGTGCTGCAATGCGAGATCGACCGGGCCTATTTGGAGTGGGGACTGGAGGCCGTGGAAGGCCTGGAGATCGACGGCGAGAAAGCGACGCCGGAGACGCTGATCGAGCGGGGGCCGCTCGATCTGGCGCGGGAAATTTTAGGCAAGATCCGCGGCGAGTGCGGATTGAGCGAGACAGAAAGAAAAAACTGATCGTCGCATTTCATTTTTTGAGAAGCGACCCTGCCGGGTGGAGATGCGATGCGTGCAGAAGGCAGGGTCTGGAGACAAAGCGTCGGTGCGGATTTTTGCCCGAGGAGAGTCGGGGATCGCCGCGACTGGTGTGGGCGCGAGGACCCATTGGGACCCAGGAGTGCCCGAAGCCGCTGATCTCGGCGGAGAGTTTAGAACTGGTGGAGAAATTCTTCGCCTGGAAATTTTCGGCAGCGCGGGATGCGACGCAATTGAGAGCGAAAGAAGCGGACGCGTTCTTGATTTTGGAGAAGGAGTGGCGGACGGAGCAGGCGAATGGCCAGTAATCCAAATAAGACGGAGCGGGCAGGGACGGTGAACGAAGTGGTGAGCGCGGCGCTGCCGGGGGGAACGGGAAGCAGCGGGCTGGCGGAACAATTCGCGCGGCTCGCCGACCAGTTCGAGCAACTTCAGACGGTGAGCGAGGCGCAGACGGAGTCGTTGCAGGCGAACACGCAGGCGTTGTCGGAGAACACGGGCCAGGTGGGAGGGACGGGGCCGTCCACCGCGAGCCAAGTGGGCAGCGCGCTTCAAAGCACGCTGGGGCTTGCGACGGGACTCAGCCCACTGATCACGGGATTGCTGAGCCTGTTTGGAGGAGGAGGGAGCAGCCAGCCAGCGGAGCTGACGAGATTTGAGCTGCCTCCTTCGATGAACGTGAACGCGGGAATCAGCGAAGCGGCTCCGACGCAGGCGTTCGGAGCCGATTTCATGGCGGGGGGAGAGCCGCGGCCGGTGGCCGGGCCCGGTGCGACACAGGGGGCAACGCCGGTTTCGACGGCTACTTCCTCCGCGACGCAGATCACGGTGCAGGTACAGGCGCTCGATAGCCAATCCTTTCTGGACCGGAGCCAGGATATCGCGCTGGCGGTGCGGCAGGCGATGCTGCAATCGAGCGTGCTCAACGATGTGATTCAGGAGGCGGTGAGCTGACGTGGCGAGTTTTCCGACGCTGAAAACGGGGGCGGTGGCGCAATATCCCTCCGATCGAGCGACGCAGTTCTCGACGCAGACGTACCGGTTTCTGGACGGGAGCGAGCAAAGATTTCCGGCCTATGGCGCTCCGCTGCACCGATGGACGATCAAGCTGGACCTGCTGGATGAGGCGGAGCTGAAGACGCTGGCGGATTTTTTCGCGAGCGAGGAAGGGCGATCGGGGACCTTTTCGTTCACGGATCCCTGGGACGGGACGACGTATCCGAGTTGCAGTTTCGACAGCGACGCGCTGGGGATGGAGTTTAAGGGTCCACAAGACGGAGCAACGCAGATTTCGATTAAGGAGAACCGGAACTGATGCCGGCATTTCCGCAGTTAACGCTGTATCCGGTGACGCGGCGGGCGAATTCGAGGACCGTGGTGAACACCTTGCCGGATGGCAACATTGTCGCGTTCAGCGATCCGAACGGGGCATGGGTGGAGTGGGAGATGGAGGCGAAGGGCCTGACGGCGGCGGAATGGGAGAGCGTGCAGATGCTTCACCAGACGGTTTCCGGGCAGTGGCAGACGTTCACGTTTCTCGATCCGGTTGGGAATTTGCTGGCGCAGAGCGAAAATTTCAGCGCGAGCGCGTGGACGAATGGGCCGCTGCTCGCTTTGACGGCGGGGGTAAACGATCCGTTTGGGACAAGCCGGGCGACGAGGGTGGTGAACGCCGGACAGGCCGCGCAGGCGATCGCGCAGACGCTGGCGGCGCCGGGGAATTACCTATACACGCTGAGCGTCTGGGCAAGAACGAGCGCGGGGTCGAATGTCACGCTGGCGATGGGAGGAGTCTCTCAGACATTTGCGGCGACGAGCCAGTGGCGGAGGATCTCGCTTTCGGCGAATCCGGGGCAGAGCGCGGCAGGGGTGACGTTTGGGGCGCAACTGGATCCGGGAGCGTCGGCGGATCTATTTGGGATGCAAGTGGAGGCGCAAGCGGGGGTGTCCGATTATAAGCAGACGGGAGCGCAAGGAGGGGTGTATTCGAATGCCCGCTTCGCGCTGGACGGCTTGACGGTGCGGGCGCAGAGCACGGACGTATACGACGCGACGATCCGGATTGTGAGCATGGGGAACTAGGATGCCGACCATCGACAGCCTGAAAGAGCAAGAGGCGGCGCTCACGCCGCTATTTCTGTTCGATTGCCTGCTGGCGTCCGGATCGACCGAGCGATGGAGCACGCATTCGGTGACGTTCAACGGGAACGCCTACAACGCGCGGCTGCTGAAACACAATCTTTTCGAACTGCAAGCGGGATCGGACACGGGGCTGGATGGCGCGGCGAAGATCACGATTACGCTGGCGAACGCGGATTCGCATTTTTCGGAGATCGAGCGGCAGACGGGATTCCGGGGAGCGCAGGTCACGGTCCAGTTGGTGTTTTGGGATCTGAACGCCAACCAGGCGGCCTCGGAAGCGCGAGTGATCTTCACGGGGATCGGGAATACGGCGGATGAGATTACCGAGTCGAGCTTGAAGGTCACGTTCACCAACCGGCTGAACCTGCAGCGGATTCTGCTGCCCGAGGTGAGGATTCAACGGCGGTGCCCGTGGGCGTTTCCATCGACGGCGGCACAGAGGCAAGAGGCGCTGACCGGGGGCGCCAAAGGGATCTATTCGCCGATATACCGATGCGGATATTCGCCGGATCAGCCGGGAGGGGTGGGAAATCTAGACCCGTCGAATCCGGGGGCGCCGTTCACCACCTGCGATTACTCGCGAGCGAATTGCACAGCGCGGGGGATGTTCGATACAGACCAGTCCGGCAACGCGACGCGGCGCTTCGGCGGCATCGAATTCCTGCCGGCGCAGATTCTGGTGAGGAGCGCCGGAGAACCGGGATGGCACTTTTCGCCGGTGGCTACGAATCAGGCTCTTTATAACGATTTCGTGCCGCTGGTTTACGGAACGGCGTGGCAGACGCCGCCGATCGTATTCGCGCGAAACGACGGCAACCTGACGCACATGGAAGCGCTGATCGGGATGGGTCCGATTCAAGGGATCGTCACGGTGGTGGTGAACAACGTGGAGATTCCGCTGGGAGTGGCCGGAACAGACATGACGGCGACGGGATGGTACAGCGTCGTCAGCCTGGGGACGCGGACGGGGGCGTTCAATTTGGATTTTACGGACGCCTCGGGAAATCCGCTGGGAGATCCGTACGGGAGCATGGCGTTTTTGAGCGTGGTTGTGCCGAATCAAATCAACAATGGGAACACGCTGCCGCGGATCAAGGTGCTGGTGCAGGGACTGCAACTGGAGCAGTTCGACGCCACGGGCGCGTCGCTGGGAGCGTCGTTTACGAACAATCCGGCGTGGGTGTTGCTGGACGTGCTGCGGCGAAGCGGGTGGCTGCCGACGGACGTGGATTTGAAGAGTTTCGCGAACGCCGCAGCGTACTGCGCGGAGCCGATTCAGACGACCGACTTGTATGGGAACACGGTGCTGACGCCGCGGTTTGAATGCAACTTGGTGGTGCAAAGCCGCAAGAGCGCGGCGGAAGTGGTGAAGGGAATCCGGCTAGGATCGTCGCTGCTGATCACATACCGGAACAACGGGCTGCTGACGCTGCAAGTGGAGAATTCGATCGCGCTGCAACAGCCAACGTTGCCGGACGGCAGCAATAGCACTTCCATGCTCAACGGAGGATGGCCCGCCTACGAATTCAGCGACGGTTCCGCGAGCTTTTCCGGGATTTTGAGGAAATCGAATGGAGAACCGACGATCCGGCTGTATTCGAAAAGCGGCGCGGACGTGGCGAACCGGCTGACGGTGGAGTTTCAAGACGAATACAACGATTACCAGCAAGACAGCTTGTCGCTGGTGGACGTGGACGATTCGCTGTTGACGGGGCGGGAAGTGACGGCGGCGTTTCCGGCACTGGGGCTGCCGAACTTCGATCAAGCGACGCGAATGCTGGAGTTGCAGCTCGCCAAGACGCTGAGCGGAAACACGTTTGTGGAGTTCGAGACGACGGTCAAAGGGGTGGGAATCGCCCCAGGCGACATCATCACGGTCACGTACTTGAAGGAAGGTTTGCAGAGGCAGCCTTTCCGCGTAGTGAAGCTCGCGCCGGGAATGAATTACCAGACGGTGCAGGTGACGGCGCAGTGGCACGACGATAGCTGGTACACGACAGGGGGCGCGAGCGCGGCGGGGGGAACGAGACAGGGCAGCGCAGAGCCGGGCATTCCGAGGCCGCTGGTGGGGAATGTGCTGGACGGCAATGGAGCAGAACAGTTCGGAATTACCGAGAGCGTGACGCCGACCGCGGATGGAGGATTTTCGGACACGCTGACGATCGCCTTCGATCCGCCGGCCGTTCCAGCGCCAGCGGGAGTGAACATTCCGCTAGTGAGCCTGAACCCGACGATTCATAACAGCGGAGGAACTCTCGCGGATGGGCAGACGCTTTACTACGCGGTGAGCGCGCTGGACGGAACCGGCGCGGAGAGCGGATTATCGTTCATCGTGCGCGCGACGATCGCTACGGGCGGCAACACGAATTCGGTAGAGCTGACGGGGCTGAGCTTTTCGCAGGGGACGGCAAGTTTCAACGTATATCGAGGATCGAATCCATATGAACTGCTGTTGATTGCGAATTCCGCCGCCGGGGCGACGTTTACGGACACGGGAGCGACCGCCACCCTTACGGGCCCGCCCGATCCGAACTATAATCACGCGAACTTTTACTGGCGCATGGAATTGCAACCGGAGAACGCAGCGAATGTTTTTTCAGCCACCACGATTGGCAACAACACTCTGGGCATGCTGGCAAACGACTTTGTGGGAGCGGTGGCGAGGATTACGCGGGGAACAGGGGCGCCGCAGGAACGGCAGATTGTGAGCAACGATGCGACGACCATAACGGTGAGCCCTCCGTGGACGGTGACGCCGGACTCCACCAGCTACTTCGCGGTGGTGGAGAGCACATGGAAATTCGGCGGCTTGAGCGCGACGAGTCCGGCGCAGATCGAGGTTCCCTACCGGCCGGGGGCGACGGTGGAGATATCGGGGCGGTCGGCGAACCTATTGGATCAAGAGAGCGCGTACCAACTGAATCCGATTACGCCCTGGCAGATCGGCAACGGCCAAGGAGGGGGGATTGACACGGATGTTCCGCCGGAGCCGGTCTTCGGGCTTAATCTGGCGGGCCAAGGGACGATTGAACTGGCGGGCGTGGGATTCACGACGCTCACCAACACGCACACGATTTCGGCGGGAACACTGTCATTGTTCTATTGGAACGAGCTAAACAGCCCGACGGCGTTTTCGCTGGCGAGCGCGATCACGGCGACGGATACGACGATCACGCTGAATCAGGCGGGAACGCCGGCGGCGGGGGATTTGATCCAGATCGAGGGCGAGATTCTGGAGGTCACGGGGACTTCAAACGGAGGGACGCAATACACGGTGACGAGAGGGTCGCACGGGAGCACGGCGGCGGCGCATCCGGCGGCGGGGCAGACGGCCGCCGCGGTGTACCACTTACAGCGAAGCGTAAACATCGTGCCGTTTGTGAAGGATTTCTTCGGGAGTCAGGCGAGTGGAAGCTTTGCGTACTCGATTTTCTTGCCGGACGTCCGAGTGGGCGCGGCCGAGTTCTTCGTGACGAATTCGGTGGGGAACGGGCCGGCGGCTTCGGCGGCATTCGGGAACACGGTGGATCAGGGATTGCGGACGCTTTCCGGCGGGCAGATTTCGATACAAGTGGAAGGATATCTGGCGATTGAGACGGATGCCGCTCCCGTGTTGACCCTGGACGCTTCCTATGCGGCGCGCGACATTTTCGCGGTATTGAGCGAGGCGCCGGACGAGCCGGCGGGGACGCCGTCGCCGGCGGGCGGCGTGACTTTGCAGCTGCGGCAGGGAAGCACGGTCTATTGCACGCTCACGATTCCCGATGGAATGACAATGTCGAACGTTGTAAACGGCTTTGGGCTGCCTCCTCTTACCGCCAATGCGGATCTGCACGTGGACATTCTGAACGTTCCGACGGCGGCGAACACGCTTCCGGGGCGAGATCTGACGGTGACGATACGGCTCTAGGCGCCAGGGGGACAGAATGTCGGAAACGTTGGAAAAACTCAGGCCCGATCGGGACCTCCAGTGCTACTTTTTTCAGCCGTCGGCGGTGGCGGCGTTGAGCGGAACGTCCGCGAACGGATTCACGCTTTCCGGGACCTGGCGGCAGCAGTTCGATTGGGCGGTGATCGAGTGGAATCGAGACAACGTTTTCGAGCACCCAGCGCTGAGGAATTTGCCGGATGGCGATTTGAGCGGGCTGACGCTGACATACGAGGAAACCCGGAGCAATTGCATCCCGATGGATTCCGACCTGTTTCACACGGTTAGCTGGCCGTTTTTGCGGGTGTGGGCGCCGGACGCAAACGGGACGGAGCAAGTCTATCAAGTTCCGCTGATGGGGCAGCCGGGGCAAATGGCCCCGCTGGCGACGCCGGTTGCGGGGAGCTACACGCAGGCTTATGCCGATTTCACGCTGTCCGGGACGCTGACGGCGGGAGATTGGGTGGGGCTGGCGTATCTGGGAGAGCATGTGACCTATAACGTTGGAGGCTGGGAGGGATCGGCGGCGGGAGTGCTTGACCAGATGGCGGCCGGGTTCTCGTCGTCGACGATCCAATTGACGCACTTGCCCGGAACCAACACGATGCGGATCACGCTGATCGCTCCGGCTGAGGGGCTAGCCGGGCTGGGCGCCAATGGGAACCGCTTCGCGATGTATTCCTATGCGATGTCGGCGACGGGCGGGGTTTCGACGCTGAGCTGGGACGCACCGTCAAAGACGTTTGCGAACGGGACGTCGCCGACAGTGTGGCAAGTGACGGTTCCGTTCCATTCGCTTCAGGGATATATCGATCGGGGAAATCCAACCGACTATCAGACGCTGTACCCCATCGTGAATCCAAATCAGATTCGCAAGTTGAGATGGACGTACGCCGCGGATTTGCAGGCGGGGGCGTTCGCGCGAAGCGAGTTTCAGGTGCAGGTAACGAACTGGACGGTGACGGGGACGAATCGGGCTTATTCGGTGGCGGGACCGGGGAGTTTGCGGTTCGAGGACAACTCGGCCAGCATGAGTTACAACGCCAACGGGAATTGGAGCGCGCCCCACGGAAATTATTCGGGGGGAACCATTCATTACACCCAGACGCAGGGAGATTCGGTGACGTGCGTTTATGAAACGCCGGCGGCGCACACGCTGTATTTGGGTTTGAGGTACACGGGAAACGGGGCCATGGCCGGGATCACCGTCGATGGGCAAAGCGCCGGATTCGCGAACCTGCTGAAACCGGGCGAAGACGTATTAATAAGGTGGCCGGCGGGGCAGTACGGTCCGGGGAGCCATACGGTAACGGTAACTCATGCGGGGCCGGCGAACGGGGACTTGTATTTCGATTTCGTGGAGGCGGCCGTGCCGTCGGCGAACCTGCCCTCCTTTCCGGCGGAATCGCGAATGACGCTGGCGACGGACTGGGATACGGAGCATTCGCTGGCGTTGGCGCCGGAGCGGACGGCTTGGCTGATCGACGCGCTCGGATTTGCGGGAAGGGCGAATCACTACGCCGGCGCATTGTGGTTTTACGAGCTGGCGCGGCCCGGACAAGTATACGCGTCGGCGACGGTGACGTTCACGGGAGGGCCAGCGACGAACCCGTCGGCGGTGGATTATGTGAGCATCACGGTGGCGGGGACACAGTTGAGCAAGCTGATTCACGTGGGAGATACGGCCGCGACGCTGGCGACGGCGTTCGCTAACGAGCTGAATCGCGGATATATGAGCTTTTGGGGATCGGCGTCGGGCAACGTCGTCACCATCTACGCGCGGGAGATGGGAGCGGCGGGGAATAGCATTACGCTGAGCACGTGGTCGTCAAATCCGACGGCGTGGCAGGCGACCGGGAGCGGGCCACAGTTGGCGGGCGGCTCCGATGGCGAAATCGACGCGTCCACCGCCTGTTTGGATGGATGGCGGACAGATCTCACGGCGTTGCCGAGGTTGAACCGGGCGGCGAGAGATTGGAGCGCGAGTTTTTTCGCGGCGCTAAAGGGATACGGAATCGAGGTCACAGCTTCGCTCAGCATGGAGCTGCAACACGGCGATCCGTCAGCCGCGGCGGGCATCGCGCAGCGAGGGCCGCAGGGCGACCCAATTCTGCTGCCGACGCCGTCTCTTCAGACGAACTTCTCGCCCACGAGCCTGGCATTCTGGCAGGAAGCCTATGCGGAACTGGCGGACCTTCAGGCGGGCGCGGGATTGCAGCCATTTTTGCAATTTGGAGAAGTGCAGTGGTGGTATTTTCCGAATAATGGCGAGGCTCCGGGACCGCTGTTTGTAGATTTTCATGGGATGCCGTATTACGACTCCTGGACCACGGCTCAGTTTCAGGCGCAATACGGGCGTTCCATGGCGACCTTCACGACGAATACGGCGGATCCGGCGGCATTTCCGGAGGAGACCGCGTTTCTGGCCGCCACGCTCGGGAACTTCACAACCGCGATCATGAATTACGTGGTTGGGAGGCAGCCGCAATGCCGGTTTGAGGTTCTGTATCCGACAGACGTCAACCAGACGGCGTTTAACCAGGCCATTAATTTTCCGGCTCAGGCATGGACGCCAACAACCTTAACGGAAGTGAAGACGGAATGTTTCGGGTTTACATTGGGCCGTAATTTGAACGCGGCTGAGCAGACCGTGGCGGACCTGTTCGGATTTCCAGCCTCCCGGCGAAGTCACCTGGTAGGCATCGGGGATTCCACAACGGCCTGGCAGAAAGAGGCGAGAAGCGCTATGGGCAAGGGGATGGAGAGCGTGGTGCTTTTCGCCTTGGACCAGTTCTGCCTCATCGGCTATGCGGCGCCGATGCCTTCGGGCTTGCGGCGGAGCCTGCGTATGGCATCCTGAAGGGCGGGACAAGCGTCCACATGCTGCGGGTACAGAACGTTTCCAAGGTTTACCGTCTTTATCGGCGCCCATTGGACCGTCTGACGGAAGCGCTGCCATGGGTGAAACATCATCCTCCCACGGAGTTCTGGGCGCTGCGCGACGTGAGTTTGAGCGTGGAACGGGGAGAGGCGCTGGGCGTGGTCGGACCGAACGGCAGCGGCAAAAGCACGCTGCTGCAAATCGTGAGCGGGATCTTAGAGCCTACGCGCGGACGCGTACTTCGAAGCGGGCGGATCGCGGCCTTGCTGGAATTGGGGGCCGGCTTCAACCCGGAATTCACCGGACGCGAGAATGTCTTGCTGAATGGCGAAATCCTCGGCATTTCACGGCGCCAGATGGAGCGCGTTTTTCCGGAGATCGAGAATTTCGCGGAGATCGGCAAATTTATCGACCGGCCGGTGAAGGAATATTCAAGCGGAATGTACGTACGGCTGGCGTTCGCGACGGCGATTCATGTGGACCCCGAAATTCTTATTGTGGACGAGGCTCTGGCCGTGGGCGATGCGATTTTCGCGAATCGTTGCATCAAAAGGTTTGAAATTTTGAAGCAGAGAGGCGTGACGGTGATGTTCGTATCGCACGATCTGGGTCTGGTGAAGCGGCTTTCGGACCGCGCGGTTTTGATGCTGGATGGGCGGGTGGCGGCATGGGGAACGCCGAGCGAGGTGGTGAACCGGTATGTGGGGTTGGTTTTGGAAAGGCAAGAGGAACCGCCGGCGGGAGGGGCGGGCTTGGCAAAGTCGCCATACAGGCACGGCGACGGAGCGAGCCGAGTGCTGGATGTGGAGTTATGCGATGCGAACGGCCCGGCGCGGCGGATTGAGCCTGGATCCCCGGTAACCATTCGCGTAAGAGCGCGGGCCGAACGCGACCTTGAGGATCCGGTGGTGGGAATCTTGATTCGGAACCGGCTGGGAATCGACGTGTTCGGAACGAACACCAAAGTGGAAAGCGTGCGGATGGGCAGCCTTCGAGCCGGCGAGGTTTTCGAAGTGGCTTTTCAGTTCGATTGCCTGCTCACGCGTCAGGATTATACGCTCACCGTGGCGACGCAATATCCAGAAGGATTCAGCCAGGACTGGCTGGACGACGTGATTTCGTTTTCCGTGGTGGATTCGCGGGACGTGGCGGGATTGGCGAACTTAAAAACCACAGTGGAATGGCGAAAGGAATCGGGAGTTCCGGCGTGAGACTGGCGGAGATTCAAGCGGCGCTGAGGGAAGAAGGATTGGATGGATGGTTGTTCTGCGACCATCACCGGCGGGATCCGTTGGCGTATCGAGTGCTGCAATTTTCGCCAGGATCCATGGTGACGCGGCGCTGGTATTACTTCGTTCCGGCGGCGGGCGAGCCACGCGGACTCCAGCACCGCATTGAAGCCGAGACTCTGAAGGATTTGCCGGGCAGCCACGAGTTCTATTCGGGCTGGCAGGAGCTGGCCCGCGGTCTGCGCGAGATGCTCGGGGGAGCCAAGCGCGTTGCGATGCAGTACTCTCCGAATTGCGCGGTGCCGTACGTAGCGATGGCGGACGCCGGCACGGTGGATTTGGTGCGCGGCATGGGCGTGGAAGTGGCCAGTTCCGCGAATTTAATTCAGTTGTTTGAATCGCGATGGAGCCAGGAGCAGTTGGCGGCGCACCTGGAAGCGGGACGCCGAGTGGATCGGGTCCGCGCGGAGGCGTTTCGAAAGATTTCCGCGAGTGTTCGCGCGGGCGGGCGGGTCAATGAATGGGAGATGCAGCAATTCATCCGGACGCGGTTTCGCGAGGAGGGGCTGGTGACGGACCACGGTCCGGACGTGGCCGTGAACGCCAACGCATCCAATCCGCACTACGAACCAAAGCGGGATGCAAGCGCCGAAATTCACAAGGGCGACTTGGTGCTGCTGGACATGTGGGCCAGGCTGGAAAGGCCCGAGGGCGTGTATTACGACATAACTTGGGTGGGCTACTGCGGAGATCGACCGCCGGAGAAGATCCAGAAGGTTTTCGGGATCGTCAAAGGGGCGCGGGACCGGGCGGTGGCGCGAGTGAAGGAGGCGGTCGCGTCGAGGCAGACTCTGCGCGGCTTCGAAGTGGACGACGTTGCGCGAGATTATATTCGCAACGCGGGGTATGGCGACTACTTCTTTCACCGCACCGGCCACTCCATCGGCGCGGAGGTGCATGGGACGGGAGCCAACATGGACAATCTTGAGACGCACGACGAGCGCAAGATTATTCCCCGGACGTGCTTTTCCGTGGAGCCTGGAATTTATCTCCCAGAGTTCGGCATCCGCAGTGAAGTGGACGTCTTCGTAGACGAAGACGGAGCGCGAATCACTGGCGAGGCGCAAACCGAGATCGTTCTCCTGTGAACGCCGGGCGCTGAAGCCTCTGCTGTAACGGAATATTAACGGAATTGTCACGATTGACTCACCTGCCGTAGTTATCCTCAACTTCCAGCTTTGAGGTTTTTGAGGTTTTTCTCAAGGGGGCCGGTTAGCGGATGGTCCCCAAAATCCAAACAGAGGAGTCGAGTTTCACAATGAAGCAATTAGCGAGCCGCGCGCGGCGGCGTCGGATCGGCGTAACGGCGGCCTTGGGAGTCGTATCCATCGTATGCGGGCTGCCGATGTATGCAGCCGATGGCTCAAATCAAGCCCCCCCAGCCGCCTCCGATAAAGACGAGATGCAGGAATTGAAGCGTCAAGTGGCGGAGCAACAGAAACAGATTGAGGAGTTACGGCTCCTTTTGTTGAGCCAGCAGAAGGAGCTTGAAAAGACGGGGAAGGACTCGGCCGCCTCCGGCGCCCAGCCGGAAGCTTCGGCGGCGAGCGCGCCGGAAGCTGCAACGCCCGCGGCGCCCGCCTCGAAGACGGGCGGCGAAGTCGCAAGCTTGACTCCCATTCTGCCGCCGGTTCCGGTGGCGGCGGCGCCAAAGGCGACCGCGGTGGTTCCGCCCCCGGACCCGCAGAAACCGGGAGAACAGGCTTCTACGGAAGCGCCGTTGCAGTTGAAGATCGGCTCGGCCAGCATCACGCCCGTCGGGTTCATGGATATCACGAACACGTGGCGGAGCACCAACGCGGGGACGAGCCTTCAGACCAACTTCGGAAGCTTTCCCTACAACAACGTCGCGGCCGGCCGGTTAACGGAGGACAAGTGGAGCGCGGAAAACTCGCGGATCGGCTTGCGCGTAGACGCCCGGGTGGGCGGCGCCAACGTTCTGGGGTATTTCGAGAGCGACTTTGTGGGCGGCTCGCCGAGCAATAACACGCAAGTTTCCAGCAACAGCATGTTGCTGAGAATTCGCCAGTATTATGTCGACGTGCGGCACGGATTTTGGGAAGTGCTGGCTGGGCAGGCGTGGAGCATGCTTTTGCCGAACCGTCGAGGGATGTCTCCATTGCCCGCGGATCTGTTCTATACGCAGGTGGTGGACGTCAACTACACCAACGGCTTATATTGGGGCCGCATTCCGGGCATTCGGTTTATCGGCCATCCGAACAAGAAGGTAGCGTTCGGAATTGCGTTGGAAAACTCGGATCAGTATTTGGGCGGCTCGGGCGGCGGCGGCGTTCCGACCTTGCCCGCAGCGCTGGCCACGGCCTATACCAGCCAAGTGGACGTGGCGAACGGTTCCGTCAACGACCGGACCTTGCCCAACGTGCACCCGGACATTATCGCGAAGTTCACGGTCGACCCTACTCCGAGGTTCCATTTTGAGGTGGCCGGCGTGGAGAGCACTGTCAAAGTGTTCAATCCCAACACGCAGGTGTATTTCACGAAGGCGGGCGGAGGCGGAGCGTTTTCCGTACACGCGGAGGTGATAAAGGGTCTCCGCCTGGTGACCAACAATTTCTGGAGCGACGGCGAGGGCCGATATCTTTTCGGCGAGGCTCCGAATTTTATTATCCGGGCGGACGGCAGTCCCTCCCTGCTTCATTCCGGTTCGACGGTGTCGGGATTTGAGGCCACCATGGGGAAATTCGCACCGTATGTCTACTACGGCGGCATTTATATTGGCCGCGACACCGCTCTGGACGCCAATAAGACTTCGTATATCGGCTACGGCTATCCGGGTTCGCCGAACAGCCAGAATCGATCCATCCAGGAAATCACGGCGGGCTGGACCCACACGATTTGGCGCGACGGCCGCTACGGCGCGCTTCAGGAGATGGTGCAATATGCGTACTTTTTCCGCAATCCGTGGTTTGTCGCGCCCAACGCGCCCAAGGGAGCTCATGAGAGCGCGGTTTGGTTCAATCTTCGCTACGTGCTGCCAGGCAGCGCGCCCACTGTTGAATACTAGAAATTTAGCTTTTTTGAATATTCAAGGAATTCAGTAAGGAGGATCGCCATGAAAAGAACGGCAGGTTTTGTTGTGGCCGGGGTCGCGATGCTGGCAGTGGCGGCATCCGGCGAAACTCAGATTACCGGAACCGGGGCGACTTTCCCCTACCCGATGTATTCCAAGTGGTTTAACGAGTACAGGAAACTGCATCCGGACATAGCGATTAACTATCAGTCCAGAGGCTCCGGCGCGGGAATCCAGCAGGTGACGGCCGGCACGGTGGACTTCGGAGCCAGCGACGGGCCGATGAACGATATGCAGTTAAAGGAATTCCAGGACAAGCGCGGCTGCGAAGTTCTCCATTTCCCCACGGTGCTGGGCGCCGATGTGCCGACGTACAACATTGCTGGCGTCACGCAAGCGTTAAACTTCACGGCCGAGGCTTTGGCCGGCATTTATTTGGGCAAGATCACCAAATGGAACGATCCGGAAATCGCCAAGGCGAATCCCGGAGTGAAGCTTCCTAACACGGATATCGTGGTGGTGCACCGCAGCGATAGCAGCGGGACCACTTTTATCTGGACGGACTACCTTTCCAAGGTCAGCAAAGAATGGGAGATGAAGGCTGGCAGAGGGACGGCGGTGAACTGGCCCGTGGGTTTGGGGGGACAAGGCAACGAGGGCGTCATGGGGCAAGTGAAGCAGACGCCGAACTCAATCGGCTATGTGGAGTTGATTTACGCCCTTCAAAACAAAGTTCCCTTTGGCAAGGTGAAAAATCCAGTGGGCGAATTCGTCGAGGCGAATTTGGCCAGCGTGACGGCCGCCGCGGCCGGAGCGGCCAAAAACATGCCAGACGACTTCCGCGTATCCATCACCAACGCCTCGGGCAAAGGGGCCTATCCCATCTCCAGCTTTACGTGGCTGCTGATTCCCGCCAAAATCTCCGATCCCGCCAAGAAAAAGGCTTTGACGGATTTTCTAGCGTGGATGTTGAAGGACGGTCAGACGATGACTCAAGCTCTCAGCTACGCTCCGCTGCCGAAGGAAGTCGTGGCGAAGGAGACCAAGGCTATCGCTAAAATAAAGTAGCATGGCGACAGCCACATTGCCCCAAACGGCCCGCCGTTCCCGGCGGGCCATTTTGCTGCGGCGCGTCTTAAGCGGAGATGGCCTGGCGCAATTCATCGTATTTCTTTCCGCAACCGCGATTTTGGCTTTGACCGCGTTATTGGTCTGGGAGTTGTGGAGCCATTCAGGGCCATCGCGGGCGAAGTTTGGCTTCGACTTTCTCCGGACGAGCACATGGGACCCCGTGGCCGGAGTGTTTGGCGCGCTGCCTTACATTTATGGAACCGTGGTCACCTCGGCCGTGGCGCTGCTGATCGCCATTCCGTTTGGGGTAGGCGCGGCGATTTTCCTTGCTGAGCTGGCGCCGCCGCGGCTGTCGGACGCCATGACCTTCCTGATCGAGCTATTGGCCGCGGTGCCAAGCGTCATTTTCGGCTTAATGGGAATTTTTGTGCTGCTGCCTTTGCTGCTGAAAGTAATTCCGGGATTCAAGGATGCGGCAGGCTTTCTGCCGATCTTCTCTGGACCCTTTTATGGCCCCAGCTTGCTTTCCGCTGGAATCGTGCTTTCCATCATGGTGGCGCCGTTCATCATTTCCGTCTCGCGCGAAGTATTGCTGGCCGTCCCGAAGGATTTGAGGGAAGCGGCGCTCGCGCTGGGCGCGACGCGCTGGGAGACCACTTGGGATATCGTCGTGCCCTTTGCCAGGCGCGGAATCATGGGATCGGTTTTCTTGGCGCTGGCGCGGGCCTTGGGCGAGACCATGGCGGTGACCATGGTGGTGGGAAACACGCCCAAGATCGCCGCCTCGCTCTTGGCGCCGGGTTATTCCATCGCGGCGGTGATCGCCAACGAGTTCGTCGAGGCCACCACGGATCTGCACATCAGCTCGCTGATCGAGCTGGGACTGGTCCTGTTCGGCCTTACCATCGTGCTGAACGGAGCGGCGCGCCTGTTAATTCTGGCGACGTCGGGAAGGGCGAGCCGGTGAGGGCCGCCGCTTTCCAGACCGCCGGCGGGCTTTCGTTCCGCCGCCGGGCCGTGAACGTCTTCATGCTCGGCTTGACTGGAGTTTTCACGGTCTTGGCGGTGAGCATTCTGTTCTTTGTTCTGGGGTACCTCTTTGTTCAAGGCGGATTTTCGCTGAATTGGAACTTTTTTACGAAACTGCCGGTTCCCGTGGGGGAGACGGGCGGCGGCATGGCCAACGCGTTGGTGGGAAGCGCCAAAGTGCTGTTGTTGGCTACCTGTATCGGCGTGCCGATCGGATTTTTGGCCGGGATTCACCTGGCTGAATATTCCGGCGCGGGGTATGCGTCCGTGATTCGCTTCGTCACCGATTTGCTCAATGGCGTACCGTCCATCGTCATCGGCATTTTCGCCTACGCGCTCATCGTGACGAGGATTGGCTTTTCGACCCTGGCCGGAGGCGTGGCGCTGGGCGTTATGATGATTCCGATCGCGCTCCGCTCTACCGAGGAATTTCTGAAGTCCGTACCGGTGTCTTTGCGAGAAGGGGCCATGGCGCTGGGCGCCACCAAGTCCCGCACGATCCTCACGGTTGTGGTGCCCGCGGCCATTCGCGGCCTGATTTCCGGCATGATGTTGAACCTGGCTCGCGTGGCCGGCGAGACGGCGCCGCTTTTGTTTACGGCGCTGGGGAACCAATTCTGGAGCCAAGGCTGGAGACAGCCTACGGCCACTCTTCCGGCCATGATTTACGAATACGCGAAATCGCCCTATGAAGATTGGCACCGGCAGGCCTGGGCGGCGGGATTCATGCTCCTGGCGCTAGTGCTGCTCGTGAACGTTACCGCCCGCTCCATCATCGCCGGCGGACTGTCCCATAAAACGAGATGAACCCCGTGACTCCAAAAATGAGCCCCAATGTCGTCAGCGAGGCCCCGAACGCCGCCGAGCTTGAAAAGACGGCCCCTTCCGGCGCCAGCGCTAAATTGCGCTCCACGAAGCTGAACTTCTATTACTCCAGCTTCCAGGCATTGCACGAGATCAGCCTGGACGTGCACGCCAATAAGGTTACGGCTTTTATCGGTCCTTCCGGCTGCGGCAAATCGACGTTTCTCCGCACCATGAACCGGATGAACGAGACGATCAAGGGAACCCGCGTGGAAGGCGAGATCCTGCTCGACAACGAAAACATTCTGGAGATGGAAGTGTCGCATCTGCGCCGCCGCGTGGGAATGGTGTTTCAGCGGCCGAATCCGTTTCCGAAATCGATCTTCGATAACGTGGCCTACGGACCGCGGATCAATGGAATGGCGAGCCGGTCCGAAATGGCGGAACGGGTAGAGAAGAGCCTGCGAAGAGCGGCGCTGTGGGATGAGGTGAAGGACAAGCTGCACAAATCGGCGTTCGATCTTTCCGGCGGCCAGCAGCAGCGTTTATGCATCGCGCGCGCTCTGGCGGTCGAGCCGGAGGTATTGCTGCTGGACGAACCCTGCTCGGCGCTGGACCCGATCGCGACGGCGAAAATCGAAGAGTTGCTTTTTCAGATCAAGGACGCCTGCACCGTGGTGATCGTGACTCATAACATGCAGCAGGCCGCTCGCGTCGCCGACTACACCGGGTTCTTCCTGCTGGGCAAACTGATCGAATTCGACAGCACGGAAGTGATTTTCAAGACGCCCAAGGTCAAGGCGACCGAAGATTACATCACGGGCCGGTTCGGTTGATTGGGAATTTATGGGGGCGCCATTCGTGCCAAGTCCAATACGACATTTCGATCAAGAATTAGATCAGCTTAAGAGCAAGCTGCTGGCGATGAGCGCCTTAGTGGAATCGGCCATTTACCGCAGCATCACGGCCGCCGTGCAGAAAGACCGGGCCTTAGCGGCCGAGGTATTGCAGAACGAAGCGCGCGTCAACCGGATGGAAATCGAGATCGACGACCAGGCGATCCGTCTTCTCGCCCTTCAACAGCCTATGGCCGGCGACCTCCGCCTGATCACCTCGGCCATCAAAATCAACAACGACCTGGAGCGCATGGGCGATCTGGCGGTGAATATCGCGCAGCGGGCGCTCGCGCTGATAGACGAGCCGGTGGTTCAGCCGTTAATCGACATTCCCCACATCGGCGCGCTCGTGCAAAACATGGTGCGCAAGGCTCTGGACTCCTTTGTCACCAAGGACGCCGAGCTTGCTCAAAGCGTGCTGGCTTCCGACGACGCGGTGGATAATTTGCGCACCGCGTTCTTTCACGAGCTCATCAGCTTCATGCAGCGCGAGCCCAGCCACGTGCCGCAAGGATTGAATTTGCTCTCGATCGTGCGCAACCTCGAGCGCATCGCCGATCACGCCACCAACATCGCCGAGGACGTGGTGTTTTATATAAAGGGAATCGACGTCCGGCATCATGCCGAGGCGGTGGCCGGAGCGATTCCGGAGCCGCGGGCGTGAAACGGCGCAGATCGCGCTCGTCTTGGAGCTCGCCCGAACCCGTTAGAATGGGAACACAGTTTTCGAGGCGGCAATTTGAACAGAATCTCATTCGCGTTCCGCAGTTTCTTTTCCATCTTATTTAAAGGCGCGCTACCTGCGGATATTGCGCTGGCGTTTGGATATTCAAAAGGGATGGCGGTGAAAGCCCCCGCGGCGGCTTCCAGGCCGGCTCCGGACAAGCCCGCGGCGGGGCCGGCCGACGGCGCCGTCCAGATCCTCGCCGTGCTGCAGCGCGACGCGCGGCTGGTCGATTTTCTGATGGAGGATATCAGCGCTTACCCGGATGAACAGGTCGGCGCGGCGGTGCGCGACGTTCAGACGCAAGCGCGCGAAACGCTTTCGCGCTATCTGCGGCTGGAGCCGGTGGTGGATAGCGTGGAGGGCGTTTACACCAAAGCGGATGGACTCAATGCCGCCGAGGTGAAGTTCATCGGCAACGTTCCCGCCAGCGGGAGAGCGCCGGGGGGGCTGCTGCGGCATAAAGGCTGGAAGGCCGCGAAAGTGGATTTGCCGCAGGCGGCGCCGGGAACGGTGCTGGCGCCGGCCGAACTGGAAGTGGAGTAGACACTGGCCGCGGATGAACATCGGCATCGACCTCGGCACCACCAACTCCGCCCTCGCCTTCATCGATCCTCAGCAAGCGGCAGAAGCGGAAACGCCGGCGATTCAAATTCAGGAGACGCCGCAGTACGTGGCGCAGGGCCGCATCGAAGCCCGCCGGACCCTGCCGTCGTTTCTGTATCTGGGCGACCGCGAATATATCGGCGTCTTCGCCCGCGAGCAAGGCGCGATCGTTCCCACCAAGAGCGTCCATTCCGCCAAGAGTTGGCTCTCGAATCCGGAAGTGGACCGTACGGCGAAGATCCTCCCCTGGGACGCGCAGGAAGGAGGCAGGGTGCTGTCCCCCGTCGAGGTCTCGACGCGAATCCTCGCGCGTTTAGCCGATGCTTGGCGAGAGCAGCACGGCTCCTCGATCGGCGATCACGATGTGGTGCTGACCGTTCCCGCGAGCTTCGACGAGGAGGCCCGGGAGCTGACCGTGACGGCGGCGCGCGAGGCGGGAATCGAAAAGCTGACCTTGCTGGAAGAGCCCGCCGCGGCGTTTTATTCCTGGATCGTAAATGACCTGGCGCGGTCGCGCAGGAGCCTCTTCGACGGCCAGACGGTGCTGGTGTGCGACGTCGGAGGAGGCACCAGCGACTTCACCCTGATCCGGGTGGCGCGCGAAGGCGATCGCGTCGACTTCACCCGCACCGCCGTGGGAAAGCATCTGCTGTTGGGCGGGGATAATCTCGACCTTACTCTCGCCTGGCTGGTGGAGGAAAAACTCGGCAAGACGCTTTCGGTGCGTCAACGGAGCGGGCTTCGCCGGCAGTGCGCCGCGGCCAAGGAGCGGCTGCTTTCCGAACCGGATCTGAAAAGCGTCGAGATCACCGTGCTCGGCGCGGGCGCCGCCCTGGTGGGCGGAACCCTCAAAACCGAAATCCTGCGCGAAGAGGTGTTGGAGCTGGCGCTAGAAGGATTCCTGCCCGATTGCGGGCGGGAGGAGCAGCCGAAGGAAGAAGAAAAGAGCCCGTTTCGCGAAATCGGGCTTCCCTATGTCTCCGATCCCGCGGTGACGCGTCATTTGGCGGCGTTCTTAAAAAGCGCGGGAGACGCGCGGCCAGACGCCATTCTGTTCAACGGCGGATTCTTCATACCGGAGGTCCTGCGGCGCCGCGTCGCGGATGTGATGGAGCACTGGTGCGGGCGCCGCCCCGCCATCTTCGAAAACCGCGATCTGGATCTGGCGGTCGCCGTGGGCGCGGCGTATTATTCTTACGTCCGATCCACCGGCGCGGGATTGATTGTCCGGGGCGGACTGCCGCGCGCGTATTTCATCGAGATTGGCCGCGATGGAGGCGCGCTCAAGACGATGTGCCTGGTTCCGCGAGGCGCCGAAGAAGGCTCCACCATCGAGATCGATCCCGGAAATCTGATGGTCGTGGCGAACAAGCCGGTGGCGTTCCGCCTTTATAGTTCGCTCACGCGAACCGAAGATGCGGCGGGCGACGTAGTGGAGTTTCCGCAAGCCCAGGGCGATTTGCATCTGCATGCTCCCTTGAACGCGGTGCTCCGGCTGGGAAAAGCCGGCGAGCGGGTGGCGCCGGTGAAGTTGGGCGCGCGGCTGACCGAAGTCGGGACGCTCGAAATCTGGGCGGATTCGAAAATCAGCGAACATCGCTGGCGGCTCCAGTTCCAGTTGCGGAAGGCCCCGGCTGCGGCTCCGTCGCGGCCGGCGGCGGTGATTGGCGAGGAAGCTTTGTCGGCGGCGGAGGCGCTGCTTCCGGCCGCCTTCAAAGAGGGCGCCCTCGAGCCCGAGCAGCTTCCCGGCAAGCTTGAACAAACGCTCGGATTGGGGAGAAATTCGTGGCCAGTGACGGCGATCCGCAAGCTGGCGGATCAAATGATCGAGCTGGCGGAGCACCGCAAGCGCAGCGCGGCGCACGAGGCGCGATGGCTGAATCTGTGCGGATTTTGCCTTCGTCCCGGCTTCGGTTTCCCCGCCGACGATTTTCGCATCGAGCAGGCTCGCCGCATCTACGCGGGCGGACTTCAGTTCGCCAATCAGGTACAGAACGAAGTCGAATGGTGGATTTTCTGGGGACGCGTGGCCGGCGGCCTGAACAAGAATCAGCAGACGGATATCTTCCAGCGGCTTTCGCCCATTTTGCTGCCCCGCGCCGGGAAACGCCCGCGAGTGAATCCAAGCCTGCTGCGCGAGATGTGGCGCACCGCCGCCAGCCTGGAGCTCCTTCCCGCGCAGACCCGCACTCAACTGGGAGACGAATTGCTGGCCCGCGTGAAGAAAGGCGAGTTTGTGGAGACCGGCTTGTGGTGCCTGGCGCGCCTGGGCGCCCGCAAGCTTTTCTATGGACCCATGAATCAGGTGCTGCCCGCGGCGACCGCGGCTCGCTGGATCGAGGGTCTGACGAAAGTCCCGAATGCGGAGGACGCCATCGCGGCGCTTGCGCGCCGGACCGGCGATTCAACGCGCGACTTGAGCCCGGCGTCGCTCGAACTGGTGCGGAGAAGCTTTCCCGATCTGGATCTCGAGGCGCCGCCGCGGGAGGATCTGGCGGCGATGGGAAGAATCTTCGGCGAAGAGCTGCCCTCGGGTCTGATCTTTTCCGAATGAGCTATGCGCCGCCATGAATGAGCTCGCGCTGGTGGACTGGCTCCGCGAGACAGCCGGAATTGGCGCCCGGATCGTGGCGGGCATCGGCGACGATTGCGCCATCTACCGCCCGAAACCCGGCGAAGATTTATTGCTGAAATCCGACCAGCTCATCGAAGGAATCCATTTTCGGTCCGGTCTGCCGCCCGGCTTGATTGGCGAGCGCGCGCTCGCCCGCCCCCTGAGCGACATCGCGGCAATGGGCGGAGAGCCGCGCGTCTGCCTGCTTTCGCTCGCCGCGCCGCGCGGTCAAACCGAGGCGTGGATTAAATCGCTGTTTCGAGGCTTCCTCCGTCTGGCGCGGCGTACGGGGGCCGCGCTGGCGGGCGGCGACTTGGCGCGCGCCAATCGAATCTATTGTGACGCGGTCGTCTGCGGCGCGGTTCCGCGGGGCCAAAGCCTTCGCCGCGATGGCGCGCGCCCCGGCGACTCGCTGTGCGTGTCCGGAAGGCTGGGCAGATCGTGGGAGCGAAGAATCCAGCCGCGATTGGAGTTGGGCCGGCTGCTGCGAGGCCGCGCTACGGCTTGCATCGACATCAGCGACGGTCTCGCGCTGGATCTTCACCGGCTTGCGAGCGCGTCCGGCGTGGCGGCGGAGGTGGATCGCGTGCCTCTAGTTCGGGGCGCGACGATCGAGCGCGGCCTCTATGGCGGCGAAGATTATGAACTGCTGTTTACCTTGCCCGAAGGCATGGTGCCGCCGCAGGGAACGACCCGCATCGGGAAGGCGACCCGAGGAAAGCCGGGCCGCATCCGTTTCCGCGGCCGCGCTATCGAGCCTCGCGGGTATGATCATTGGGCCTGATTTGAAGTATACTGTCTTTTCACCCTCCAAATGTTCCGGGCGGAGTGCATCCTCGCAGCGCCGGCGTTCGCCGTGTTTTGCCTCCCTGCGGCGCCGCTTACGTTCCACAAAGACATCGAGCCGATTCTCCAAAACCGCTGTCAAAGCTGTCACCGTCCCGGCGAGATCGCGCCCATGCCGCTTCTGACTTACCAGGAGACGCGCCCTTGGGCCAAGGCCATCCGCTCCGCCGTGCTCACCGGGAAGATGCCTCCCTGGCAAGCCGATTCGCGTTACGGTAAGTTTCGCAACGACCTCTCTCTGACGCCGATCGAAAAGGGAAAACTCATCGCCTGGATCGATAGCGGCGCCGCCGAGGGCAATCCCAGCGACGCTCCCAAGCCCAAAGTTTTCCCCGAGGGCTGGCGGATTCCGAAACCCGACGCCGTGTTCGAGATGCCCTCCGAATTCGAGGTTCCGGCGAAAGGCGCGGTCGACTACCAGTACATCGCGGTTCCCACTCGCTTCACCCAAGATAAGTGGGTGGAGATGGCGGAAGTGCAGCCCTCCAACGCTTCGGTGGTGCATCACGCCATCGTCGTGGTGGAGCAAAACGACGGCAGCTTTCAGGAAGAGTATCTTGCCGGCTACGCTCCGGGCATCACGCCGCAGATGTGGAAGCCGGGAGAGGCGCGGCTTATCAAAGCCGGCGCGACGCTGGTTTTTCAGATGCATTACGCCGCCAATGGGAAGCCTTCCCGGGACCGCACTCGCATCGGCTTGGTTTTCGCCAAGCAGCCCGTGACGCGGCAGATTGTGACGATGCAAGCCATGGGGCTGGATCTGAAGATTCCGCCGGGGACCGCCCATTACCGGGTAGATGCGCGAATCACAATGCCGCGCGACATGCTTCTGATGGGCATGCGGCCGCACATGCATCTCCGCGGCAAATCGTTCCAATTCCGCGCTGTTTACCCAAACGGGGAAAGCGAGATCCTGCTCGACGTTCCCCGCTACGACTTCAACTGGCAGCCCTATTATTATCTGGAAACGCCCAAGAGCCTGCCGCGCGGCGCCGTCATCGAGTGCACCGCGTATTTCGACAATTCGCCGAACAATCCCTTCAATCCGGATCCATCCGCGACGGTGACCTGGGGGCCGCAGAGCTGGGATGAAATGATGATCGGGTGGCTGGATTTGGCGGCGCCGGCTGAAAGAGGCGGGAGTCCGGAGCTGCTGCGCGGGGCGCTCCGGTGAGCTCCGTGGCAGGATAGAAGCACGGGCTGCGCCCGCGGCATGAAAACTTTTGCCCCAATCTTGCTTTTGGGAGGCGTCCTTTTGGCCCAAATGACGGAAATCTCGGGCGACCGGATTCGCGCCCACGTGAAGTTTCTTTCCAGCGACCTGTTGGAAGGCCGCGGAGTCGGCGCCCGCGGCGGCGGGCTGGCCTCGGAATACATGGCGACTCAATTCGCCCTGATCGGCGCCAAGCCCGCCGGGGACAAGGGAACGTACTTCCAGAAAGTCTCGCTGATCGGCTCCGAGCCGCAGCCTTCCAGCCGGCTCGCCGCCGTCGCCGATACCGGTGAAACGATATCGTTCCGATGGCTGGACGAATTTGTCGGCGTGAACCTTCAACAGACTCCGAACGTGGAATTTGACGCTCCGGCCATCTTCGTGGGCCACGGCATCACGGCGCCGGAATACGATTGGGACGATTACAAAGGCGTCGACGCGCGCGGCAAGGTAGTGGTGCTGTTCACCAACGAGCCGCCCTCCGACGATCCCAAATTCTTTGCCGGACGGGCGCTTACCTACTATGGCCGCTGGACGTACAAATACGAAGAAGCCGCCCGGCGCGGCGCGGTGGCGGCGATCCTGATTCACACCACGGCTACGGCCAGCTACGGATGGGACGTGGTGCGCGCCTCCTGGGGCCGCGAGGATCAAGCGGCAAAGCTCCCTCCAGGCCAGCACGCGCTCGCCTTCGCCGGCTGGGTGACAAAAGAGGCCGGCGAGAAAATCGCCGCCACGCTCGGCAAAAGCGTAGACCAGTTACTGGAAATGGCGGATTCGCGCGGCTTTCGCGCCGTGCCTCTGCCGCTTCGTTTTCGCGGAAGCATGCCCGCCAAAATCCGCCGGATTGAAACGCGCAACGTCGTGGCGAGCATCGAGGGCAGCGATCCGGCCTTGAAAGACCAAGCCGTGCTTTTTAGCGCGCATTGGGACCACCTGGGAATCGGCGAGCCCGTCGACGGCGATCCGATCTATCACGGCGCCGTGGATAACGGCACGGGCTGCGCGATGCTGCTGGAGATCGCGCGGGCTTGGGCCGATTTGCCGCACAAGCCGCGCCGCTCCGCGATCTTCCTTTCCGTCACTTCCGAGGAGGCGGGACTCCTCGGCTCGCGTTATTTCGGCGAGCATCCTTCGATTCCCGCCGGAAAAATCGCGCTGGCTTTGAATTTCGACGGCTTCCAGCCTTGGGGCCGAAGCCGCGACGTGGTGGTCAACGGAGCGGAGCGGACTACGGTCTTCCCCATCGTGCAGGACGCCGCGCGCCGCTTCCATTTGGCCATCGCCGCCGATCCGCGCCCGGAAGCCGGCTCCTACTATCGCTCGGATCATTTTTCGTTTGCCCGCGTGGGCATTCCCGCGTTTTCGATTGAGGAAGGTCAGGATCTGCTGGGGAAGCCGCCCGGAACCGGCGCCAAACTGTTCGCCGAATGGAATGAAAAGCGCTATCATCAGCCCGCCGACCAATACCACGACGACTGGGATGTTTCCGGAATGGTGGAATACGCCCGCTTCGGACTGCTGATCGCAACCGAGGTCGCCAATTCGGCCAGTATGCCCACGTGGCGCGCCGGAGATGAATTTCTCCCGGCGCGGCGGAACAGCGGAGTGAAATAAGGCCGCCGCCCAAAGCAACGTCTGCGATTCTGGGTTTATGTCTCCCAAGGGCGTCCTTTTCGACTTCGGCGGCGTTCTCTGCTTCCATCCTGGCGACGAGCGGTTTGCTCCTATCGCGGCCCTGTTCCGCTTGACGCCCCGCGAGCTGATTCCCCTATTCTGGGCCCGGCGCCCTGAATACGACGCCGGCCGGTTGGACGCGCGCGGCTACTGGAGCGGAGTGGCGCAAGCGGCCGGCCGCAAGTTTGAAGAAGGCTCGCTCGCCGAACTGGTCCGCCTGGAGATCGAGTTATGGAAAAATTTTGACGAGCGAGTCCTTTTGTGGGCCGCTCACCTGCGCTCACGCAGCTTCCAGACGGGAATTTTGTCGAACTTGCCGCGCGCCCTGGGCGAGGAGTTGCGCGCCACTCCTGGATTCCTCGATCCCTTCGATCACGTTACCTTCTCCTACCAGGTTGGAAGCGTGAAACCCGAGCCCGCGATTTACCAGGACGCCATCGCCGGCCTGAGCCTCCCGCCCGGCGAGATCTTGTTTCTCGACGACCGCGAGGAAAACGTCGAAGGCGCCCGCCAGGCCGGCCTGCTGGCGGAAGTCTTTTCGACCTGGGAGGAGTTTTTGGGGCGCACGCTGATCCGTTACAATTTGCCGATGCCTGCTCCGGAAACGGCGCTCTGAAGGAGCCGGTTACGCGGTCCCGGCGCGCTCAATTCGCTCCGCCGCGGGCGTTACGTTGCAGAACTCCTCATAGGGAAAATCGGAGCCCAGCCGTTTGAGCTCGGTCATGAAATACCGGTCCATTTGACGCTGTTGATCCGG
>Ga0070738_10001679_pt1 | contig 41515 bp, 29 predicted proteins | sample Coa_R2_2_FD_66446 | JGI IMG/M metagenome (GOLD analysis project Ga0070738, IMG submission 66446) | Surface soil microbial communities from Centralia Pennsylvania, which are recovering from an underground coalmine fire - Coalmine... | ecosystem: Environmental > Terrestrial > Soil > Unclassified ...
GACAAAACGGGGTGGGGTAAAGCGACGAGAATTGTGAGTGAGTATGTCTGTCATGATGTCACGTCGCTATTGCAAGTTTCCACCCTAAATTGACACATATTCAGTCTTGCTTGCCAGCTTGGCTTGCTTTGGCTGTCATTTGTCTGTAGAGACGCGTTATTTCGCGTCTTTAAGAATGAACAAACATAATTTATGTGGGAATCATTGTGGTTTGATTATTTTTTCTTGAGAGTTCTTTTCAACTACATAATCTGCATGTACATCCGCATGAATCAATTGCAAAATCAGTTGGAGTGGAATATCTACCCATTCGGGTCTATAGTTGAGTTCATTACCTAATGCGTTAATAACCTTCTCCAAGAGATAAAAGTCTAGAAGTAGTTGTAGCTCGGCTTTTTTCTCTGGTAAAAAAGAGTCTTTGCTGGCAGTTTCGAGATAACTATGCAGGAAAGTCGCACTTACCCACTTATACCAAAACTTACTCCAAGCTTCCATTACAGGCTGATTCTCTTGACGAATCATTCCTCTTTCTATTTGATTACGCAGTGATTGGGTTGCTGCATAGTTGAATGATACAAGCATTCCTGCGACATCTCGTAGAGGGGATCTTTTCATGCGTCTCTCGCTTAAACTGCGAGCTTCTCTACCTTCAAAATCAAAGATCTTGAAATCTTTACCCGTGTAAAGTACTCTTCCCAGATGATAGTCGCCATGATAACGGGTACGCATAGCGGTGATTTTCTGCTGAATGATTAATTGGAAGCGTCTCAAAATTTGTTCTTGACTATTGAGAACAGCTTTTGCTAGGGCTTGTGTTTGGGGTGGTAGAAAGTTAATGCGATCTCTTAACAACCGGAATATTTGTCCTGTCGTGTTGCGGGCATACTGATAGATAGATCGCTGATATAAGGATGAAAAGGGTTCTGGAGCAAAGTCAGGATTATCATGCTCCTCAGCAAGAGCGATGTGAACTTGTGCTGTACATTGACCCAACAGTTGAGTGCTTACCAAGTAAGAACCAATGGTTTGGTTCACTAATTCAGGACTTTCAGCTTCCTGTAAATCTAGTAAGGAAGCTGGAGGAATAGGTACCTGTGTAATCTCCGCTTGCTGTGTCGTTACCTGCTCAAAGTAGTCTTGCAAGCTGTCAAGAGTGTAGTCCCAGCCATTCCGAGTATTTGGGATGAAATCTTGCAGGATTGCTATCGTGATGTATCCCACTCCTGTCCTAGTTTGGTGACGATACTCCAATGCTCCAGCAATTGGGGCAAAGTGCTTCAAGTATTTTTTCTCACTTAGGAAGCGCCTGGTTTCTAAATCAGGGTTTATACCCTCTTCTATTTTGCGGAAGAATTTCAGAAACAGCTGGTTACCATATATGATGTATGTGTTTCTTTGTTCTCCTTTCAGCACAGTGGGCTCAAAAGATGAGTCTTCTGCAAAGAAGTCTGACAACAAGTCTGTCGATGTAGCTACCAGTTCCCCTACGATTCCTTTGTAGGAGTGATTGCGAGTAATAGCCTCTAGGGGGAAAGTGAGAAAGTCTTTGTCAGCGATCGCATCAAATAAAACCCCAACTTCTTCTTGCCCTTGCATCTGTAGGCGAGTCATCACAGCTTGTGGCATTTCTGATAAAAGTTGCATAGCTCGCTCACCTTCTGTGTAAGCTAATAGCAACATGTAAGTTTCGGGATTTCCTTGAATGTACTCAACCTGTAGCCAAACCATCATTCCAGTCTCGGATCTGCCTTCATACTCATAAGGGACTGGAATTGCTTCAGTCATCTTTGCTGATTGAACTGTCTGGGTTTTGCTGCCAAACCAACTACAGGTATACAAGTAATCCGCTAAAATGGACTCTATCTGAGACACAAAATTTCGTGCCTCTATAGATTGTGGTTGTGATAAAATGCTTTGCCATTGACCATTGACAACCAAAGTTGGCAAATCTGCCTGTGGTTTGGGTGGTTGGGTTAAGGAGAGTTTACGTTTGAGGGTAAACCAGTAAAACCCATAGGGGCTAAGGCTTAGGAAATAAGGTTCCTCTCCAATAGTGGGGAACTCTGTGGAACCAAAAATTTCTACTGGCTGCAGCCCATCAAAAATTGATAAGTCTAATTCAACAGTTTGCACAAATCGAGACAGATTGGCCACAACCAAAATATGTTCCTCTTCATAAGTGCGAGTAAAAGCAAGCACTTTACGATTATTCGGGGGTAGAAATTCGAAGTTTCCGCGTCCCAATGCTTGGAAACGTTTTCGAGTGGCAATCAGGCGCTTCATTGCATACCAAAGAGAATTGGGGTTAGCCTTTTGTGCCTCAACGTTAACTGCTTCATAGTGATATTCAGAATCTACAATTACCGGTAAATACATCCGTTGTGGATTGGTACGACTGAAACCCGCATTTCGATCAGAACTCCACTGCATCGGTGTACGTACGCCATTGCGATCGCCTACAAAGACGTTGTCTCCCATGCCGATTTCATCTCCATAGTAAAGCACAGGAGTTCCAGGTAAAGACAACAGCAAGCTAGTAAGTAGTTCAATTTGACGACGGTCATTGCCCAACAGAGGCGCTAGCCTGCGACGAATACCTAGGTTTACTCTCATCACTGGGTCTTGTGCATAAACCCGATACATGTAATCCCGGTCTTCATCCGTGACCATTTCTAGAGTGAGTTCATCATGGTTACGCAAAAATACTGCCCACTGACAGTTATCAGGAATGGGTGGAGTTTGCTGAAGAATATCAACTATTGGGAAGTTATCTTCCATCCGCAGTGCCATAAATAAGCGAGGCATGAGGGGGAAATGAAAGTTCATGTGGCACTCATCCCCATCCCCGTAATATTGGGCAGCATCTTCAGGCCATTGATTGGCTTCAGCAAGCAGCATTCGATTGGGAAAGTTTGCGTCTATATGCGCCCTGAGATCTTTGAGGAAAACATGTGTTTCTGGTAAGTTTTCACAGTTAGTTCCCTCACGCTCATAGAGATAGGGAACTGCATCCAAGCGAAGTCCATCAACACCCATCTGGAGCCAAAAATCTAGGACTTTAAATACTGCAGCACGTACTTGGGGATTGTCATAGTTAAGATCCGGCTGATGAGAGTAGAAGCGATGCCAGTAATATGATTTAGCAACTGGGTCCCAAGTCCAGTTAGAAGATTCAAAATCCTGGAAAATAATTCGAGCCTCTTGGTATTTTTCTGGAGTATCACTCCATACGTAAAAATCTCTTTCTATACTTCCTTTTGGTGCACGACGCGCTCTTTTAAACCAAGGATGCTGGTCTGAAGTATGATTGACAATTAACTCAATAATAACTCTAATTCCCCGTTCATGGGCAGATGTCAAAAACTCTTTAAAGTCTTCTAACGTTCCATAGATCGGATTGACACTTGTGTAATCAGAAATGTCATAACCATCATCCTTTAAGGGTGATGGAAAAAAAGGTAATACCCACAATGCTGTTACACCTAAGTCTTGCAAGTAATCCAGTTTTTCTGTCAACCCCCGAAAGTCACCAATTCCATCACCATTACTATCTGCAAAAGCACGAACAGGTACTTCATAAATAATTGCGTTCTTAAACCAAAGGGGGTCATCTTTCAAAATCGAGTTTTGCATTTTACCTCTCAACCGTTAATGTGGGAACACTCGCAAGATTTGACTTTCTACCTTTTTGTCAGTTTGTCAACTAAAGGTTTTATTCAGCCAACCAGCATATATAATTGCTCAGTTATTTAACTATATAAATGGTTTTTTTGAAAAAATGCACAAATCAATACATATCAGAAACTTACGCTATACTAATACTACTGCTTCGCAAAATTTCAACATTAAAAACCATTTTATTTTTTAGCATTTAACTGCAAAGATTTAATATAGTTAAGTTTACCTACGAAATAGTCTACTAAGTCAAAATTAGACTTAACTAATTAACTTGAGGTTCCAAGTCAAGCAAAATATTTTTAGTATCAAATCATAACCTTCCTCCAAGGAAAATAGGTATTTATTCAAATACAAAATGAATCCTTAAAATACTTACTACGGGATTGTAATTTTTATTTCAAACAGATTTTATTCAAAAGTCATGTAATTTAAAAAATCTTCAAAACTCAGAACAAAATAGACTGGCTAAGTTTTTTACTATTAGTACAGTCATAACTTGTTTTTAACAAAATTAAAACCTGTCGTTAGAAGGATGAATGCATATTCTCATGCTTTCTACGTGTTCTAAACGGTAGTCCCAGAAACTTAAAACATACAGCCACTAAACTTTATGCGTTCTTTATAAGTCTGATGATTTGATACCATTTGACAAAATTCTTAATGCACATAATAATTTTCCCTGTGCTTCCGCTGCATCTGGCATGTTTGTGTAATCGTCACCATATCATTGGAAGTATTGAAGTTTTGAGCATTAGTGGCGATTCATTAACACTGAATGCTCCATTTTAGAATTTTACGGTCCAAAGAACTGACGACTTTGGCACCATTAGCTATATAATCGTTTCAGCTTTTGTACTGAGTTCTCTACTGTCAACAATCATCATCTCGAGCTATATAGGGGCGATGTGCTGAAAGTCGGAATCATTACAGCCACTAACCCCATAAGGGATAAGAAATACAGATGAACCAAGATACGCCTGTTGCCTTTATGGCTGTTTCCAAAAAGGCAGACCGTACTCTATGATACATGCTTTTGGGGATACAATATCCGTTATCATTGGTCATTAGTATTACATTCGTCACTCTATATTATAGATGACTAATGAAGCTCATCTCACTTTTTTCAAGGCAGGGATAAGCTTCTACAGAAGTATTGAGTGTTCGGAACTTGTATCAAAACTACTAAATCATTAAGTACTATTATTGGGTTTTATTGGTGGCGTGTTAATGTCTATATGGCGTAAATATATCATTTTTGCGGTTGTGAACTTGAGCATCACATTTTTAGTGGCTGCTTGCAATGACAGTAAAACCACTCAATGTGAGCAATTGATTCAGGTCGTTAATAAAGGAACCGAGCTGATTGAGAAAAATAAAGGGCAACAAGTGACAACTAGCTTGCAATTGGCTCGGGATTTAGAAGCTGTTACTAAAGAAATGAAGGACTTGACATTAAACGACCCTAAGTTAAAAGACTTTCAAAGCCGTTTTGTAAAATTGTTTGAGACTTTCAGTCAATCAATTGCCAAGGCAGGTACTGCTTTGAACTTAGCAAAGACAGCAAAAGCCTCATCAGAAGGTAGGTTAATTATCCAAAAGGCAAGAGGAGATATTGACACAACCCTGACAAAGGCTACCAGTGCTGCACAGCAATCAGACTCTCTAGCATCTCAGATGAATCAATACTGTAGTAAGACAGAATGATGTACCTATACGGTAGAGACGTCTAAGATCGGTTTGGGTATACTGGTAGGTTGACTGGGTTGATTGGCGAATTTGGCAGTAACACTTTTACTGCCTAGTTTTGTCAATCAAGACAGATAGCTTAAAACTATAAAAAACTCAAAATCATCTAGATATACTCTGAGAAGACAGCTATGAAAGCAGAACCAATTCAATTGATTACTAGAGTTTTGCAGGTCTTGAGGATTAACTTAGGTTGGATGAGTTGGAATCTATTTTTGGCTTTCATCCCTCTAGCTTTGAGCATTTGGCTGTTTCGCACTGGGCGCAAACGTTCTTTGCTTTGGTGGTTAGGATTTCTAGTGTTTTATGCTTTCCTACCGAATGCACCTTATTTATTAACTGATGTAATTCATCTCATACAAGATATCCGCACAATTCAATCAGTATGGATCATTACCCTCATACTAATTCCTGTATATCTAGTTGTTATTCTAGCTGGAGTTGAAGCCTATGTAATATCTTTAATTAATTTAGGTCACTACTTACATCGTATAGGTAAGAGCCAATGGATTGTGTGGGTGGAATTAATTACTCATGCCCTCTCTGCAGTTGGTATTTATTGGGGACGGTTCTTACGTTTTAACAGTTGGGATTTTGTGACTCAACCGGATGCTTTGCTGACCAAGGGTGTGTATGAACTCATGGGTAAACAGCCCATAGTGATTATGGCTGTCACCTTTGCCATACTTACATGCTTGTACTGGATTATGAAGCGAATCAGCTTGGCTTTTTTAAAGCCGGGTCGTAGTTCAATACGTAGTTCAATAGCTGTTAAGTTAAGACGTATAAAATCAAACACATCTAAAGCAGGATAACTGATGGCTAACGACTGAATTACCTGAGATTGCCTATCAAAAGAGTGATGAAACTTAACCCTTTATTGACGTGAAATAAAGCCAGAACATAATGGCCAGCCTACCGTTTCCTCTTTGAATGACTATTAACGGTTCAGGCAAATCCATTGATTTTCATGAGGAGGGTTATTTAATGACATTAATTTCTATAGAGGAAATCAAAATACTATTAGAACAGCCAAAACAAAATAGTGTTTCAATTTACATGCCAATACAGGTTGCAGGACCTGAAGTGCGGCAAAACGCAATTCGCTTTAAAAATCTGATAAAAGAAGCAGAAGCTCACTTAATTGATGCAGGTCTAGAGCAGAATGAAGCGATGGAACTGCTAGAACAAGCTCACCAAATAGACCAACCGACTTTTTGGGAGGAAATAGGCGCGCAAGGACTCGCTATTTTTGTTTCTCAAGAGACTTTTCGCTACTATACTCTACCTGTCAATTTTGACGAACTGGTTGTGGTGACAGATCGTTTTCACATTAAGCCTTTGCTGCCCATTATAAATGGCAATGGACGTTTTTATCTCCTAGCTCTGAGTCAAAAAGATGTGAAGTTCTTTGAAGGAACACGCTACAGCCTCGAGGAGGTAGAGGTAGAAAATATGCCTAAAAGTTTGGATGCAGCTCTTGGCTATGATGAGACAGCCAAAGAAGGTCAGTTTCGGATTGCAACATCTAAAGGTAGTACATCCAATCCATTTTCACATTCACAGCCTGGTACATTTCATGGTCAAGGGAGTCCTGACAGAGATGAACACCAGAAAGATATTTTGCAATTCTTTTATATGGTTGATGAAGCATTACATGAAAAACTGCGAGAACAACAAGCACCATTGGTGCTGGCTGGCGTAGAGTACCTTTTACCACTATATAGACAAGCAAATACTTACCAGCATTTAATCCAAGAGAGTATCACAGGCAACACCAAAATTGAGAGTACCCAGGAATTGCATGAGCAAGCTTGGCCGATTGTTGAAGCCAATTTCCAACAGTCACAGCAAGAGGTCGTAGCACGATTCAATGAATTGTTTGGTAGCAACACTGGCAAAGCATCGAACAACATCAAAGAAATTATTCCGGCTGCTTATTACCAAAGGGTTGATTCACTATTAGTGACAGTTGGTCAGCAGCAATGGGGTTTGTTTGATCCAACTTCAGAAACAGTTTATCTTCACCAACAAGAAGAAACTGGCGACGAAGATTTGTTAGATTTTGCTGCTGCTCATACTTTACTAAATGGTGGTACGGTTTACGCCGTTAGTCAAGAACAGGTGCCATATAGCTCACCAGTTGCGGCAATTTTTCGCTATTAACCCAAAACAGAAGTAATAACTGGTAACTGTTCACTGATTAAGTTGTCGCCGTGCTGCTTGTAGAATCAATTTTTGCTCGGCACGGATAATTGCTTGGTACGTTTGTTCAACTGCTTCAGGTTCAACAGAAATGGAAGTGATTCCCCATTGGACGAGCTGCTCAATAATTTCAGGATACAGTGCTGGTGCTTGACCACATATAGAGCAAGGAATCCCTGCATTAGTTGCCATTTGGATAATTTGGTTGATCGCACTCATCACAGCTGGGTGACGTTCATTAAATACTGTAGCTAGATGTCCTTGCTCTCGGTCTACCCCCAGTAGCAATTGAGTCAGGTCATTTGTTCCTATAGAAATTCCGTGCACACCTGCTTTCACGTATTCTGGTAGCAGAAATAAGATGGAAGGCACCTCAGCCATAATCCACAATTGAAACTGGGGCAGTTGGTATAGCATTGCTTGCTCAACTTTTCGTCGGCAAAAGGAAAACTCTTCCACGGTGCGAACAAAAGGTAACAAGAGCTTGATATTGGTGTACCCTGCTTTTTGAAGAGTGGCTAAAGCCTCTAGTTCTAACTCAAAAATAGCTGGATTACCGATATAGCTGAAGGTACCGCGTTCGCCCAGAGTCCTTTGTGCTGAAGATTTGAGGCTATGGTTAAACGATAGCAGTTCTTGCGAACGCCAATCTAAAGACCGATAAAAAACTGGTCGTGGCGCAAAGCCTCGAGCAAATTGCATAATCAGATCACACCAACGCTCCAGAAGTTGTGTTTTACGTCCTTCCCAAAGCCAAGTGTTAGGGTGTTTTCCCTCTAAAATGTTTAGTACCATCAGTTCTGAGCGTAACAATCCTACACCATCTACAGGTAACCCTTGTACTTTTTCAATCAAGTTGGGTTGACTGAGATTAAGCAGCAACTGAGTAGCAATTGTAGGTAAAGAATTTTGGATTGTGAAGTTGGTGTGTGGGTTAGCCTGTATAGTGGCAGGGGAAAAGTCTGAGTTGGTCTTTCCTGGAGAGCCCATATCTTTGACGAACAAAACTTCGGAGTTTTCTTCTATCGGTGACTGGCGAAAGGTTTCCCCAACTTGTAGATACCCTTCAGATACCTGGCGTTTTCGCTCTTTGCGTTCGGCTTTGCCTACTTCTGGGTGCTCTTCGGCTAGCTCAGTTGGGAATATCGACCGGCGGGATTGTGGATTTAGCTCCTTGCCATCATTCAGAAAACTTTGTGTTTTGGATTTTAACTCCTCTAGTTCTCCTACTTGACCAAAGTCTGACACTCCCTTGGTGACAGGATAAATCTCTCCTTGATCGCCATCAATAAGCAGCCGTTCACCATTTTGAATAATGGTTGTAGCATCAGGAACACTGACTACCGCTGGTATACTTAATTCCCTAGCGAGAATGGCAGCATGGCTAGTTAATCCTCCCTGTTCCGTGACAATACCACTAATTTGTTGCAACACAGGTAACCAATTAGGCTCAAGCACTGATGCTACTAAAATGGCTCCCTTAGGTATTTGTGCTAGCTGTTGTGAATCAAGGGGATCGACAATAACATAAGCTGGTCCCATAACACGCCCTCTAGCAGCTCCCAATCCCTTAATAAGTTGAAAGTTTGGTGCTGGCTCTTGAGAGCTACTCATCTGTGTAATTGTCAGTTTTTTAGTTCCTGTGGCAGGAATCGTCCACTCTACAACAAAATTTGTACCCAGTTCTTTGACAAGTTGATTTGCCAGATAAATCAGTTGTTGTAGATATTCTTCTGGAAGAGCATATTGATTTTGTTGAGCTTCTTCTAGAAGTTGGACAACAAGACTCGTATGGGTGTCTGCTGTTAGTATTGGTGCATCTTGCACAGTAGTTTCTGTTGATGCTACCTCATCAACATGATAAGCTAGCATTTTATTGCCCAGTTGTTGCTCCTTTATAGCACCATTATCAGGCTGAATGTAGTAAACTTCTGGCAAGACCTCACCTTTGGTGATCGCTATTCCCAATCCCCAAGTTGCTTGAATCTCCCACTGGTCAGAACTAGCATGAAGTGAGCCACTGGCGATCGCATTCTCCAGTGGTTGTACTAAAACAGCTAGATGGATTTGTTGCAAGTCAATCCCTGAACGCTGCCAATAAAATAAACTTCTAGCACGAAACAATTCGCTCCAAGTGCATTTCAATGCCTGAGTGATCGCTTCTTCATCACATCGACAAAACTGAGATTCTAGTAAACCAGAAAGATTACCACTAGAATATTTTGCGGTTGGTACAGCAATAGTTGGTCGCAAGATCAAAAATGCAGACTTTAACTCTCTTGCTGCTTGCAGGATAGTCTTTAAAAGATTTGCTGGTACAGTGGCAGTGATAATTTCCTGACGTAGCCGACTAGCAACTTGCTGAAGTTGACGCCAATTGTTAACATCCAAATGCAAGGAAGAATCGGGTAAATCAGCAATTAATGCCTCTGAACTGTTGAGGTTTTCTAAAAATTCTCGTAAAGCCGCTGCCGAAACTACAAACCCAGGAGCAACCGGGTAGCCGCGCTGAATGAGCCTGCTTAAATGAAATGCTTTATCACCTACTTCAGCACGGTTTTGGGGTTTGATTTGGTCAAGCCAGTAGAGTCTGTCCACTCAATTTCGTCTGTTATTTGTCTTTTGTTCTTGGTAAGAGTGTCCTTTGTCCTTTGTAACCAATGACCAGTGAATGCCAGTTGGTACAAGCTAGGGAACCTGCCGAACATACAAGCTCCCAACGACTAGGGACGATTTTCACTAGTTAAATTTAATTTGTTGATCTACTAAATCTAGTGAAAGCTGAGAGTGCTATGACTAACATTTGTATACTTTGCTATCTTATCTTTCTTCTAGCTCGAGTTCTATTTTTGTAGTAGATATCAGCTAAAGTAGTTGCAGTGTATCTGTTTCTACTTATTCGTATTGTCCAGCATTTACTACCTTGCACCCCACAATTGGCTCAATATTCTTTTTCGGCTATGCCTTGCTTTGCTAGTTGGAGCAATTATTGGTTGGGAACGTCAACTTAGGCATAAACCAGCTGGTTTAAGAACTCACATGCTGGTTAGTCTGGGTTCAGCTATCTTTACCCTTATACCTTTGCAATTAACTGCTACTCAGCCAACTTTTGATGCTTTAAGTCGTGTGATTCAAGGTATTGCTGCAGGGGTAGGCTTTCTTGGCGCCGGAGAAATTGTCCGGAACTCTAACGAAGATGATCCAGAGCAACCTGCAATTCACGGGCTCACCTCAGCAGCAGCTATTTGGGTTTCAGCAGCTTTAGGAATCAGTGCTGGCTGCGGTTTATGGCAATTAGCGCTCATCAGTTCTGTGCTATCCTTATTGGTCCTCAAGGCTTTAAAAGACTTTGGCAGGAATCATTAATTAATTCTCCTTCCCTTGTCTCCCTTATCCTTCAACTAGCCAAATGTCTCAGATTTATATTGTGCTGGCATTAGCCAAAATCTCTCCTGCTTTAACTAAAAGAATCTGGGATGAATCCAACCATTGGGAATCAAAAGAATTTAAATGAGTGGTAGTGATCAACGTTTGAAAGCGATCTTGAATGGCATCAAGTAGTTGATTTTGACGGGATGAATCCAGTTCAGCCAAGACATCATCAAGCAATAGCAGGGGTGGTTCTCCAACAACTTCTTCAATAAGTTGCAATTCGGCTAGTTTTAAAGCTAGTACTAGAGTTCGTTGTTGACCTTGAGAACCATATTGACGAGCGGGGGTATAGTTGATGGTCAACTCGACTTCATCACGATGGGGACCGACAAGGGTAGTACCTTGGTATAACTCAGCAACAGATCTTTGTTGAATCTTTTCTAAAAAATTTTGTTGTACTTGTTCAGGGTTGCTTTGTTCTAAAGGGATATTCGGGGAGTACTTAACTTGTAGAATCTCTGTTCTACCACTGATATTCGTGTGCCAATTGCTAGCAATAGGAGCCAATCGTTTGATAGCGCGATCGCGTCGTCTAATCACCCTTGTACCTGCTGTCGCTAATTGTGCATCCCATATAGCCAATTCAGAATGTAAAGCCGTCGGATCTTTTGTCTCTACATTGCGTTTTAAAAAAGCATTGCGTTGCCGCAACACTTGGTTATACTGCTGCAAAATATGGGCGTAAACTGGTTCGAGTTGGATTAAGAGTGTATCTAGCCAATTACGGCGACCTTCAGGACCACCACGCACAAGATCCAAATCCAAACTAGAAAATTGTACGGCATTGAGAACACCCAGAAAGTCCATCTGACGCCGAAAATTTTCACCATTGAGCGCAACAGTGCGGCGACCATTACGACGTAGGGTTAAACTTAGTTCGCTAACGCCAGCTTGTCGTGCTACTTTAGCACAGAGCATAGCGACCTCTTCCCCTTCTCGAACTAAATCACGATCACGTGACACACGATGCGATCGCAATGTTGCCAGCAATTCTACAGCCTCCAACAAATTTGACTTTCCCTGAGCGTTATTACCAACCAAAATCGTCTTAGGAGCAGTAAAGTTAACCTGCTGTTCTTTGTAGTTGCGAAACTGTCGCAGGAGAAGGGTTTGGAGGAACATAAAAAAGTTATCTACACGTTTTTCTTGCCCATCAACCGAAAGAGTAACTTCTCCATTTCGATCCAGACAAACATCAAGGCGCTGAAACCAAAACAAATTGCCAACTCTATTGGACTGAGCCAGTGGGTGCCAAAGAAAGCTCGTAAGGGTGAGACATAAACGAGCATGAGTTGCAAAACTGTTGTAAGAATTACAGATCCTAGCACATAGGGATTTGACAAGGGATTCATCTCTATTGTCAGTCGAGAATTGGAGCGAATGGCTAGTGCATGACCCATTTGGGCAACACATAAGGCAGTGAATACCATTGTCTTCCAACGTTCCGGATCTAGTCCTGGACCTGTGACAATTTGAACATGATGATAAGCCCACTCCATGAGAATAATCGTGATGATAGCAAAGATGATACCAATACGGATGATGTAAGAACCTAAACCCCTTGCAAAAATACTTTCACGAGGGCTAAATGGGGGACGTTTCATCACATCTGGTTCAGCAGGTTCTATTGCCAATGCCAATGCTGGTAAACCATCTGTCACCAGATTCATCCACAGAATTTGTAGTGGAGTGAGGGGAACACCTCCCGTAGGCAACAAGATTGGTGCTGCTGCAATAGTGAGAACCTCACCAATATTACTACCTAGGATGTATTTGATAAAGCGACGAATATTTGTATAAACAACTCTACCTTCTTTGGTAGCAGCAACAATAGTGGCAAAGTTATCGTCAAGCAGTACCATATCACTGGCTTCTTTGCTCACGTCTGTGCCAGTAATACCCATCGCAATGCCAATATCCGCTTGTTTGAGGGCTGGAGCATCATTGACCCCGTCGCCTGTCATGGCTACAAATTTGCCTCGACGTTGTAGTGCTTGAACAATTCGCAGTTTATGTTCAGGAGCCACTCTAGCATAAATACTCACTGAATCTACGTTTTGTTCTAGCTCTTGGTCACTCATGCGTTGCAATTCCTGACCAGAAAGAACGAGATCATCAACTTGAGCAATACCTAAATCAATGGCGATCGCTTGTGCAGTTAACTGGTGGTCACCCGTGATCATCACTGGTCGAATTCCTGCTTCCCGACACTCCTGCACTGCTTTTCTAACCTCTGGACGTGGTGCATCTAGCATTCCCACTAATCCCAGCCAAACTAAGTCTTGCTCAAATATCTCATGAGAGTCTTCTCGAGGAATTTCATTGAGAGGTTTGTAAGCGAAACCCAGGACTCGTAGACCATTAGCTGCCATTTTGTCATTTTGTGCTAAGATGCTCAGGCGTTGCTGATCCGTTAACAGAATGATGTCAGTTCCCACATAAATATGTGTGCAACGTGCTAACGTTAACTCTGGAGATCCTTTTGTAAACATTAAGTAACTTTCAGATTTCAATAAGTTACTGAGCACAGGATCTACTGTTGTTAATGGCGAGATGCCTGTCTCGACTTCCTCGACCTGGCAAATCACACTCATCCGCTTGCGTTCTGAAGAAAAAGGAAATTCAGAAACACGTGGTAATTTGCTGTTCCACTGATCCTGTTCAATTCCTCCTTTTGCTGCTAGTACAATGAGTGCACCTTCTGTTGGATCTCCGATAATCTTCCATTCTCCTGCTTCTTGTTGCAGTACAGAATCATTACATAAAGCACAAGCAACCAACAGTACTTGTAATTCTAGATAATCTTGTGGTTCAATTTGTTGTCCTTGAAGCTGAAACTCGCCTGTGGGAGTGTAACCAGAACCTGTCACTCTAAACAAGTTGTTCTGGGAGCTTTCCAAAGATTGGTAGAGGGTATGGTTAGCTGGAACTTCTAAATCCCTACTACCAATAGAAACAGGTGCTGAAACCTTGGTACAAACGGATTGCACCACCATCTTGTTCTGAGTCAAAGTACCAGTTTTATCAGAACAAATGGTGGAGACAGAACCAAGGGTTTCTACAGCTGGTAGTTTGCGAATCAAGGCATGCTGACGTACCATACGCTGAGTTCCCAAAGCCAAGGCGACAGTGATGACTGCGGGTAAACCCTCTGGAACAACAGCGACTGCCATACTTAAAGAAACCTCCAAGAGTTCTTGGATTTCGCTCAAACCTCCTGTACGGAGAATGCCACCTCCCACAACAAGTGCTACTAGGATCAAAGAACTTGTCACCAAGACTTTACCCAGTTGATCCATCCGTTGCTGCAACGGTGTAGGCTCGTTTTCTACTGCCTGTAACATAGCAGCGATTTGCCCTAGTTCGGTGCGCATCCCCGTGTTGGTCACTAGAACTTTGGCTCGTCCTTGGAGAACCTCAGTACCTTGAAAGACTAAATTGATGCGATCGCCCAATCCTGTTTGTTCCGGCAAACAAATTTCTACTTGTTTGTTAACTGCTTCAGCTTCACCTGTCAGTGCTGACTCTCGTACCTGCAAGTTAGACTGTTCTACCAAGCGTCCATCTGCTGCTATGTGCACTCCTGCTTCCAAGAGCATAATATCTCCTGGCACAAGGTTCTTGGCTTCCACCTCCATTAATTTACCGTCGCGTATAACTCGTACATTAGGAGAAGCCAGTTTTTTCAGTGCTGCTAGGGCTTTTTCTGCACGACTTTCTTGGACATAGCCAAGGATGCCGTTGAGGATAACGATCGCTAAGATAGCGATCGTATCTTTGAAGGGCATTTCACCCTTTGCTAGCTTCTGTTGCCAATTGAGTAGGTCTAACACCCCAGAAACTATAGCTACAGCAATCAGCATCAATAACATCACATTCTTAAATTGGTCCAGCAGCATTTCTAGGGCACTGCGTCCACTTGTGTCCTCTAGTTCGTTTGGACCATATTTTTGCAACCGCAGTTGTACTTCTGGAAGCGGCAATCCACTGTCTGCATTTGTCGAAAGCAGTTCTAGTGCTTCATCCACTTTTAAGCTATGCCAAACAACGGTTGAATCAAGTAGAGAGTTAGCAGACATTGTGTGGTTTACAGCAAATGGTTACAGAATTTAATCATAGTTGAGTGATAGCTGAAAAAATATCAAATAAAATTACAGCTATTTGTCGTTTTTCTTCGGTCCTTTGTCCTTTGTAACTAATAACAAAGAACAACTCAACTAGTTAACTGTATTTGTACTGTCATATTTAAATGGTAACTCTTGTGTTAATGAGAAGCGGCATAACCACCAGGAATCACTAGCAACTAGCTCTAACTGACAAGATACGTGCTATTACTACTTAAGAATAATTTCATAACATAAAATTATATTGATAATAATTATGAGTAATCAAGAAGCGAAAATGTATTCTGGCTTTAAAGGAGGATGTCTCTTGAAGTCAAAAATGCCATGCTATAAACATAGCCTTTCAGCGGGATGCAAAGTGGCAGTGTGGTGAAGCAGCATCTCATCAGACCACGGCAATTTGTGATTCTTCCCTTCTCAATCACTCAAAACCTGGGCAAATACCTACTTGGTGCCGCTGAGAATGACAAACCATACCTTGGCTAAACATTTCAGACATCTTCTCCTCTTGGAATAGCTTCCTTCTGATCTCAGACAAGCTAGACCATTAAGTAAATAATTAAGCTTAATATGACTTCTACCATCCTTAATTTTCAAAATAACCTGATGTTGGCGCAAAAGACAATTCGACCGTTTGGATCTGCTGCTCTAAGTGGGATCGCTTTCATTAAAGATACACTCATCGCTATAGATACAGTTAAAGGACATCTATTGCAAATCGATCCTGAAACAGACAATACCAAAATTATCAATACTCATCAAGTCAGAGAATTTACGGATGTTACAGGTATAGCCATTTGGGAAGACACCCTTTGGGTGACAAGAGATAATAGTGTTTATTTATGCAAATTCAATTCTCTAGGTCTAGAGCATTTTGTGACTTTACCTTACACTGCTGACGGTATTGCTGTTTGGGAATCAACAATCTACGTGAGTTGCGAAAAGCTAGGTAGCATTCTCATTTTTGACCGCGATACACGAAAACAAATTACCAAGTTTTATGCTCCTGGGTTAGGGGTGGAAAATTTGGCAGTCAGTGAAGAAACCCTCTGGGTTTGTGACTCGCTTGAACAAACAGTTTACTCTCTTGACAGAGCAACAGGGGAAGTCCAATTCAGTGTATTGACGCCGTTTGAATCTCCTACAGGAATAGCAATACATAAAAATACCCAAACAGGCGAAGAAACTTTATACGTTGCTTATGCTTCCGAAGAACCTTACATCCGTGATAATCCCAATGCAGATCCAAACCATGAATTGACTTACCGCGATCGCACCTTTATCCATCCGCTACATTACTACTACGATCCAAAGAACCGCTACGCCCTCTCTAATGGCTATCTTGTTGAAATGTCTTATGTTGAGGAAATTTCACCGTTAGAAGAGGTTTATTTAACAGATGTAGAATGGCAAATAGCTTTGCCATCCGAAACTGACCGCCAAAAGGTCAAGCATGTTGAGCCTGTTGGTCTACCTTTTACCGAACGAGTTGTAGACGGTCAACGTGTAGCAGTCTTTAAATTTGATACTCTAGTTCCAGGAGAACGGCATTTGTTTGGGTGGAAAGCGATTTTGGAAGTCCGAGGCATAAAATATCGCCTCACACCCAAAGATGTGGAAGATGTTGACGACATCCCCTTAGAATTTCAATCTCGCTACTTAGTGGATGATGATGACTTGGCAATGGATACTGAGACTGTTCGTCATGCTGCTAGTGAAGCAATTGGTAATGAAACTAACATACTGCGGAAGATGTACAGTATCCGCAACTATGTTTATGATCAGTTGTCCTATGGTATTAAACCTCACATTGATACCCCAGATATCGTTTTAGATCGGGGTGTAGGTTCCTGTGGAGAATATGTAGGCGTTTTGCTTGCCTTGTGCCGTTTAAATGGTATCCCTTGTCGCACTGTTGGTCGCTATAAATGTCCTCCTTATGCTGAATATCAGCATGTTCCTCTACAACCAGACTTTAATCATGTTTGGCTAGAGTTCTATATCCCTGGTGTTGGCTGGTTACCAATGGAATCAAATCCTGATGATTTGGGGAATGGTGGACCTTATCCGACACGATTTTTTATGGGCTTGTGCTGGTATCACATTGAAATCGGCAAAGGAATTCCTTTTGAGGTTTTAATTAGTAAAGGTGAACGCTTGACAAAAGAAGAACTCTCAATTGGTGAGTTGGCGATCAATCACATTCGGTTTACCATTCTCCAAGAATTAGAGCATTTTTGAGCAAAAACAACTTGTCGTAGTTTAGGGTAGTGTAACGCGCCATGATTTATGGGCTTGGTGCGTTATGAACTTTTTGACACTCCCTCTCCATGTCTAGAAAGCTGACCTTTGCTTCTTTACTTATGCGATTTCTTACCGATTGCTTAATTTCTTAACTTGAGTTTTAGCTCATGCCATATTTCTGTAAACTTATTTTCCAATCTGCCAAAACTCTAGGAGAAATGTGTTTACCCCGTTCCTTGATTAAGGTATCAGCCATTGTTGTCACCTCTATCACTGTTTTGTGTCCTGTGTTTAGCATTTCAGCTAATAATCGCAGTGTTCTAGTGTAGGCAATATTGTATGCCTTGCAGGTTTCGACAACTAGCCCATCATCACTAGCACAAATCAGCAATTGATGACGGGCAATAGCAATCGTAGATCGATCCGCAACGCTTAGAAGAGGTGATCTAACATTAAATTCTAGAAAACTGGCAAACATCTTTACTGTGGAAAGAGTCAGAGGTGTTAAGTATTGGTTAGCCGCTTGGCGAGTTGAAGGTTCTAGTTGATCTGAGTCTAGAAGTTCCTGAGCAATGTACAACGGGCTATAGTGCTGTTGTAGCCATCCCCATTCGTTCAACCAACAAAAATCGATGAGTGCAGTTGCGTCAAGAATTGTTCCATTAAGCAACTGCATAAACCTCGTTTTCTTGACGATGCACCCGCAGTTTCTCAACAGTTAAGTTGAGTAACTCTGCTGCTTTCATTTCCGAAATCTTGCCTATTTTTAAGGATTGCCAAATTAAATATTCATAATGTTCATTTTCTGGGTATTCCTTGGCTGAGAGGGTTGGTGGTAATTCCATCGAATTTTGCAAAGCAGCACCATCATGTTGCTTTTTATAAATTCCACATATTTTGGCTTTCTCCTTAGCAAGATCAATAATTCCCATTTCTGCTAAGCGATTCAAGATAACTAAGTAACTCACTCGAAAATGCCGTTTGAGTTTGACAATATCTTGGGTAAGTGCGTACATCTGCTCAAATTCAGCTTGAGGAACAAGTAGATGGCTAGCAAAGTAATCAGCAACATGCTCTCGTGTTGTTTCTTCTTGTTTGTTTCCTTCTTCAATCAGGGTGTCTTGATACTCTACACGGTGAAAGATGAGGTGTCCAATTTCATGTGCTAGGGTAAACAATTGACGTTCAATGGTGATGTTATGGGTATTGACCAAAACAAAAGCACCTTCAATGTCGCTACAAGCACTCAAACCAAAGAAATTTTTAATGGGGATGGGCTGGCGTAAAACTTTTAAACCTATTTCTCCGACAGAATGAAACAGGTTGGTAATGGGAGCGTCTCCTAAGCCCAGACGATGGCGAAATAAAGCAGCTATTGCCTGAATACGCTTTTCGTTGCCTTCAACTTGGTAGCAAGGTGTACTTTCTGGAGTGTAGGTTGGTAAGCCAACAGCTTGTTCTAAGGCGTTATAAGTTTGCAGCATTCGTAGCACTTGGGCAGCAAACTGGGCATTTGTGTTAAAAGAAACATGAGCACGGAATCGGAAGTTAGGTAGTCCTTCACCTTGTGAGCGTAGCAAGTCATCAAGTGTAATGCCCAAAGTAGTCGCCAGAGCAGAAAGGATTTTACTATCTGGTAAAGTTTTGGCGTTCTCGTAGTTATTGATACTCTGGCGAGTTACTCCAGCTTGTTCTGCAAGTTGTTCTTGAGACAAGCCTAGACTTTTACGGTAGCGGATCAGATTTGCAGCAATGATCTCTTTCATGGCTGATTTTGTCCTGCAATCGCTTGAGTGGTCCAAAAAATGTCAAATTTATTGACATTATTTTTTCTGATTATATCCAAAAATGTAAAAGAACTTTTACATTTACCAAAATCCGCCGAATGCCCCATCCTTCTAAAAGGTGAGGATGTAAGGTAGGTCAAACCCTCCACGTTACAGGCAGATAGTGCTTCTCAATGTTCAATGCAGTATATTTTGTATATCTTATATTTAAGTAACTCCTCACTTCACCAAGATGCGCATCCTGCAAATAGTGCCTTCAATTTCACTCATTTATGGTGGTCCTAGTCAGATGGTGTTGGGTCTATCAGCAGCACTAGCACGGTCAGGAGTGGCAGTTACAATTCTTACAACTAACAGTAATGGTGATACTGGTCAAAAACCCCTTGATGTTCCATTGAATGTAAGAGTGGAACAAGATGGCTATCAAATCATTTACTTCCGTTGTGCTCCCTTTCGTCGCTACAAATTCTCTGTTGATTTGCTCACATGGCTCAATCGTCATGCTCAGGAGTTTGACTTAGCCCATATTCATGCTTTATTTTCTCCCGTCAGTAGTGCAGCTGCGACTGTGTGTCGTTGGCAAAAGCTGCCATATATTTTGCGTCCTTTGGGAACTCTTGATCCCGCTGATCTACGTAAAAAAAAGCAACTTAAACAGCTTTATGCTGCAGTTTGGGAACGTTCAAATTTAGCAGGTGCATCAGCAGTTCACTTTACTAGTTTTCAGGAAGCAAAAATCTCAGAAAGATTTGGTGTCGCTACCCGCGATTTAGTCATTCCCTTGGGAGTTCAACAACAAAAGGAGAGACAAGAAGACGAGGAGAGTTTGGGAAGGAGACGGTTTGGGATGCCTGCAGATGTACCTGTGGTGCTATTTATGTCACGGATTGATCCGAAAAAGGGGTTAGATTTGCTGATTCCAGCTTTAGAAAAGCTGTTAACTATTGGGTTAAATTTTCATTTTGTCTTGGCAGGAACAAATCCTCAAGACCCAAAATATGAAGAAAAGATACAATCTCAAATTCAGTCTTCATTGCTGCGATCGCACACAACCATCACTGGTTTTGTCACGGGTGAATTAAAGACGGTTTTACTAAAAGCTGCCGACTTATTTGTCTTGCCATCCTACTATGAAAACTTTGGGATTGCTGTCGCTGAGGCAATGGCAGCAGGAATACCCGTATTAGTTTCAGACCAGGTACATATTTGTCAAGAGATACGGGATAGCGAGTCAGGGTGGGTGAGTCAATTAGATGTAGCCGAAATCACCGATTTACTGCGCCTCGCCTTGCAAAATCCTTCAGAAAGACAACGGCGTGGAGCACTTGCTCAGCAGTATGCATTGAAACATTACAGTTGGGATGCGATCGCTCATCAAACAATTCAGGCGTATAATCAAATTCTGTCTTGAAAATTTGTATCAAACTGCTAAAGCCCAATCGATGAACCGGGGTTTATGCAATCATGGCAAGATAGAATACATAGGATATTTTAGCTACAGGGAATTTCACATGGTTCTCCATCTAGGTGACACAGTACCCAACTTTACTCAAGCCTCCACACATGGCGACATCAATTTTTATGATTGGGCTGGCGATAGCTGGGTAGTGCTATTCTCCCACCCAGCAGACTTTACTCCTGTTTGTACAACTGAACTAGGGCAAGTTGCCAAACTTAAGCCAGAATTTGACAAGCGTAATGTTAAAGTCATAGCCCTGAGTGTTGATGATGTTGACTCTCACAAAGGATGGGTAGGAGATATCGAGGAAACTCAAAATACCACCCTCAACTACCCAATTTTGGCTGATGCAGATCGTAAAGTTTCTGACCTTTACGACATGATCCATCCCAACGCCAACGCGGCGCTAACAGTGCGCACAGTCTTCGTTATCGATCCCAACAGAAAACTGCGTCTGACTTTAACTTATCCTCCCAGCACCGGACGCAACTTTGATGAAATTCTCCGGGTGATTGATTCGCTGCAATTAACAGATGATTACAGCGTAGCAACACCAGTGGATTGGAAAGATGGTGATGATTGCGTGATTGTCCCCTCACTTAAAGATCCAGAAGTACTCAAGGAAAAATTCCCCAAAGGATACAAAGAAGTTAAGCCTTATCTGCGGCTGACTCCTCAACCCAATAAGTAAATCTGGCAAAGTTATCAATAAACCCCTTTAGGGTAGGGAAGAGGGAACGGGTGCTGGTCTCACCTGTTTCCTCTTCCCTGTTGCCTAAAAAAGTATAATTAAGTTTTATCAAACTACTTGCAAACAATATTGGTCGATTACCTGTTGTCAGTAGAAAAGACCCGCGTCATCTTGTTGGTTATCTGGGACGCTCAGGTATTCTGGCTACTTGGATGCGTCGGCTTGAGGAAGAACAAATTCTTGAGCCTGGCTGGTTATCTCGTCGATGAGTTATGTAGAGAACCCTCTATCTGTAATTCACTAGACAAAAAGGGTTGTTTGCTATATACTTAAGGGTACTAATAAAATATTAAGCATGCTTAACAACCTAAAGTTTTTTTATTATCATTTGATATATCAGTCTGATATATCAGAATGTTAAGACTAGCATCATTAGGTTTTTTATCTCAGGAGCCGTTGAATGGCTACCGACTCAAGCAACAGCTTGAGACATATATGGGTAGCTGTATCTGCGCTAACTATGGAGCAATTTACCCGTTACTGAAGCGAATGGAGGAGCATGGGGAGATTACGCTGCTTTCTGAAGAAATGGTTGAGGGAGGGCAAAGTAAAAAAGTCTACGGTATAACGGCCTTAGGGCGTGAGCGCTGGCGAGAAGAAATGCTGGCAAATCCACATGAAAGTTGGGTGAATGCTCGCTCCCGATTCGTCATCAAGTTTTTCTTCTTCAGCCTTTTGCAACCTGCGGAAAGGTTGCAATTAATAGAGCATCGCTTAATGATTTGTCGCTTGCGTTTAGCTAGTAAGCAAGCAGAAAAGCCCGCAACAGATGTCTATCAAGTCACTGTACAACAGCGAGCACTTGAGATGATCCAATCGGAAATTGAGTGGCTGACAAAGCAACTTGCTAGGGAGCAACAAGAGTTAGCCCAAAAAATTCCAGAGCAATAGATAGACAGTGAAGCCATCGTTGCTCAAAACAGACTATCCCTTACCGCGGATCTACTAATTATGATGTGGATTGTTAGAATTGCCTTGCGTCTCCCTTACACTTTTGTGGTTGGCGCGTTGTTGATTCTGATTTTGGGTGTAGTAACTATTAACCGGATGACCACAGATATCTTCCCGGAAATCAATATTCCGGTGGTTAGTGTCATTTGGTCCTATAACGGCGTTTCACCTGATGAGATGGAGAAACGCATTGTGACAGTCAGTGAACGTGCATTCACGACGACTGTCAATGACATCGAACACATGGAATCACAATCCATGAAAGGTGTCAGTGTGATCAAAGTCTTTTTTCAGCCAGGAGCAAAGATAGAAGCTGCTGTGGCACAGTTAACGGCTACATCCCAAACAGTGCTGCGGGTTATGCCACCAGGAATTGTACCGCCACTCATTCTGAGATATAGCGCTTCCAACGTGCCGATTTTGCAGATGGGGGTAGGTTCCAAATCGCTTTCTGAGCAAGAGCTTTATGACTTGGGACTCAATTTTATTCGTACCCAATTGGCAACAGTGCAAGGTGCTTCTGTACCATTGCCTTATGGTGGTAAAGCTCGGCAAATCATGGTTGATCTTGACACTCAAGCTCTGTTAAGTAAAGGGCTGGCAGCAACAGATGTGGTGTCGGCAATCAATGCCCAAAATTTGATATTGCCAGCCGGCAGTGCCAAGATTGGCGATCGCGACTACAACGTGAGCCTCAATAGTAGCCCAGAGGCAGTGGAAGCGTTGAACAATCTGCCGATCAAAGAAGTGAACGGCGCAATGGTCTATATCCGCGATGTAGCACAAGTTCACGATGGATTTGCAGTACAGACTAATATCGTACGTCAAGATGGGCAGAGGTCTAGCTTATTGACCATCCTCAAAAGTGGCGGTGCTTCCACCTTGGATGTTGTGAATCGGATTAAACAAGTTCTCCCTAGGATTCAATCCACTTTACCCCCCGAGTTGGATTTGAAATTACTCTTCGACCAGTCCTTATTTGTTCGGGCTTCACTAGAAGGTGTTGTAAAAGAAGCAGTCATTGCTGCATGTTTAACGGCAACGATGATTCTGCTATTTCTGGGCAGTTGGCGCAGCACTATTATCGTTGCTATTTCCATCCCGCTGTCGATTTTGTGTTCCATTATCGTCATGAGTTTGTTAGGGCAAACGCTCAATATCATGACCTTGGGTGGACTTGCTTTAGCAGTAGGAATTCTCGTGGATGATGCGACGGTGGAAATTGAAAATATCCATCGGAATCTAGGTCAGGGAAAACCTATTAAGCAAGCAATTCTGGATGGGGCTCAGCAAATTGCTACTCCTGCTTTGGTGGCAACGTTTGCCATATGTATTGTGTTTACACCTGTTGTTTTTCTAACGGGAGTTTCGCAGTCATTATTTACACCATTGGCAATGGCAGTGGTGTTTGCGATGCTGTCTTCTTACCTACTATCGCGCACACTGGTGCCCACAATGGCACAGTATTTGCTCAAGAGTGAGGTACATCTCTACCAAGATGAAAACTCACACGCCACGGCTGGTTGGATTTGGCGAATACATCACCAATTTAATCAGGGGTTTGATTGGATGCGCGATCGCTATCGCAGTGCACTGGCTTGGGGATTGAGCAATCGGATCTGGGTATTATTTTTGGTGATTGCCTTTTGTAGTAGTGCTGTTGCGCTACTGCCTTTTGTTGGACAAAATTTCTTCCCACAGGTAGATGCAGGTCAATTTCGTCTCCATGTGCGTGCTCCAGCTGCCACCCGAATTGAAGAAACCGAGCGACTTTTTGGTCAAGTAGAGAACAAAATTCGGCAAGTGATTCCCGCCGAAGAAATCACAACGATTTTGGACAATATCGGCTTGCCAGTGGGAGGAATTAACCTAGCATTTAGTGACAGCGCCACCATTGGTTCTGCAGATGGAGAAATTTTAGTGGCGCTCAATCAAGAACATCATGGTCCAACTTGGGGATATGTGAAGCGACTTCGTCAAGAACTGCGATCTGAGTTTCCGCAGTTAAGCTTCTTTTTCCAGCCTGCTGATATCGTCAGCCAGATCCTTAACTTTGGTTTGCCTGCTCCGATAGATATTCAGGTGTTGGGGCGAAAAGACGTAGAAAAGAACTACCAAATTGCTAAGCAAATTCAAGCACGAGTTGCACAAATTCCTGGTGCTGTGGACGTGCATTTGCACCAAGTGGTCAACGAGCCAGAATTACATATTGACATTGACCGCACACAAGCAGAACAGGCTGGGCTGTCTCAACGAGATGTAGCAAACAATATTCTCACATCTCTTAGTTCTAGTGGTCAGGCATCACCCAACTACTGGCTGAATCCTAAGAATGGAGTGAACTACCTAGTTGCAGTACAAACACCTACAGACAAATTAGATACGGTGGATGCACTAGAAACGACTCCAGTAACGGGCGGTTCTAATTCATCACTGTTATTGAGCAATTTGGCTACTCTCAAACGTCGCACCACAACATCTGTAGTCAATCACTATAATGTGCAACCTGTATTTGATATTTACGCTAATGTTCAAGACCGTGACCTTGGGAGCGTATCCCAGGAAATTTACAAAATTGTAGCTGAGCTCAAGTCGAAGTTACCTAAAGGTAGCTTTATTGAAGTGCGTGGTCAGGTAGGAACAATGAACTCCTCCTTTATAAGTTTGGGAATAGGGCTATTGTTTGCAATTATGCTGGTTTACTTCCTCATGGTTGTGAACTTTCAGTCTTGGCTAGATCCGTTCATCATCATGATGGCACTGCCCTGTGCTTTAGCAGGTATTGTTTGGATGCTGTATGTCACTCAGACAACCTTAAGTGTTCCCTCATTAATGGGAGCAATTATGAGTATTGGTGTAGCAACTGCCAATAGTATTTTGCTAGTCACCTTTGCTAACGACCAGCGCCCACTGGGTAAGAGAGCACATGAAGCAGCACTCTTGGCTGGTTATACTCGCTTACGTCCAGTCTTGATGACAGCACTGGCAATGATTATTGGTATGGTGCCAATGGCACTAGGGTTAGGGGAAGGTGGTGAACAAAATGCTCCCCTGGGACGAGCAGTGATTGGTGGGTTATCTGCAGCTACCTTTGCAACCCTATTTTTTGTACCTGTTGTTTATAGCAAGCTACGGTATAAACAACCTCAAAATCTAGATCACTCTGGTGTTGAGTGGAACGAGCAACCAACCGTTGTCTCAAATTCAGCGAAGACGTTGTAAATATCCAAGGAAGCGATCGCAAAAGGAGCCATTTTATGGATTCTCTCGAACCTCAAACCTCAAATGGAAAATCTTCCTCCTCCTTGCCTTTAGAACTAGTCGAAGCTAATAGAAAGGGGATGGCAAAGTTCAGCCTTGTCGCGTTGGGTCTGTTCTCAGTTTTAACAGGACTGTTGGTTGTGGGTTTATTGCCTCGGTTACAGCGACAAGCTGAGTTACAAGTGTCTGCAAAAGAAGCAAAGACAAATCTTTTGACAGTGAATACTGTAACAGCCCATCGAGCTCCTACAACTTCTGAGCTCATGCTTCCTGGGAATATTCAAGGACAACAGGAAACAACGATCTACGCTCGTACTAATGGCTATTTGAGTAAACGATTGGTAGATATTGGCGATCGGGTCAAAGCTGGACAACTTTTAGCTCAAATTGAATCACCAGAAACTGACCGAGAATTAGAGCAAGCGCATGCCAACCTTGCTCAATCTCGTGCTGCTTACATGCAAGCGCGTGCCAATTTCCTGCAAGCCCAGTCATCTTTGTTGCAGGTACAAACAAATTCTGACTTGGCACATGTCAGTTCTCAACGCTGGGAAACACTTGAAAAACAAGGTGCTGTTTCTCATCAAGATTTTGATGAAAAATATAGCGCTTACAAAGCAAGTACGGCAAATGTTAAAGCAGCTGAAGCTACGGTTAAGGCTAATCAGTCAAGTATTGAGTCGGCAATGGCAAACGTCAGCGCCAACACAGCCAATGTTCGCCGTTTAGAGGCAACGCAATCTTTTAAACAAATTATCGCTCCTTTCGACGGAGTCATTACTGCTCGCAATATTGACACAGGCTCACTGATCACTGCAGGAAGTAGTGGTGCTAATGCTGTGTGGCTATATAAGATAGCCCAACCTAAGATGTTGCGTATCTTTGTGAATGTACCACAAACTTATATTCAGTCTATTCACCCAGGCGAAACCACTGCCAACATTTTGGTAAGGGAACTTCCTAACCAAGTATTTACAGGTAAGGTAGTGCGTAGCGCTAAAGCTTTGGATCAAACTTCCCATACCTTGCTCACTGAAGTGCAGGTTCCGAACCCAGATTTGAAGCTCTTACCAGGAATGTTTGCACAGGTCAAGTTTATACTCAATCAAGCTTCGGCACCGTTAATGATCCCAGCGAATGTTCTTGTAGTTCGTGCCAATGGACCTCAAGTGGCTTTGGTAGGGGAAGATCAGACAGTGCATTATCAGAAAGTTGCACTTGGAAGAGACTACGGAAGCGAAATAGAAATCACTTCTGGTCTTTCTGGCAATGAGTCACTTATTGTTAATCCCACAGACGATATTGTTGAGGGAATAAAGGTGCGTGGTGTTGCAGCTAAACAGAAATTAAATCATTAGCATCACTGACATCTTGTACTTGTTTAAAAATCTGCCTCCCTTCTCTAGGTGGCAAATTTTTACCTACTTCAGCAATTCATCTGGTGTTATGGGTTCTTTGTTTTCACATGGGTGAACGATATTGTATTGCGTAGTGCGTCCGCGAAGCGTGTGCTTTGCACTCACATCTTACTCGCTTTGGAATAAATGAGGGAGCAAGATGCTCCCTCTACCATCTGTTTTACAAAATTGGGATGCTCTTTGATGAAGATATAGAAATCTGTGTAGAAGTTGTAAAAATTAAAAGTCTCAGAATCCCGGTTCCTCAGAGAAATCGGGATTCTCGTTTTTCCGAATGATTTAGGTGTTTAATGAAAAAGGCCTTATCACTTTTTCAACAACAACAGCATCAAATTGGCGCTATTTAACATTGAAAATCACTACGATGTATCCTTACTAGTTTAGGACTACCTACCTTTTTTAAATAAGTTATTCATATATTAGAGTACAGTTGTGATAAAGTTTTTCATAGATAACATTTGCCCTACTCTGGCAAGAGACAACAATCTAATCTCTCGCTTAAACATAATAGTGAGATTTTTATTGCCGAAAGATGCACCTTGCATAATATTATGAGTGAGATTCACAAACGTCAAATCAAGTCCTACCTTCAAAAAACATTTAATAGGTTTATTGATTTATCAGATTATCAAGACAAATCCGATAAAAAAAGAGAGTCGATTTTTTTAACAAGAAGTTTAGCTGCATTTGCATTAATGGTTTTAGCAGATCTTTCCCCTCAAGAAGCATCAGAATCAATAGTGACTGGTAGACAAGACAATGGCATCAGTTCTATTTATTTTGACGAAAGAGAAAAGATAATGTATGTATTACAGTCAATTTGGAAACAGAATAGCAAAGGCAATATAAAAGAAGTCCGGAAATTTAGTAGAGATTTTAAAAAATTGGTTAATCCTAAATACACCAAACTTGTCTCAAAAATAATTAATAAAAATCAAGATATTGAAGAGGCTTTAAATGATGCAGCAACTAGGTTCGAAATAATTTTAGTCTATTCAGATCAAACTCGATTAGCAGATGAAACGAAAAGAGAATTTGATAATTTGCTAAGTGAGATGAATGACTCAATAGATATTGTTAATATGAGGCTTCTTAATCAAGAAAATATATATCAGATAATTCAAGTCTACTCATTGGCAGAAACAGTCAAGTATGGAGTAGGGATTTTTAGCTCTTAGCTTTGCTATGCTACTTCAAAAAGAATAAATATAGTAATTATATTTAATCCAGAAAATTCTGACAGACTCACCATAATTAGTAACTTTTATAAAATCTTGCTTCTCTTTTCACGAATCATTTGGAAGTGCTATATCACCAAAACAAAGCAAACTTACTCCAAAAAATTAACCCTTGTCTTAGGATTTTATAGTTTCTAAACTGATCAACAAAGACTTAGAAAAAGTCATTAGCATTACCAGCTAATAATTTAGTACCCCTAAGGAAGTTTAACTAACTATGATACCTAGATCCCTTGGTGGGAAGAAAATCGCAGTTCTTGTTGAAAGTGAGTTCATCCCTGAAGAAATTGAAGCGTATCAAAAGCGTTTCTCACAACTCAAAGCAACTGTACATTTGATGTCTAGGCTTTGGAATCAGCCAAGTGTTCGCTTCTTCAGCGATGAAGATACTGGCAATACACCTCGCACAATTGAGGTGAACATTGATTTTCAAAACGTAGATGTTAACGAGTATGCGGCTGTGATTATGTCTGCCAATTACACTAGTGTTCGTCTGCGTTACTTTGAACCTCAGCCAGGTCAGCCAGTAAGTGCTGAACAAGTCCGCACCTCACCAGCCGTGCAGTTTTTCGCCAAGGCAATGGCAAATCCCAAAATTGTCAAGGGAGCGCTGTGTCATGGGCTGTGGATACTAACACCAATGCCAGAGTTGCTCAAGGATCGAAAAGTTATCTGCCATGAGGTAGTTCTTGCAGACATCCTTAATGCTGGGGGAGTTTACGTACCTTCATCCTCAGGGGTTGTGGTTGACGGCGATCTTGTTACTGGTCGATCAAGACACGAGGTCGAGCCATTTATTGATGCCATTACTGAACAGATTCAACAAATATCCACTGCCACCAATCTCTTCTCAACCAGAAGAACTAACACTTCTGTCTCCAGAGTAAAAGTTGCAAGCTAATTCTCGCAAAAATAAATTTATAACTGGGATACAGTGACATGAGAAAGATTTTGACAATTCTATCAGAGTACGGCTATTGGGGTGAGGAACTCATAGGTCCTTTAGAAACCCTAGATGCTGCTGGGTATCAAGTTGACTTTGCAACTCCAACCGGAAAAAGACCAGTTGCACTCCCTCCCAGTATGGACCCGACTTTTGTTGATCCACCATTGGGTCGGACAGTGGTATCAGAGGAGATGGCGCAGAAAGTCAAACTATTGGACGATCCTAAAAATCCAAGGCTAGACAATCCCATTATCCTATCAGAGTGGTTGCCTGATCGACCTTACTGGAGTGAGGAGAAATTCCTTCGGGCAATGGAGGCTTACAACAATGCAGTTGATGCAGTTCAAAAGGATATAGAACAATATGATGCTCTTCTGATAGTAGGTGGTAGTGGTCCTATTGTGGATTTAGCAAACAACCATCGAGTTCATGACCTCATCCTCAGCTTTTATAAGCTCGGCAAGCCCATTGCCGCAGAATGCTACGGTGTGACTTGTCTCGCCTTTGCTCGCGACTTGGCAGACCGCAAGAGCATTATTTGGGGTAAGCACGTCACAGGTCATTGTAAAGAATATGATTACAAAGATGGAACTGGATTTGTCGGTTCTGACCTGAATATGGGCCCACCTCCCTATCCTCTAGAGTACATACTCCGCGATGCAACAGGTCCAGAAGGTGGCTACCATGGCAATTTTGGTAGAGAAATCTCTGTCATTGTTGACTATCCATTCATTACAGGTCGGTCTACAGCAGACTCTTATACAACTGGCCAGAAGTTAGTGGAAGTTTTAGAGAGAGGGCTGAAGCGTTACGGTTGGTAAGTTTAATCAAATTGACTGAAACTACTTCATGAATGTCCCAACAAAACAGGTTATGCCCAAGGAAGCGGAAGTTATGCCTGAGAGAAATGGCCGCTTTGCAATTATTGAACAACTTCTCGCAGATGACATACACTACATGTTTGGGAACCCTGGTACAGTTGAGCAAGGGTTTCTAGATGTCTTAAAGGATTATTATCCAGAATTCAAATATATCTTCGCACTGCAAGAAACAATTGCAGTCGGCGCAGCCGATGGCTATGCCCGTGCTACGAAGAAGCCCACTGTTGTACAACTCCATAGCGGAGTTGGTTTGGGCAACGGGGTGGGAATGATTTATCAGGCTATGCGCGGTCACGCACCGTTGGTGGTCATTGCTGGTGAAGCTGGTATTCAATATGATGCCATGGACGCTCAAATGGCTGCTGACCTTGTGAGCATAGCTAAGCCTGTCACTAAATGGGCAACTCGGGTTGTTCATCCCTCCTCTTTATTACGCGTGTTACGTCGAGCCATCAAAATAGCTGCCACACCACCTATGGGACCGGTGTTTGTCAGTTTACCGATGGATATCCTCGACGCTCCCAATGATGAAGAAGTGGTTCCCACATCTTTTCCAGTGACACGGGTGACTCCTGAACCAGAGGAACTCGCAAAAGCTGCAGAACTCTTAGCTACAGCTAAAAAGCCTTTGATCATTGTCGGTGATGGGGTAGCTTTTTCTGATGCACAGGCTGAATTGACGCGTGTGGCTGAACTCGTAGGGGCTCAAGTTTGGGGAGCAGACTCATCTGAACCTAACATGAGTGCTACCCATCCTTTGTTTGGAGGGTTGCTAGGTCATATGTTTGGGGATGATAGCCGCCGTATCACATCACAGGCAGATGTGGTGTTGATCGTCGGAACTTATGTTTTCCCCGAGGTATTTCCTGCACTATCCGGTGCTTTTGCCCCGGAAGTGAAAGTGATTCACATTGACCTGAATGCTTATGAAATAGCAAAGAACTTTCCTGTGACTCTCGGTATAGTCAGCGACCCAAAAACCACTCTCGATACGCTGACATCTGTACTTGAAACAACCACGACACCTGAACAGAAGAAAGCAGCTATTGAGAGAGCCATTCAAATAGCTGAAGATAAGAAGCGGAAATTAGCTACTCAACTTGATGCTGACAAGGCAGTTCGCGACTCAGTGCCTTTGCATATGAGCCGTTTTGCCGAGGAGCTAGCTGCTCATCTACCGTCAGATGCCATCATTTTTGATGAAGCAATTACGAATTCTCCAGAACTGTGTCGTTACATACCACCAACAACAGTGGGATATTATTATCAAACACGAGGTGGTTCCCTAGGTGTTGGAATTCCTGGTGCGATCGGAGCTAAACTGGCTCATCCAGATAAAACTGTGATTGGTTTCACAGGTGATGGAGGTAGTATGTACACTATCCAGGCACTCTGGACTGCCGCACACCACAATATCGATGCCAAATTTGTCATCTGCAATAATCATAGCTATCAAATACTAAAGCTCAACATTTTGCAGTATTGGCGCGAGCGTCAAATACCAGAACATGACTACCCATCTTCTTTCAACCTGCGTAACCCAGATATAGATTTCACGGAATTAGCACGGGCTTTGGGAGTTCAGGCTATTCGGGTTGAGAAGCCAGACCAAATTGACTCAGCAATCCAAAAAGCATTGAATCACAATGGACCTTTTTTGATTGACTTAGTACTCACAAACGAAGTTGTGGGAGCCAAGATTGGGGTTAAGTGCGGTCAGTGATAGACAAAAATGTTCACTATTAAACAGAGACAACAGCCATGACAGTAGCAAATTTGAAGACCTTGACTGAAGCTGAAATACAACAGCTAGCAAAAGACTGGTATTTGAAACTAGATGTTCATGCTCCCCTTGAGGATTATGTTCCCTTTTTAGCACAAGAGGGTCTAGAAATGCGTTTTCCTGAAGCCACAGTTTATGGTTTCGAGGGATTTAAAGGCTGGTATGAGCGCGTGATTGGTATTTTCTTTGATGAAGTACACACCGTAAAACAAGTCAAAGTTTCGCCTTCAGGGGATAAGGCGAATGTTGAGGTTATTGTCAAATGGGAAGCGAGTGTTTGGAAGGCACCAGCGGCTAAAAGTGAAAGAATTGTGTTGGATGCTTATCAAACATGGGTGGTGAAGCGATCGCCTAATACTGGCTTACCAGTTATAGAGATATATATTGTTGATTCCTTAGATTACTATGAAGGTTCTGCCAAACTCTAATATTGCAGGCATTTTCTAAGTAATAAAGTTGTGGTAAGCACATGACCACTCAAAAGAGCAATAAAGTTTTCATGACTAAGTGGTCTGTGCATTTCTGAAGTTTGCTAATTTAGCACAATCTCAGTTAGGAAGAACACTCAAATTTACCTGACTATCACAGGAGATAAAGGAATGACAATTTCAACAGTTACACCAGGACGTCAATTTTTCGATACCCATGTCGAGACAATTATGGCAGGAAAAATTGATGAAATGGTAGATAGAGATTATACAGAAGATGCTGTATTGATAACCTTTTTCAATGGGTTTCAAACACCTCCACCTCTTACAATCAAAGGTCGTGAAAATATCAAGAAGTTTTTTCATGATTACCTAAAAACAATTGGATATATTGATATCAAGTCTCTCGACTTTACTGAAACTGAAGGTGCAATTTTTTTTCAAGCAAAATTTAACTGTAATCTTGGTCTAGTAACAGTTGGAGATGCGTGGACTATGCGTGATGGTCAAATTGCTTATCACTATGGTTTTTGGGTCTAGCAATATTTTGTCTGCCATCACTAGAACTTACCTATGCCCCATCCCCGACCTTAACGAATAATCATTTCTTCTCGCCGATCTACTTATCTTGCACAGAGGATTATTATGAAAACCCCAATGGAACAACTCGTAGTTTCTCCAATGAGCCAGCTCTATAAAGAGCACATTGGTTTCATCAAAGCCAAAAATATTGAAGGTCTTTTAAATCAATATGCTGACGACCTTCTACTGGTTAGTACCTTGACTGAAGATCGGCAGCCACTGTATATCAAAGGAAAGCAAGCACTCAAAGAGTTCTTTGAAAGTCGCATTTTCAGTTTAGAAGATCTTGAAAGTACTCTAAATCAGTGGGCTGAGACAGAAAATACTCTAATGATGGTTGAGGAGATCCAAACCAAAAGCAAGACTGGTGAGGTAGGCAATGTTGAGTTCTACGACAACTGGTTTTTGCAAAATGGAAAAATTGCCATCCACTTTGCTGGAGTCATTCGTTATCCAGATGGAACCTATGCCAATGGAGGAGCAGTAAAAGGAGAAGCACCTACATCTCCACTAGGCAAGTTCTATAAAGAGCATATTGGCTTTATCAAAGCCAAAAATGTTGAAGGATTACTCAACCAATATACTGAAGACCTCTTGCTCATCAGCACACTCACTGAAAATCGCAAGCCACTCTATGTACGTGGTCGTCAAGCACTCAAAGAGTTTTTTGAGAGCCGCATCTTCAGCCTTGAAGATTTTGAGGTCAAGCTTGATCAGTGGGCAGAAACAGAGAACACATTGATGATTGTGGAAAGCCTCAAAACCAAAACTGTCAATGGTGATGTTGGCGAAGTGAGTTTTTATGATAATTGGGTGCTACGTGATGGAAAAATTGCTGTTCACTTTGCAGGTGTAGTTCAGTATCCGGATGGCTCGTACGCATAACTACGTTGATTCTAGTTTTAGGAAGGCGCAAGGAGCGAATTCATGACTTTGCTAAAAGTTTCTCAGATGGCAATCAGTTGCAAAGATCAGGTTGAAACTGAAAAGTTTTACACAAAATATTTTGGTTTTAAAAGAGCACGAGTCGCACCAATTGGTAATAATGAGGAAATTATTTTTCTGAAGTTGGGTGACATGTACCTTGAATTGTTCCAAGGAAAGGGTGAAACTCCTGTGCCTGCAGTCAATCAAGATGGACCAACTTATCCAGCTTGGCGTCATTTTGGATTCCAAGTTGATAATGTTGATGCTAAGCTAGCTGAGATGGGCAAAGATGCAAAAATCACTCTTGGACCGCTCAACTTTGATAGCTATATTTCAGGGTGGCGCTCTGTCTGGATATCTGATCCCAATGGGAATATTATTGAGATTAGCCAAGGGTATGTTGACCAAGATAATCCACCACCTTTAGTAGAAAATTGAAGGTTATGTCAGCTTAAACGCTATAAAGATTGATTTCTAGCGTTAAGTTGACAACATCTTTTTTATTTCGATTTAAGAAATTTGAGAAATTCAAAAAAAGGTTAAGGCAAATTTTATCATAGATGTTCTAGTCGGCAGCTTTTTTTATGGTGGAACGGAGAAATTTTAAACTGACTAATCTTCATATTCATGAGTAAATCCCATTAGGGTTTGATGAAGATTACTTAAAATGTATGCTGTCAGGAACTGCCTCTTAATAGGCAGATTGTACATAAAGGTGATACAGCCTAGAACAAAAATGCGTTTCAAAGTCAGTATAAAAGCCAAAATAGTCAGTGTTGTGTTAGACAACTACTCACACCCCATAAATAACCGACGCATTCATTAACATCCCAAGTTGCTTGCTAGTTAAGGGTTAATGTACTTTCCTTGGGGTAGTGAGATGATGTCAACCCATACTGAGGTCAGCATATGCAACCTGAGTCAAAAGTAAATATCCTTATGGTGGATGATGAGCCGAGAAATTTGCTGGCTTTAGAGGCAGTACTGTACGATCTTGGTCAAAATCTAGTCAGAGCTCATTCGGGAGCAGAAGCTTTGAAGTGTCTGCATAATCAGGATTTTGCGTTGATTTTGCTAGACATCCAGATGTCAGAGATGGATGGCTTTGAGACAGCAAAGCTGATTCGCGAACAAGAGCGATCGCGCTACACGCCGATCATTTTCTTAACAGCGTTCAGCACCAATGACAATCTCATGTTTAAAAGTTATTCATTTGGTGCTGTAGACTACCTAATTAAGCCAATTTCAGCAGAAATCTTGAAGTCAAAAGTTATGGTGTTTGTTGATCTGTTTAAAAAAACAGAGGAGGTAAAGCGACAAGCAGCACAACTCCAAATGCAAGAACTGCAAATGTTATGTCAACAACATGAAAAACTTGTTGCCTTGGGTAAATTGGCAGCTGGACTTGCCCACGAACTAAATAATCCAGCGTCAGCAGCACGTCGAGCTGCAGAACATTTATGCTATAAAATACAAGTTTTACAGGCTCTGGCACTTAGAGATATTGAGCAGCAACTCACGCCAACTCAATTAGAATACATCTTAGAGATCAAGCGTGATGCTATTAAGCAGACCAGTACATCCAAATGCTTGGATGTTTTAGCTCAGATTGACTTGGAAGATGAACTAGTGGATTGGTTGAAGTTACATGGTATTGAGGATGCATGGAAGCTTGCTCCTACACTAGTTGCAGGTGGACTGACCACTCTCAAGTTAGAAACGATTAGTAAAAAGTTAGCGCTCAATACATTCAACGACGTACTAACTTGGCTAGAAGCAATATTAACTGTTGCAACTGTGGTAAGTGTGCTGGAGGAAAGCACTGACCGAATTTTTAAAATAGTCAATGCAGTAAAAGCCTATTCTTATATGGATCAGGCTCTCCTACAGGACATAAATGTACATGAAGGTCTTGATAACACACTTCTGATTTTAAACTATAAGTTAAAATCACGTGGTATCGTAGTTGTACGAGAGTACTCAGAAAACTTGCCATTGATTTGGGCTTACGGAAGTGCGCTTAATCAGGTATGGACAAATCTGATCGACAACGCCATTGATGCTTTAAAAGAGGGTGGAACGATTTGGGTACGTACCTCAACAAAGAAAGACTTCATTTTAGTCGAGATTGCAGATAACGGACCAGGTATTCCTGTTGAACATCAGTCTCGGATCTTTGAGCCGTTTTTTACAACAAAGGAAGTTGGTGCAGGGACAGGATTAGGTTTAGAAATTGCCTATCGGATCGTAGTCAGCCAGCACAAGGGAAACATCCACTGCTTTTCAAAGCCGGGAGATACCCGCTTTCAGGTTCTTTTACCATCCACATCATGGCGGTAACATTGATGTAAAGATTGATGCCGAAACAATGCAAACTTATTACAAAATATTAACCCTTGTGGCTGTACTTTGTGATTTCTAAACTTGTAAGCTAAGTCTTGAAAAAAATCTCGAGCATTGCCAGCAAAAATTTCACTTAACATTTCGCAGCAGTCAAGAAAGCTCCTAATCACGACTGGTGAGAACTGTAACTCGCGTGTGCGAGTGAGATGGGTGTTGTCGTTTCCATTTTCAGGTGTGGGTAAGCGATCAACGTATTCTTCGATATTCTCTGAGGATAGATCCGATGCAACAAATCAATGTCCCCTTCTCTGCAAAACTACTTGGTGCAGCACTTGTTGTCTCATGTATGACGAGTGCTTGTAGCAATCCTCCCAAAGCCGCTACTGCACGACCCTTAATTCCGGTGAAATTGCAAAAAGTGCAATATGGAACGGTTGAAGCAACTTCCGAGTATGTGGGTAGCTTAGAAGCAACCGAACGAGCAACATTAAAACCAGAAATTGAAGGTCGTATCACTCAAATCACCGATGTTAAAGGGAAGAGAGTCAACAAAGGTGATCTACTTGTAAAATTGCGTCCTGACAAGACCTATCCACAACTACAAGCTGCTACTGCCCAAGTCAAGGCTGCTGAAGCTGCTCTCAGTACAGCCAAAGCACAACTTCTATCCGCACAAGCAGATCGAAGCAATGCCATGACTAATGTCCGCTTGCAACAAGTGCAGTATCAGCGAACATCTGCTCTTGTGCAAGAAGGCGCTCAAGCCAAACAGCAACTGGATATTCAAATCCAACAACGTGACTCAGCACTTGCAACACTCCACGCCAGTGAGGAGAAAGTCAAAGCAGCTGCAGCCAGCGTTGAGCAAGCCAATTCCAATCTTGCTCAAGCCAAGGCACAAGTGGCAGTGAGCAGTGTGGATTTGCAGTACAAGCAATTAAATGCACCAATTACAGGAATTGTAGGAGATTTCTTAGTCAAGGTTGGCGATTATGTGAGGTCTGGTGATACTCTCACCACCATCACTAGTAATGATGCTCTGTACCTCAACATTTCTGTTAACTCTCCACAATTGCGCCTAGGATTGCCAGTAAAGCTCTTTGACGCTACAGGTAGTCAGCAAATTGCCACTGGGCAAATTTCTTTTATTTCTCCTCAAGTCGATAGTCAAGCTCAAACAGTCCTAACTAAGGCTAAATTCCCTAATACCAATCGCAACTTACGAGATGGACAGTTTGTGCGTGCCAAAATCGTCTGGAAGAGTAACCAAGGTCTTGTCATCCCTACAGAGGCGGTCACTAAAATTGGCGATCAGAATTTTATTTACGTAGCTGAAAAAGTAAACTCATCTGCAACTGGAGATGCACAACAACTTGTAGCTCGAAAAAAGGTTGTTAAATTAGGTGAAATTGTTGGACAAATGTACCCCGTCATCGATGGCGTCAAACCTGGAGAGCAAATTATCGTATCGGGTATTCTTAGCTTGAGCGATGGTGCTGCGGTAAAACCCTTATCATGAATTATTATCTATGAATTTTGTTAACAATTTCATTAAACGACCCGTTTTAACAACGGTTTGCACCATCGTCATTTTACTGGCGGGGGGTCTTTCTATTCCCCAGCTGCCTATTGCTAAGTTACCACAAATTGCTCCATCACAAATTAGTGTCGCGGCTAGTTATATTGGTGCTGATGCCAAAACAGCAGAAGACAACGTCACTACTGTGATCGAACGGCAAATTAACGGTGTTGAGGCTATGAAATATATGACCTCAAACACAGGTAATGACGGTGTCACAAATATTTCTGTTTACTTTCCTACAGAATATAACAGCGATATTGCTCAGGTTAATGTCCAAAATCGTGTATCTCAAGCCCAACCAAATCTACCACAGGCAATTTTACAAACTGGCGTCACAACCCTGAAGGCATCTCCAAATATTCTCTTAGCAATATCTTTTTATTCAGAAAAAGGCAAGAACGGCAATTATTTGTACGATGATAAATTTTTAAGTAACTATGTTGACATGTTCATCATAGATGAAGTAAACCGCACCACTGGTGTTGGTCAAGCCAGAATTGCTGGAGAACGTAAATATGCGATGCGTATTTGGTTAGATCCCAACAAACTAGCAAGCCGGGGTTTGACAGCACAAGATGTGATTAACACCATCCAGGAACAAAATATTCAAGTAGGGGCCGGAAAAATTGGTCAAGAGCCGTCTCCACCAGACCAAAAGTATGAAATCGCTCTCCGATCAGTGGGTCGGTTCACCACTCCGGCTGAAGCTGAAGATATGGTCTTGAAAGTTGGTACTGACGGTACTCTCATTAAGATCAAAGATGTAGGTCGGGCGGAACTGGGAGCGGAAGATTACAGTACTTCTGCGATCTTTAACGGAGCTCCTGCGGTAGCTCTTTTGGTCTATCAGCTTCCTGGTAGTAATGCTCTTGATGTCGCTAATGCAGTCAAAGAAAAACTTGCTGATTTAGAAAAGAATTTTCCACCAGGAATGAAGGCTCAGGTCGCCTTTGACACAACTTTGTTTGTGAATGCTTCTATTGAAGATGTGATTGTCACTCTGGTTGAGGCGATCCTGCTGGTGATTTTAGTCATCTTTATCTTTTTACAGGATTGGCGCACTACCATCATTCCTGCCATTGCTGTTCCGGTTTCCCTGATTGGAACAATGGCTTTTCTGCTGTTGTTCAAATTTGAGATTAACCAGCTAACCACGTTTGCATTAGTTTTGGCTACTGGGTTGGTTGTGGATGATGGGATTTTAGTCGTAGAAGCAATTTCTAGCAAGATATTCCAAGGGATGACACCCATGCAGGCGGCGATCGCTGCGATGGAAGAACTGACTGGAGCTGTGATTGCCACTTCTGTTGTGTTGATGGCGGTATTTATCCCAGTGACCTTTTTCCCAGGCACCACTGGCATCGTCTACAAACAATTTGCTCTCACCATTGTTTTCTCGATCGCTATTTCCGCCTTTAATGCTCTGACTTTTTCTCCTAGTATGTCAGCTATTCTCCTGCGTCCAGAACACGAAGCACGTGGTCCATTGAGCAGATTTTTTCGTTTGTTTAATCGTGGGTTTGATAGATTAAAAGCGGGATATGGGGGGTTACTCGGGTTTTTCAACCGAATTAGATTTATTATCATTGCAATTTTTGTTGCTGGGTTGTTAACAACAGGCTGGATTTATCAGCTTGTTCCTCAAGGATTTATTCCTGAGGAAGATCAAGGGTATTTCCTTGTCATTGTTCAAGCGCCAGGAGGAGTTTCTCTAAAGTACACCCAAAATGTTTTAGAGCAAGTTAGCAAGGAAGTGTTAGCCACTCCAGGAATTGAAACGAGTTTCGGTATTTCTGGCTTTGGGTTTACAGGTAACAGTTCCAACCAAGGACTTATGTTTGCCAAGCTCAAAGACTGGAAGGAGCGAAATAAAGACTCTGAGTCTGTGTTCGGAATTATGCAACAGTTGAACGGGGTGTTTCGCCAAAAAATTACAGATGCCCAAGTTATCGCGGTTAATGCTCCTCCAGTTGATGGTTTAAGCAATTTTGGTGGTGTTGAGTTTCAGCTCCAAAATCGCGGTGCTTTACCGATGGACAATCTGATTGCAAATGCCAACAAACTCATGGATGCAGCCCGTAAGAGACCTGAATTAGGGCGTGTATTTACCCAATTCACACCTTATGTGCCTCAGATGTCGCTCTCTATTGACCGCAACCAGGCTAAAGCTCAAAATGTGCGTATCAACGACGTTTTTAATACGTTGCAGACCTATCTGGGTTCTGACTATGTGAACCAATTCGTTCTCGGACCTCGCCTGTATCGGGTGTATGCCCAAGCAGAAGGGAAGTTTCGCTCCAGTCCTGAGGATATTGGTCAGTTGTATGTTCGCTCTCAGGATAATAAGCTGGTTCAACTAAGTAACCTTGTAAAAGTTGAACGATTTACTTATCCGCCAATCATCACTCACTATAACGTGTATCAAGCGATTGATATCATTGCTAGCCCTGCACCTGGCTACAGTACTGGACAAGCTATCCAAGTTATGGAAGAACTGGCAAACCAGGTTTTAGATCCAGGATTTAAGGGAGTATGGACAGGGACTGCTTTGGAGCAAACATCATCAGGTAATAGTGCTGTCATTATTTTTGGCTTGGCATTTGTGATGATCTTTTTGGTACTGGCAGCTCAATACGAAAGCTACATTGACCCCATGATCATCTTGCTCACTGTTCCCCTAGCCGTATTGGGTGCTCTTGGCACAATTTGGTTACGGGCAAATGTGTTTATGGTTGGTGGTATTTGGCCTGCTGTTAGCAATGATATCTACTGCCAAGTTGCTTTGGTGATGCTAATTGGTCTGGCAAGTAAGAATGCAATTCTCATTGTGGAATTTGCAAATGAGGCACACCACAAAGAAGGGATGAGCATTAGTAAGGCAGCTGTACATGCAGCACAACAGCGATTGCGACCGATCCTGATGACAGCGATCGCTGCATTGGTGGGTTTTTGGCCTCTGGTAATTGCAAGTGGTGCCGGCGCAATGAGCCGTTGGTCTTTGGGAACGGCAATCTTTGGAGGTTTGCTGTTAGCAACAATAATGAGTTTGTTGTTGGTACCTACCCTTTACATTGTGATTAAGAATTTGGAGATCAGCCTTCTCAAAGGTGGTAAGCCAAAGCCACCTTCGTCCCCAACACCTCCAACACCCCCTACATCCTCAATAGTACCTGAAGTATCATCGACACCTGAGGTAACTGGAGTGCGAAATCAACAAGTGTAAAGCCTTGAAACTCTGTAGTTGTGCAGAGAACGAGTCAAAGCAACAAAAGCTTAACTTTTTCAAGAGGTTAAACTAGATGAACTACAGAAAAATTCTGTTTTCAGCAATTATAACGGCAATGGTTGGTGCGGTTATCAGCCTTGCTGCTCTCCAAATTGGGAACAAGGACTTTAACCAACCTAAATACCAAAGTCAAGCCTATAAAGAGTTGCGAGAACACTATATTCACATTGGTACAATCTTGGGATTCATCTTAGGTGCTGGGCAGGAGTGTGTAAGACAGTTAAAGTCGAAAAGAGAATCCAATAGGTAGATGGGCGAGATTGAACGATTATTTGTGAAGGTTGGGCGTGAGGCATAGGAGGAAAATAAGTAATTTAGGATTTCTGTAACAATCCCACTTCTCAATTTTTATTGAAGAGGTGGGAGGTTGACTTTTTAAGGTAGTTGGAGGGACAAGGAGGACAAGGAGGACAAGGAGGACAAGGAGGACAAGGAGGACAAGGAGGACAAGGAGGACAAGGAG